>Ga0182014_10006012_pt1 | contig 13289 bp, 11 predicted proteins | sample 612S2DmetaG_FD_120489 | JGI IMG/M metagenome (GOLD analysis project Ga0182014, IMG submission 120489) | Permafrost microbial communities from Stordalen Mire, Sweden - 612S2D metaG | ecosystem: Environmental > Terrestrial > Soil > Wetlands > Permafrost | place: Sweden: Stordalen | collected... | reverse complement strand
TGAGCCTGTTTATCAAGTTCGGTTAATTCAACGGGGCGTATGTGATCGTTCCATCTTTGCATACTGGCTGCTTTTGTAAATCTTTCTAACAATCTGGCTATGCTAGTTTCTTTCCCCATAATATTACCCCAAATATTGAAATGGATAATTGAAGGTTGGAATATGTAGATTATAAGTTTAAAAAGTTTCAAATCATTTATTCGACAATAAGAATTAATAGAATCTGAAGCTAATTTATCAATCAAAAATCGGTTATTAAATTGTAATAAATAAAAAAAATAAAAAATTAGCAGTCCAATGGGACCGCATTAACTATATTTATTCAGGTTTTTTCATTAATTCAGTTTTCCACAGTGTTTGACCTTTTGCACCGTGTGGTTTTCTCATTACTGAATCGTTGGCTTTTTCTATTTCACGAGCTTCTACTGCGAGTTTTGCAGCGGCGGAGATCATTTCATGGGCAGAGGCCACGATTGGTATGTATTTTTCCATTTCTTTGGTCATGAAACAGCCTTTTAAATCGATGTCAGCTACTTTCTGCGCGATTTCATATGCTGCCATTGCTTTGGCTTTAGCGTATGGATTTTTGAATGCAGCAGCAGTTACAGCTACATCGGTACTTATTACCACTTTAGGTAATTCAATAGATCCGGATTCTGCAGCAGCTATTACACCATCTAAAGTTTCTTGAACGACTCGGTAAGCGCCGGTTGCTGCCAGTACTTTTATAACATCGGAGTTGAAAGACGCCATTTCAGTGGGATCTAAGAATTCTCTTCGGGCTCCGATCATAGGGTCTCCTTGAACAATAATGTATCCTAAGCCTTGTTCATCCATTTCATCTTTTTTACCCATTCCAGGAGCGTCTCCGAGTATTATGGCTGGAACATCCATTTTTGAGAGGAGTTCCCTTGCTTTGGCCGGTCCTGGTGCACCTGGGTTTGGACTGATGAATACAACAAAATCAGGGTCGAAGTCCATTATTTTTGGAACTGCATCTTCGATCTGTTCTGGGCTCATTTTTGCACCGGAACTTACGCCTCTAACGTCTATGTTAGGTCTGTCTGCCCTCTCGTCAAGCACTAAGTCAACGACAGGAGAGGTACCTAAATTTCCGCATTTAATAACTCCTATTTTTACTACCATTGTATCACCAGAATTGCTATTTTTATAATCTAATAAGTATTTTTTGATTTAATTTTTAAAACAAGTTTTATATAGAAGATTTTAATTTTAGGAAAACCCTGTAGTTATGTAGCTGGATATAAGTATCTTATCTTAACTTTTGATTTAATTTTAAAACAAAGTTATGTGGATCGTTTTCATAAATATGAATTTGTTATGAAATGAATACTAATTTTTAATACAGACATCAATTTCAAGTGTAAAAATAGGATTTTAGGGCTATGAAACCTTATTTCTTAGTAAATTTGGATATGGACAAAAAATTTGTATTTTAAGATTATTTTCATATTGCAGATTTAGAACTCATATGGAAAATGTTGTTAGCAAATATAAGAAGAGATATTACAGCTAAACCGTAAAAAATCCAAACTATACCATCAGTAGGTCCCGTCTCAACCCAAATCGCAGTGTGGGCCAATATAATAGCATATAATGCAGTATATGCTCCGTTAGCGATTTTTTGCGCTCTATGCATCAGTCGAAGTATCAGTCCAAGTAAAAACATTTGCACAGCAAGACCTAATGCCCCAAAATCCAGGATGGCCGGTCCAAAAATGGTGGAAGTAATACTAACAGTGGGTGTGCTTACATTATAATGATAACCTAGAACTACCTGTCCGACCGTAACTCGTGGATGTCCTCCTGTAAGAGCCTGATGGAAAAGTTCTCCACCAGTAAAGCCGGGCATGTGAACAATTTTATCAAGAACCATCATTGTGAATCCAGCCCGGTAAAAAAGTAATTGTAATGGATTTAAAACCCAAGTCTGCCATTCAATAGATTTTACTGCAATGTAACCTAGTATTACACCAATTACAGCTGCTAAAATAATAGAAAGGATTATGTATCTGGTTTGAATTCGTTGGATATAATAGGTGGTTATGATTACAGTGAATATTATAGCAAGAGCGGTTGTTCTATAGCCATCAATTGCAAACAGTGCTAAACCAATTACGAAAAGGATATAATACCTTTTACTAGGATATTTGGCTAATAATAAGTTTAAAGCAGGGAGAAATAAAATATATGAAACCATCCACAAATCTGTGGTTGCTCTAAATTTGAGATAACCGTTTAGTAGTGGAATACCACCTAGCAAATAGAGGTTTATGGCTTGCAGTATTAAAGCTATTATTACAATTGAAAGTAAAATCCGTTCATCTAGTAGAATTTTTAATTTAGAATACCAGAATGATGGTTTCTTCTGGGTTATATTCTCTCGTTTTAAAGTTGATTTAATACCTGGGGAGTAATAGGTGATTATTTTTGGTACAGTAGCTCCAATGATAAATATTATGGTACCAAAAATCATATATATGAATGTGGTAGTGGACGCCCATTGTAGATTACGGATGTGATAATTGTACCCCAGCATAGCCAATGCCACATAGATTGCTATAGCTACTACTATGATGTAAGGGGAGAATATATCTACTTTATCCAAATTTATTAATTTAATATTTGAATCTCCATTTTTTTTGTATAAAAGAGGTTGAATGATGTATTTATTGATAAAGATTTTTTAGATTTCAGCCGCATTACGAGTAAAATTAGAAGCAAATAATGGATACGCTGCCACATGAGTGTGTATATAACTTGCCACGGTATTTTTTTCTATTAATCCATCATAATCATTTTGGATTCCTCTGCCTCTCAACATCTTGAAGGCAAATTGTGGTTTGGCTCCGTTTAAATTAACCTTAGAGTAGTGAAATTCATGTCCTCTAAATATATCTCCTTTATTTACCAGTATATTATCTTTAATTGCTTTGGATATTATATAACTTAATGCTTGTGGTTTATTAGTCATAATAGAAGGATAATTAAACACATTACACATCTTATAATTATTTATGGATCTTGATAGATACATTAAGCCTCCACATTCAGCATAAATGGGCTTACCTTCAAGATGAAACTTTCGAACTGAATTTAGCATGCCAATATTTGCCCCAAGTTCTTGAGCAAATATTTCAGGATACCCTCCACCTATATATAAACCATCGACATCTGGAACTTCTTCATCATGAATAGGGCTGAAATAAACCAGTTCTGCATGATTAGCCTCTAGTGCATCAAGGTTATCTTTATAGTAAAATGTGAACACCTCATCCATAGCGACTCCCAGTTTAACTCGTTTATGATTTTCCACTTTCCAAAGATCTTTTCTACCTTCCGGAAGTTTTTTTGAATCCTTCATTATCGATATAAGGATATCTAAGTCTATATGTTCCTTTACCATTTCTTTCCATTTATATATGGAATTTTTGATAGTTTCACGCTCAACTGCAGGAACTAAACCTAAATGTCGGTCTTCCACTCTTAATGAATCATCTCTAGGCATTCCACCGATTACATCAGTTTTTGTTAGAGTTTCTATAGCTTCTTTTGTTTTAAGGTAGTGTTTCTTGTTTTTAACTTGATTCAATATCACTCCTCTAATATTTATAGTCGGATCTAATTTTTTAAATCCCAATACAACTGCCGCAGCACTTTTAACTAGACTTCTAGCGTTCATAATTAATATAACAGGAGCATTAAGAGCTTTAGCAACGGAAGCTGTGCTCCCCACTTCTCCTATTGGACTTATACCCTCGTAAAGTCCTCTTACACCTTCAATAATTCCTAAATGAGATTTTGAAATATTTAAACTTCTTTCGAAAGCCTCTCTAATCTGTGAATCATTCATGAAAAAAGAGTCTAAATTTCTGGAATTGATTCCTGTGGCTAATGTATGATAAGTGGGGTCTATGTAGTCAGGGCCAACCTTAAAAGGTTGTACGCGATATTCTTCGGATAGAGCCCCCATTATGCCTGTAGAAATTGTTGTCTTTCCCACTGCGCTTCCAGTTCCTGCAAGGACTATTCTCATATTAATTAAATATTAGATGATTTTATTTAAATTGTACCCCAAAATAAAAGAAATTTACTTATTAAGAATATAATATATAAATATTGAATGATCATTAATATTAAAAAATAAATTATGATAAAATGAATAAAACGAAGAAGCTGGAAATTCTAGGTGAAAGTGCTAGATATGACCGGTGCAATCACATAAATTCAAGTATAGAAAGTTTTTTGAGCAGCAAAATCCCTGGTGTATACAATGCTAGCACCACCAATGGTTGTAAAGTACCATTATTAAAGGTTTTGATGACCAATAAATGTTCTAATGATTGTCGATATTGTATTAATCATAATAAACATCAGTTTAATAGGGTGGAATTTTCACCAGAAGAGCTTACTTCACTATTTTTAGATTATTATCAAAATAGATATGTTGAAGGATTATTTCTAAGTTCAGGAATTCCTAATGATGCAGAAAATTCCATGGAAAACATGGTGGAAGTTCTCCAAAAACTCCGTTTGGAATATGGATATAAGGGATATATACACCTTAAAATTCTTCCTGGTAGTTCTTATGATCTAATAAAAAGAGCAATGAGTTTAGCTGATAGAGTAAGTGTTAATATAGAGGCTGCTACTCCAGAAGGTCTTAGTGATCTTTGTAGTACCAAAAATTATGATACAGATATTATAAGACGTATTAATTGGATTAAAAGACTGATGAAGAGGGATGAAAATCTGACACCCTCTGGTCAAACCACTCAATTTATTGTAGGTGCTACAGATGAAACTGACCAACAGATTTTAGAAAGAGTTGATTGGTTATATAAGAAAATGGATATTAAAAGAAGTTATTTTAGTACTTTTGAGCCCATGAAACATACGCCTTTAGAATTTCGTGAAGATCCATCTCCTAAAAGAAGTCCTAGGCTGTATCAAGCTGATTTTTTACTTAACTCCTATGGGTTTAGTATGGATGAATTGGTTTTTGATGAAGAGGACAATTTAAAATTAGATGCTGATCCTAAATATTACTCAGCATTATTCCATAAAGAGCTTTTTCCTGTAGAAATTAATGATGCTCATTATCAGGAACTTCTAAGGGTACCTGGAATAGGTAAAATATCTGCTGCAAGAATTATCCAGAATAGGAAGTTAGGTAATTGTTTTGAAAAATTAGAAGACCTTAAAAATATTGGTGTTGTAACTAGTAGGGCTGAACCTTTTATTAAATTGAATAGAAAGTATCAAAGCACTCTTGAATTTTAGAATAATCCTCTTTTTCTATAATTTTTAATAAATATTTATTACTTATAAGTTATAAGTGATTTAGTTATAAGTTTTAAGTTAAAACTTATATCTTATCAGTGAATAAGTTACAAGTTAAAACTTAGAAATTATAAGTTATTACAATCCTTTTTCCTCAAAGATCATCCAAATATCGGGGTATCTATCTTTTACCGCTTCCTCAATGAGTGTTGAAGCTTCATTGCTAATACTAAATTCAGGCTTAGTCTTCTTTAGAAATCTCAAAACTGCTGCAGACTTCGCAGACCATAATGAAATGCGGGGGTTTTTATGAACATCTAGAAGGACTTCATTTATAACTCCCTCATCAAAATTTATAGTTTGAACTGAATTAACTTTATTTTCAGCTTCATCTTCTATTTTTTGAGTCTTTTCAAGTTTTGTTTTATCGGTTTTTTCCTTAATTTCTTCTTCATCCAGATAATTACTTCGTATAAGGGCATCTAATCCTTTTCCTAAAGCATTATCCGATTTTTTTCTAACATTTCTGGAGGTCATTTATCAACCTCCAAGCATTCTAGTTTCAAAAGTTCTTCAGCAAGCTTCTGATAAGCCACTGTACCACTGCATTCATCATCATAAACTATGCAAGGTTTACCATGGCTAGGGGCTTCAGCAAGCCTTACGTTACGTGGAATAGTGGTTTTAAATATGTTCTCAGTCTCTCCAAAGTATTCCTTGACATTATTGTATACATCTCTTCCCAAACGGGTTCTCGAATCATATAAAGTTAGAAGAATTCCTTTAATTGGTGAAGGACTGTTTAAACGAGTTTCAACTAAATCCATAGCTCTGATAAGATCTGCCATTCCCTCCAATGCATAAAATTCTGCTTGTATGGGTATTATGACACTGTCAGAGGCCACTATTGAATTTAAAGTTAATAAACCTAAAGAGGGAGGCACATCAATGAAAACATAATCATATTGATCATCAATTCCCTCCATAGACTCTTTTAATATGGAATGAGGACCTATTGTTTTGCTTAATTCAATTTCTGCACCACTTAAGGAAATATTACTAGGAACTAATTCTAAATCAGGGATATCTGTTTTAACGATAGATTCTTGTAGGGTATTTTGACCCGTTAAAACGGAGTATATTGAAATGTTTTGCTCATTTTTTTCGATTCCTAGTCCAGTGGTTGCGTTTCCCTGAGGATCCATATCTATTAACAAAATTTTTCTGCCTAGAAGGGCTAAAGCAGCTGATAAATTAACTGCAGTTGTGGTTTTACCACACCCCCCCTTTTGATTTAGTATTGCAATTATTTCAACCATAAAAATACAATCCTCCCTATTTTATGATAAGTTCTAAATTATAAGTTATAAGTTATAATATTTATACTTTTATGATTATTAGCTATTCGTTAATAAAAAGCATGAGGATAAATAACCGCGTCTTAGAGAGTTAAGTAAACGCCAAAATACATTTTAGGTAAGTAATTAGATATATTCTTATTTGTCAAATTTCTAATATACCTTCATATAATTTAATGAATAGAAAGATTATTTAAATTGAATTAAAAAGAGTATTTCCCAGTAAATTAATTATAGCATTAAGTTAAATGCACCATAGCCAATATTTATTATATTTTAATTATTCGATGCATAGGAGACTATAAATTTGATTGAATTGAGATATTATTGAAAATACACTACGACTCTATGGCCATTTTTTATCTAAACTATTGAATCATAAATAAAACTTGCATAATTATTAAATTTCGTCAATTTGTGTAAGGGTTATTATTGTTTGGGGGAGTTTAAATGGATATTACCGAAGAAATTATATTTAAAAAGTTTGCAAATGTATTTAATTTGGAATATAACAAAAAAAGAGAGGAATGGATAAATAAATGTACTTTTGAAGATAAAGAAGGAAAGAAAGAGGTAATTGAATCATTAATACCTATGAAGCATAATAAATTGAAAAAATTAATTCAATCATTAAAAAAATCTGAATTCGAAGATCTATACATTTATAACTCCAATTATTATGAAAAATTGGTTGATATTCCCTCTAAAGAAGAAAATGACATGGATGTGCTTGCAGATTTCGTGGGAGATTTTGAAGATAAAGATATTCTAATAAAAGATTCTAAGAAAAGTTTGACTTTTGAAATTTCTAGTCCAAGCTTAGATTTCATAATAGCATCATATGTATTTTTTATAGACAATAAGAATAGCATAAAGTCTTTAGACGAATGTCCTGCACTATTCCAGTCCAAAGCATCAAAATTAGGGCTATTTAAAATACACACGAATTTTGAAACCCGAGAAAATATAATTAGTAGCCTCAATAAAATAATGAATTTAGAATCTGAAAGGTATAGGGCCATAATAGATGATAGAAATAAAAAAAATTATAAAAAAATGAAATTTGAATTTGAAAATGTTTTGGTTAATGGCCTATTTAGGAATGTTAAGACCGTGAAGATTTTATCAAAAATTGAGTTAAACCTTGATACTTTCGAAAAATTATATGATTCTTTTATATTTTCTTTAGGGTACAATATAAATATGCCAGTTTTGGAATTTAGGCACTTAAAAGAAGATATTGATTATAATCCAAGGTTAAAATTAGATGAAATTGAAATCCCAAAAAGAAGTTACATAAAAGAGTTAATATATTATTATCAACAAGCACTTTCAGCTGATAATTCTTTATTAGAATATCTATCCTTTTACCAAATTCTTGAATATTTTTATAGTATTGTAGCCCGTGAAGATTTAATGCGCAATGTAAAAGATAAACTTTCTCATCCTAATTTTTCACATACGAATGATGAGAGCATTTTACAGCTTATAGATATTATAAGTAAAGGTAAATTTGAAGAACCGCGAGCTTTAATATTAGTTTTGAAAAGATATTTAAAATTAGATGAGCTTAAAAATGACTTGATAAATTATTGTAAAAATGAAAATTATTTTGATTATTATATTAAAAATAAAATTAATTTTGCAGATGCCGAACCCATTAAAGAGAATAACAACAAAATAATCATGGATACATTGTCTAATAGAATATACAATGTTAGAAATGCTTTAATTCATAGTAAAGAAGGTGAAAAAAGGAGATATGTTCCTTTTTCAGAAAATGAAAATGAATTAAGGAAAGAGCTGCCGTTAATTAGGTTAGTTGCAGAACAAATAATAATTAATAGTTCTAAAAACATATAACTAATCAAACTACTTCATGAAGGTAGATTCAAAAGAGACAACTATACACTAACAAAATATAAAAATGAAGCCTCTTGAATAGTGGAATGATACAAACCGAGTATATTCGTTTGAAACTTCTATTGCGACTTATTTTATTTCAGAACATATTCAAAATTAATTTTTGAAGACTTTCTATTTTCATTCCATTTAATTAACTCATTTAACCATAAAAATTTCCTTAATATTTCATTTTTTTCTTCATATCTATTGATTCCAGATTTATTTTCATTTAATTGAGCCTTAAAATTTTTTATTTTCTTTTTAACGTTATCAGATATAACTTTCAAATCATGGATTAAAGACTTAAATCCGAACACCAAAATAAGTTACTTAAATGGTTTGGCTGAATTCTGTTTAGTTAATGATATAAAACCCGATGAAATGATAAAAACCATATATAATGAAGAAGAGCAAAGATTGCCTTCCTGGGAAAAATCTATAAATAAATGGTTTGAAGCATATGACGAGCATTGTAAAGAACAACAACACACCAAAAAGACTAGAGATAATAGAAGGACAATAGTTAATGCATTTATAGGTTTTCATGAATTATCAACTTATTCTGAAAAAGGTAAAAGAAGAAAAACAAATGGATTTAAAGAACCCAACATCAGAAAGGCATTAACTAAAAAAGAAATAAGAAAAATGTTAAACTCATGTAGAACTTGGAAAATGAAGTCTCTAATATTAATACAAACTTCATCAGGGCTATCTATATCAGATATATTAAAATTAAAGGTAAAAGACTTTCAAAATGGTATTACAATAGTATCTGATGTAAAATCTAGAAAAAAAAGGAGAATATGCAAGTTTCACTTAATCAGAGAGAAAACAAAAAAAAGAATTTATAACTTTTATCAACGAAGAAGCAGCGGAAGCGATTGAGAATTATTTGAAACTTGAAAGAATAGATGTAAAACCAGATGAAGCACTTTTTACTAATAAAAAAGCTTCAGGAGAACCTATACTTAGAATATCATTGCTACAAGCTTATAGGAAACTAAATAATCATCTAGGCTGGACAAACTCAGAAAAAGGGCGTTTTAGAGCTGCAACGTCACATATGATGAGGAAATTCTTTAACACTCAACTCGTTTATGCAGGTATGCCAGAAGAAATTCGTGAACATTTCATGGGTCATGTATTAGAAAATAAAGTTAGAGATGCTTATTTCTTACAAAACGAGGAAGAACTTCAAAAGGTATACCTTGAAAACATGGATAAAATTACAATACGTCCATTAAAGCCACCAATAACTGTATCCGAGTACAAAGAAATGAAGAATGACCAAGAATACCTACAAAAAGAAAATGAAATACTTAAAACCGAGTTGAAAGATGTAAAAGACCTCATCAGTAACTATGATCTTACCACCGAAGACCCTAATGAAGAACTATTAAACGATAATAAGCAAATGAGTGAGGCATTATCGGGTGTAATGTTTGATAATCAAAGGCAACAATCTGAAATAAATGAATTGAATGAATTAGTACAAAACATGGGACAAAAGTTAAAAGAATTAAAAAAGGCTTCTTCATGATTGTCTAAAAGCCCTAATAATTATTTTTTTAGCGTGCTTATAAGTTATAATATAAATATTTTATCTTTAAAAAAATGAATATTAAGCATTTCTGAATAATTATTGCAGAAAAAAAAAGTTAAAAAAAACGAAATTATTTAAAAAGAGATTAGAAATTAACTCGATCCGAGAGTTTTAAAGATAATGGAAGCTTTCTAAATGGCATATTATATGTATCCTGATGTACTAGGTCAATTAACTCATCACTACTCATTAACATTTTTTCATTGCTTTCACGAATATTAACCATTAATTGACTGCTTTCAAATTCTTTATCTCCAACTACAATCACATATGGTACCCATTCATTTCCAGCATTCCTTATTTTTTTTCCAACTGTTTCTGGCCGGTCATCTACATCAATTCTGATATTTTGTTTCATTAAATCATCGGCCAGATGTAGAGCAAATTCTAAATGTCTCTCAGCAATTGGTAGTACTCTAACTTGTGTAGGAGAAATCCATACTGGAAACATGGGGGGTTTCTCAGCCATTTTAATCGCGGTTTTTTCAAGTAAACTACCTATAACTCTTTCAATACTGCCAGTGGGACTGCAGTGGATGATTATGGGATTTAATCCCTCTTCTTCATGATTAATGTAAGTTATACCGAATCTTTCTGCACTTTCCACGTCGATTTGGATGGTTGGGTTTTCCATTGGTCTGCCCAAATAGTCGATAGCTGCAAAATCCATTTTACAAATCCAGTAATGTTTTCTTTTTGGTAATATCTCTATAATAATTGGTTTTCCTATTATACTCTGTGCTTGGAAAACCCATTCTCGATTCTCTTTTAGGAAATCTGCTGTTACTCTCATTATAACTTCATAATTCAGTTTCAGATCATCGCCTGTTTGACTGCACATAGAAATTTGGTTGTTGAATTCCTGCATGGATTGTTCCATATCAGCGCATACAGTGTGCAGATCTGGCATGGTGAATCCTCTTAGTCTTTTAAGTCCAACAACTTCTCCACTTTTCTCTAAGCGGAAGCTGTAAGTTGATAATTCATAAATTGCTAGGGGAAGGTTCTTCCAAGTTATGAAGGTGTCAGCTAATATTCTGAATGCACCAAAACAACAAGCGTATCTGAGCATAAGTTCCTTATTTTTAGTTTGCATACGGTACTGTCTTTCACCAAATTTCTCGGCATGCACCCTGATAGCTTCATCTTCCAAATCATACATTATAGGGGTTTCCACTGGCATAGCCCCTCTTTCAGTTACCAAATTATAAACATAATCTGCTAAAAGATCTCGGATAAGCTTTCCTTTTGGATACCATCTAAGATGACCTATATCTGCTGATGGCTCATAACCTGCTAAATTCTTCTCTTTCATAAGTTTAACGTGTGGAGGTTCTTCACCTGAAGATTTAGTTCTATCCAATTCATAATCAACGAGTTTTTCAAAATCACTGGTTTGATAGGGAAATTCATCCACTTTGTATAGTCTTCCTTTATTGAGGATGTGAAATTTGGATTTTTGAATATGCTGTTCTTCATTTGGTTGTGTGTCAGTTTTTTCGGGAAGAATGGTTCTAGAAAGTTCTGATAACGGATGGCCTTTACAGGAGACTTCGAAGGATTTATACCAACCAAACGGAACTCTAGCAACATTAAGATCGTCTGCCCTTAAATGAGCCTCAATATTATGTAATATCTTTTTTGCAGCATCGGGAGAACTTAGAGATGAGCTTAAATGAGCGTAAGGATAGATCACAACATTTTCTGCACCTATCTTAGAGAAGATGTCTGCTATCTCTATTGCAGCATTTTCCACCACTGAATCGGGGTTTTTCTCATCTTCCTTTTCTACTGCCGTGAAAACAACTAATGAATTTTTAAATTCACCTTCTTTATTTTCATCATCTATTTCTTCAGCTATTTTGGTTTTAGACTTGGTTTTATATTTTATATAATCAGAATGAATTAGGAGTATTCTCATCTCATACCACCAGTAATTATAGTATTAATTTGATAAAATTTCTAAATAAAAATATCACTTGCTATGATATTTATATCCTATCATGTTCTATACAATTTATATTAAATGTTAAATGGTTCAATTAAATAATTTAAAATATTCATTTTAAGAACTAATTTTAAAACTAGGATAAAGAATAAATCTATTTAGTTACCATATTATCAACATATAGTAAAATAATTGTATTTAGTAATATTTTGTTCAAATTTAATAAGATAAGATAAATTTTCATGGTGAATTTTGAATGAAAAGTGACAATATTAAAAAGGGACTGCAGAGAGCCCCTCACAGATCCTTGCTTCGGGCCTGTGGTGTTACAGATGATGAGATGGAACGACCATTTATTGGGGTGGCTAATAGTTTTACTGATATAGTACCAGGTCATATTCATCTTAATCAAGTTTCTAAAGCTGTTAAATTAGGTATAAGTGAAGCTGGTGGCGTGCCTTTTGAATTTAATACCATGGCTATCTGTGATGGAATTGCTATGAATCATGAGGGTATGCGCTATTCCTTAGCTTCCCGAGAGATTATTGCAGATACTGTTGAAAGTATGGCTCAAGCTCATCAACTTGATGCTTTGGTTCTTATACCCACCTGTGATAAAATAGTTCCCGGAATGCTGATGGCAGCTGCCAGAGTTGATATTCCTTCCATTGTAGTTACTGGAGGTCCTATGTTACCCGGAGACTATAATGGAAAGCCTGTGAATTTAATAACTATTTATGAAGCTGTGGGGGCAGTTTCCTCAGGAAAAATGGCGGAAGAAGAATTAGATGAACTTGAACGATGTGCTTGTCCTGGTGCAGGTTCTTGTGCTGGTCTTTTCACAGCTAACACCATGGCTTGTCTCACTGAAGCCATGGGTATGAGTTTACCTTACTGCGCCACGACACATGCTGTTTCTGCAAAGAAAATTCAAATTGCAAGGGAATCTGGAAAGCAAATTATGGGTTTATTGAATAAAAACATAACTCCTTCTAGAATAATGTCTCAAAAAGCCTTCGAAAACGCGGTGGTAGTTGATTTAGCTTTGGGTGGTTCTTCTAATAGCACTCTACATTTGCCGGCAATAGCTTATGAGTTACTGGATCAGGGAGTTAAAGTAGATTTGGATTTATTCGAGGATTTCAGTAGGAAAATTCCACATATTGCTAGT
>Ga0182014_10006008_pt1 | contig 13294 bp, 10 predicted proteins | sample 612S2DmetaG_FD_120489 | JGI IMG/M metagenome (GOLD analysis project Ga0182014, IMG submission 120489) | Permafrost microbial communities from Stordalen Mire, Sweden - 612S2D metaG | ecosystem: Environmental > Terrestrial > Soil > Wetlands > Permafrost | place: Sweden: Stordalen | collected... | reverse complement strand
GCAAATGGTTCCGTTATCGAAGGTCTTGGAGACGATGATATCCACCACAGCGGTATTCAGGTCGGCGGTTTTTTCCAAATAAACGGGCGTGTTTCCCGGCCCGACACCGAGCGCCGGCTTGCCGGAACTGTAGGCGGCTTTGACCGCGCCCGGGCCGCCGGTGGCGTCAATCATGGCGACGTCCTTGTGGCGCATGAGGTAGGCGTTGTCGGGAATTGTGGGCGATTCCAGGCAGGTAAACACTCCTTCCGGCGCGCCCTGCTTCACCGCCGTCTCATACATGATCCGTACGGCCTCGGCGCAACAACGCCACGCCTTCGGGTGCGGACCGAAAATCACTGCATTCCGCGTCTTAATCGCGACAATGCACTTGAACAACACTGTCGAAGTGGGGTTCGTAATGGGCGTGATCGAAAACAGGACTCCGATTGGTTCCGCGATCTCCACCAGGTTGCGCTCGGGAAACTCGCGAATGACGCCGACGGTGCGCTTGTCCTTGATGTAGTTGTAGACGAACTCGCTGGCCACCATATTCTTGATGACCTTGTCTTCCATCACTCCGAGCCGGGTTTCCTCCACCGCCAGGCGCGCCAGATGTTGAGCGTTTTCCAGTCCAGCCAGGACCATGGCTTTGACGATGCGATCGACATCCTCTTGCGTGAATTGGGTAAAGACGGCGGCGGCGGTTCTCGCCTGACTGACCAGGCTTTCGAGATAAGCAATTCGCTCCGGACTTAGGCTCTCGGCGGCCAGCGGAATGTGGGCTCGCTCCTGAACCGCTTCACTGGCGATCATCGCTGCCTCCTGGTGTGTTGCGGGGTCCGTCGCTTGCATGAGCGTTTTCGCTTGGAAATCAAGCGTCCGAATGAGAACAGCGGCGGCGAACCCAAGTAGAACGCCAGCAGTGGAACTGCGTCTGCAACGCCTGTCACACTGCGCGGTGACGGTTGTCACCAAGCGATCCCACAGAACCATGATTATCTGGAACGGATATCCTTGTGCTCGCCCGTTTGCGAAACCGTTTACCGCGAAGGTCACGAAGGTGTCGGCAAAAAGCGAAAACCACAGGGTACACAGAGGTGCACGGGGGAAACCGGGACTTAATCGGAGTTTTCCCTAACGTGAAACTGAGCACGAAATAAAAATCAGACCACGGACGAATCCAGAGGCAAAAGCATGGAGAGCGTGATCGGTCTGGTGATGACCGGCGGAGGCGCCAGGGGCGCCTATCAGGCCGGTGTTTTGAAACGCGTGGGCGAGATCCAACGGATCGAGGCCAGCGGCAATCCTTTCCCGCTGATCGGTGGCGCTTCGGCGGGCGCGGTGAATGGCGCTGCGCTGGCGGCGGGCTGCGACGAGTTCGGCCCGGCCACTCGCATTCTCGCGGAAATGTGGGCGGCTCTAAAACCCTCCGATGTCTTCCACTGCGATTTTGTATCGCAGGCCCAGAATTCCCTGACCTGGATTCTGGATCTCTCTTTTGGAGGGATTGCCGGGGGAGGCCATGCGCGATCTTTATTGGATGCGACTCCGTTGCGGCACTTTCTCGGCCGGAATCTGGACTGCGACCGCATCCAGGCAAACATCAAGCGCGGCAACCTCTACGGGCTGGCCATCTCGGCGACGAATTTTAACTCCGGAAAGAGCTATCTCTTTATTCAAGGCGTGAAAGGACACCCCACGTGGCAGCGGGCCCGGCTGGTAACGGTGTCGACAAAAATCACGGTTGACCACATTTGCGCGTCGGCTGCGATCCCGATGATCTTCGAGCCGGTGCAACTAAAAATTCCACGGGGATCGGCTTTTTTTGGCGATGGATGCGTCCGTCTACAGCAACCTCTCAGCCCGGTGATCCGGCTGGGAGCGGAAAAAGTATTTGCGATCGGGGTGCGCTGCGGGAATAAAGAGCGGCTGGAGGTGAGTGCCAATGAGACCAGGCCTTCGGTCGCGCAAATAATGGGCGTTCTCTTTAACGTGATGTTCCTCGATCATCTCGCCACCGATATCGAGCACCTGGATCGTTTGAATCATCTGCTGGAGAGTGGCCACATCGTGCAGCCCGGCGTGGAAGAAGGGGAAAAGATTCGGCCCTTGAGGACGTTCGTCATCACTCCGTCGGTCAATTTGTCGGATCTCGCGGGGCAACATCAGAAAGACATGCCCGCGATGATCCGGTACTTTGTCAGCAGTTTGGGACGCGATTCGGCTTCCTGTTCGGATTTGATGAGTTACCTGTTATTTACTTCAAAGTACACGCGCGATCTCATCGAGATTGGCTACCATGACGCCGACGAACGAATCGAGGAAATCGAAGAGTTCCTCTATGCGTCCGGGGATCAGTCCACCGTGGAGCGGGACAGCGGGGACATCGCACCCACTGCTGCGAAAACCGGCATGAAGCCGCCGGCGAACCTGAGCGCAAATGTGCCCCGCAACCCGGATCGGTTCGTATAGACGAGCGGTCCGCGCATCTTCCCCGATACGCAAGCGTCATGCCTTCGAGCGAAAATCGCGGAATTTCATCGAGAGAACTTTCCTTAAGGAAACTCTGATTAAGTGTCGGCAAAAAGCATAAACCACAGGGTACACGGGGGTGCACGGAGGACCCCCAGGACTTAATCAGAGCTTCCCTAAGTTCTCCCGAAGAAACGTTCGTCGAAGACGCTCCGGTGTCATCTCACGCGTGTCAGGCGGTTACCGCGACCGCATGCGCCTTTCTGGTGGTCCGAACTGGACGCTTGGCGTGGCGCGGCGCGGGCTTGCTCGCGTGCTGATGTCCATTCGAAGGCTTTACGATCACGTCCATCAACGCCCGTTGCGCATCGACGTAACTCTTTACCGCCTCGCGCGCCAGTTCGCCCAGCGGGAGAAACGGCAGCGGTTGCAGGAGATCGAGCGTCTTGCCGGCAGTTTTCACGTTGGCGTTCATTTGCTTTCCGGCCACGTCGACCAGTCGCTTTTGAACTTCGATGAACGACTCGGTTGCCTGCCGCGCAATCTCGGACAACTCGGTCTTCTTTGACTTCTTGACACCGTCGACTGGTTTGCCGCGCAACGCTTTGGAGGTCTCCTCGGCCAGGATGTCGAGGTATCGCTTCTGCGCTTTGACGAAGTTATCCATCCCCTCGCGGGCCGCATCCACCAGATGGTCGGGCTGGTACGGTTTGCCGGCCTTGGCGGATTCCACCCAGGCGTGAGTTTGTTTGCCAGCGATCTTCAGGAACTCCTCTTGCATCTGGATGTAGGTATCCACGCTGCGCCGCAGCAGATCGATGGCGGCATGACGCCGTGGGCAGTCGCCGACGCGCTCCTTCACACCGGTCGTCAAAATTTCGTTCTGTTGCTTGCCGAGATCGAGAAGCGCTTTCTGGCCTTCGAGAAAGTTGTTGATGCCTTCGCCGGCCATTTCGCCGAGGATGGCGCTGGGAGAATGATGGGGGTCGGATAACTGCTGCCGCACGATGTGCATTACGTTGGCATTCTGGCGCATCGCCAGATCGAGGATGATGCGTTGCGTGGCGAAGAAAGTCTGCACGCCCTGCTGCGCCCAACCCGAAAGAAATGAGACCACCGACGATTCCGCCGGATGTGTGGATTGATGCTTTGGTGTGGCCATATGAAAACCTCCGATTGCTGCATTGCAGCATCAGCTAAACTATACGAAACTACGGGCTTTGTGTCAAGATATTATGGTTTGCTTGTGCACGGCAACATGGAAGGAATGCATGAAGTTCTCCGGGGTCCTCATCAAGAAATACGGGAATCGACGCTTGTACGACACGGCGGGCAGCCGCTATGTGAACCTCGACGACCTGGCCGAGTTGGTGCGTGCCGGCAAGGAGGTCCGCGTGGTGGACGCGAAGACGGGCCGGGATCTGACGCGCGTGATCATGACGCAGATCATCACCGAAGATGCCAAGGATAAGCCGACCGGACTGCCGCTCGAACTATTGCGGCAGCTGATTATGGCGTCCGACGAGGTGCGGCAAGAGTTTCTCATGTGGTATCTGAAATCCGCGTTTGACACTTACCAGAAAGTGCAAGATACAGTGCAGGATCGCTTGAGCGAAGTCCAGTCCGCCATTTTCTCGCCGGTGGACATGATGAAACGGTTTCTGGGGACAAGCACGTTCTCGCCTCCGCGAGCTGGCGCAGAGCCGGAAGTTGAGGCCCTGCGCAAACGAGTCGCGGAACTGGAGGCGCGGCTGGAAACGTCGGCGCGCGGGAAACCGAAACGTGCGGCTGGCAAGAAGCGCTGAGCCTTCATCCGTGATTGCGAGTTTCGCAGCGTGCCACAAAACGTCCACCACAAAGGGCACGAAGGTACACGAAGGAAAAGCAAGAAAACAAGAACCTTCGCGGCAACCCCAAGACTTAATCAGAGCCTCCCTAAGGAACGCGTATTGACCGGAAGTAGCGGAGCGGTATAATCCGCCGTGCGTCCACTTTGTGGTCGGACGCGGAGACTGGGCAGACCCGGGACCAACTTGCGGCGTAAACAGAAAAGGACGACAACCCGTCGTTCGACGAGCAGAGGCCGCAAGCCTAATGCTCCGCAGTCTCACTCGGAGGCCAACACCTCCCTATGGACCGAAGCGCTCATCGGCGCTGAGATCTTCATGCTGCATGCGACGCCCATCTACTACGGCTTGGGCGTGGCGCGCGGAGACGGCTCTGGGGTCGTCCTCATTCCCGGTTTTCTCGGCACCGATCTCTACCTTATGGAGCTTCACGCCTGGCTCCGCCGCATTGGGTACCGGCCTTATTTTTCTGGCATCGGCATCAATGCGGAATGCCCGAACCTGCTGATCCAGCGCCGCCTGAACCAGACCATCGACAAAGCGCTGGCTGAGACCGGGCGCAAGATCCATCTGATCGGCCATAGCCTGGGAGGAATCATTGCCCGCTCGGTGGCGGGGCAACGGCCCAAGGATGTGGCTTCGGTGATCACTCTGGCTGCGCCCATCCGCGGCACGGTTGCGAATCGTGCGGTGCTTCACGCCGCGGAATCGGTCCGGCTACGGATTCTCGAGGAGCACGGCCGGGGAGTGCTGCCGGATTGCTATACCGGACGCTGCACCTGCAATTTTCTGGGTTCACTGCGGCGCAAGATTCCCGAGTCCATGATGGAGACAGCGATTTACACGCGGCAGGACGGCATCGTGGACTGGCGGTATTGCATGACCATGGACCCGGAAAAAGACGTGGAAGTGCCGGGCACACACATCGGAATGGCATTCAATCCGGCGGCGTATGCCGTCGTGGCCGAGCGTCTGGCCCGAGCGCAATCGCGCGAATAGCTCAGCCGACCGTGTCTCGTACGATTTCCAGTACGGCGCCGGTGGCCGTCTCCAGTCGCTCGGCCGGTCCGCCCGGGCTCGCAATCACAAGCGACGCGGATGCCAGACTGTTGTTCGCCACCTCGAAGCTGCCCATGCCATCGGTCTTTAGATAAGGAAGGCGATGCATACTTGGGCCGCGACCGTCGATGGCAGCTTCCAGCCGGAAGCCGTTACGGGCAACACAGTGAAAATTCCACTGCATGTTTTCGCGCGTGTTTCCGTCGTCCTGGAAATTGCGGAAGATATACTGCTGCCCATCGTGCCAGAGCACCGCTTTGCGAAAGACCAGTCCGAAGGGCATCTCGTAGACCAAGGCTTCGAGCGTTGTTGCGTCTCGATCGGTGCGAGGAAAATAGGCGTGCGCCCAGGTCCAGAAGTTGCGATGCCGGTATCCGCAGTTGTGTCCCTGCACTCCGAAGCCGAGAACGTCGCTGGCGAAGCGGCGGCCGTCGAGCGTGATCTCGCCGGAAAACACAGCATCGGAGTGCGGCGTACGCGAGAAACCGATCCAGCCTTTATTGCTCAAGGTCACGCGAAACGTGGAATGGTAGCGGAGATTCCATGCGATCGCATGTCCTTCGACGTGCAAGGCTCCCCGGCAGGATTCTTCTTCGATCTCGGGGCAAATTTCGTTGCCGATTTCGTTGCCGCCAATGCGCAAGTGAAACGGAGCCTGCCCTCTTGGGCTGATGTCCAATCCGTGCAGAGGAAATCCCTGAATGAAGGTCTGCGGCTTCGCGTTCGCCGGGAACCACGTGGCCCATACCTGAACCGGCATTCCTTGCGGGCTTTCGGCGGGACAACTTCGCCCGGGATTCATCAGCAGATAGCGAAACCACCACGCTCCGCTGCCGTCCGCCAATCCCATGCGAAGAAACCAAACTTCATAACGGCGCCGGACCGACAACCTGGAGAATACTTCGTTTAAAGTGGCCACGGATTTTCACGCTGCGGACAGTATAAGAATAAGACTAACTCACGCAGCTTGCACCCACTGGTGACTGGAATCACTGCATATGGCCGGTGCTGAAGACTACATTTGGGAGCGGTGAGCTCACTCTATGCTGAATGCGTCCGCCATGGCCGCGGGCTTTGGTCAGCTTGGGCCCGAGCAGTTGCGCGCCGCCCTTGAGAATTCCCTGCCCAGAGGCGCTACGACCGCCGAGAAAATCAGAGCCATTGAAGCTGGACTGCGGAGCCCGGCTGGTGAGGCTTTACGGGACACAATGGCACGATGGATCGTCGACGTCGTCGTTCCGGTGAATGCGTTGGTTCCGGAGGCTTATGCCCATTGGCGTCCGCCGGTGCGAGACGCCATGATGTTCGTGGTGGCGCGGCTTTCTCCGGCACGTCTCGCTCCCAAACTTCTGGAGCAGATCGAGCTTCCGGCCAACACGCCAGCCGAGGTCCGGCTGCTGCGTCTGATCGCAAAAGTGCCGGGCCTACAGAAGCTGGGACAGGTCATCGCACGAAATCAGCATCTCCACCCGGCGCTGCGCAACGCGCTCGGCAAACTGGAAAACGGGATTCGCGACGTCAAGGCCGAAGACATCCGCGCCATCGTCCAGCGGGATCTGGGACGGCAGATCCAGACCTACGCCGTCAAAATCGCACCGGAGATTCTGTCGGAGGCGAGCGTCAGCGCGGTGGTGCGATTCACCTGGCGCAATCCTGAAACCAAGCGACGCCAGCGCGGCGTTTTCAAAGTCCTGAAGCCGCATATCCCCCAATACTTCGCCGAAGACATGGACTATCTTCAGGGACTGGCGCAATACTTCGGAGACCGGCACCACACGTACGGATTTCCCGCTGATCTCATCCCCGATACTTTCCGGAAGGTGCGGCGCTTGCTGCGGCACGAGGTGAACTTCGTCCGCGAGCAGAAGACGCTGATCGAAGCCGGGACTCTCTATCGATCGATGCCTGGGGTTCGGGTGCCGCGGGTGATGCCTTTTTTGTGCACGCCGGGAATCACAGCGCTCACGGAGGAGCGCGGGATCAAGGTGACGAAAGCGGCCGCCCGCTTCCCTGCCGCGCGTCGCCGACAAATAGCCGAGCAACTGATTGAAGCCCTGATCGCCGTGCCCCTGTTTGCGGCGACGGAAGACGCGATCTTTCACGGCGATCCGCATGCCGGCAACCTGCTCTACGATAGCCGGACCGGAGAGCTGACGATCCTCGATTGGGCTCTGCGGGAACGGCTGGGGCGCGAGGAGCGGCGGCATCTGGCGCTCTTGTTTTTGATGGTCAGCCTGCGCGATCCCGTGGGAGCCGCCAACGAGATTGTGGCTCTAAGTCGACAGCAAATCAGAATGAACTCGCCGCGAGGCACGATGATTCGCCAGTCAGCGGCCGAATTCTTGAGCGCGATACCGGCATCGAATCTGCCCAGCGCGGCCGACGCGATGCGCCTGCTGGAACGGGTCACGATGAAGGGCATCAAGTTTCCGAGTTCGCTCATTATGTTGTCGAAGGTGATGTTCACGCTGGAAGGGATACTAGGTGACATTGTCGGGTCCGATACGGGGATGGGCTTTGCCATTGCGCGTCGGGTCGCGCGCCATTGGCTGGCGAATCGCTCCGCGTTCCGGTCGCCGCTGGGGACGCGGGACTGGTTTACGCTGCAGTGCAGCGCATTGCTCTACACCAGCCGCTTGTGGGTGCAGTGGGAGCAGGCGATGCTGAACCGCTTTCTGAAACCCAGGGCGGCAGCTCCGCGCGCCACCGCGTGAACACCGGCGCGGTCATTGAACGCAAGCGCTGCACGCAAACGCTGAACGCAAACGCGCCGATGTACGGTGAAGCAACAGCAAGGCTCGGTTAAACCGCTACTGCCTTTGGCCGACGAATCGCATGGCGCCGAGCCGGTTTCGCATGGCTTACGACCTTCTTGCCTGGTTTGATGAGCGACCCGATCAGAGCCGTTTCCCGGTCGACAAATTTCCTCACTCCATCGCCCGTGACGCCCGCCATCGGAAACAACCGGGAAGGCGACATCGTCTCGATGGTTCGAGTTGCGACGTCCAGGTTGACGTTCATCTGTTGGCTGACAAGGTCAAGCAGGCGCTTTTGCGCCTCGACAAAGGCGTTTCCGGCGTCGCGCGCCAGCTGCGCAAGCTCAGTCTTTTTTGCAGTTGTGCCGTTGCGCTCCGGCTTGCCGCGCATCGCCTTCGTACTTTCCTCGGCCACAACGTCGAGGAACTTCTTCTGCGCGCGGGTAAAGGTTTCCACTCCCTCGCGGGCAAATTCGACCAGCCGGGCGGTGCGCGCCCCCTTCCCAGTTTTTTCCGAGTCCAGCCACTGTAGCGCCTGCTTGTTGGTGGTGGTCAGCAGCTCTTGCTGCGCCCCGATGACGGTGTCGAGGCTGCGGCGTACAAGATCGGCGATCGCGACTGCCGGCGGAAAGCCGCCAACCCGTTCTTTGATGCCGTTGAGAATGATGTCGTTCTCTTGCTGGGCCAGATGGAGAAAAGTCCGCTGCGCTTCCACGAGGGTTGAGGTACCCTCGACGGCCAGTTCGGTCAGCAGCGACATGGGCGAGTGCTCGTCGTGGGAGTTGGTGTGGGTTCGCATAACAACCTCCTTTGCTGCATTGCAGCATTCACTCCAATATAGTACCAGCCAGGCATCCCAGTCAATGCCGTTTTCTGAAACTTTTCCTCGAACTAAGGTCGGGCAGGAGAACGACGCGATTTGCCGAGGCCAGCGGGTGGTGGCTCAGTTTGCGAAACCGTTCACCACCAAGGCCACGAAGGCGCACGAAGGAAAGGCCGGTAGTGGTGCGTTTCGAAAGTGAGCGACCTAGGTGGGATTGCTGCTAACAAAAGCAGGTTCTTCCCCTTCGACAAGCTCAGGGTCAGGATGACAAATCTTAGTGATGACGACCAAACTGCACCACTACCGGAAGGCCACCCGGCTGGACTTTTTCGGATGGGCGGGATATGGTCGCTTGTTTCTTTCGAAAGGCCCACATGAAAAAGCTCCCGGCAGTCGAGACGGCGAAAGAGTTGATGACCGAGGCGATGTCCTGGTCGGTGATGAAGTGGCTGCGCGAAAAGCAAAAAGTGCGCAAGGCCGCCGATGAGGCCAATGCTGCGCTGGATCAACTCAGCGAAACAGTTCAAGCGCGCTGGACCGAGGGCGCAAGAGAGGCTTACGCGGCGCTCGTCGCGCAGCCGGCTGGCGAACGCAAAGGGCGCAGCCAACCTGACCCGGCACAGGCGCTCGACTCCGACGCAAAACTCATCGCCAAAAAAGTCAAGGAAGCAGACGATGAAGCGTATCGGGCCAGACAGGACGCGGAAAACACTTTCGACGAAGCGGAGAGGCAAATGAGCACCAGCCTGGCGCGGGAAGGATGTAGAAAAGCGATCCATGGCTGGGAACTCCACGAGAAGGCAATTCAGAAAGCGGAAGCCGTCATTCGTCCCCACGAGTGAGGTCGCGAGCGCGCGATTCAAAGATTAGGAAACTCTGATTCAGTGTCGGCAAAAAGCGTAAACCACAGGGTACGCGGGGGTGCACGGGGGAAACCGGGACTTAATCAGAGTTTCCTTAGGGTACAACGGCCTTCGCTGCATTGGAGTAGGCGCTTTGCTGTCCTTCGGCGTTTACCGCAGTCGTGACGTAGTAGTAGGTCGCTCCGGAAACAACTGTAGAGTCGGTGTAGTTGGTCGAGGCTTCGAGAGCGGTATTGATCTGCTGGAAGGGGCCTGCCTGGGCGTCGCCGCGGTACACGTTGTATCCCAAAACGCTCCCGCTACTCGCATCCCACGCAAGACTGACGCTATAGGAGCCCTGAGCGACGCCAGTGCCGGTAACGTCTGCAACGGTTGGCGAACCCGTCGCGTTGCTCACGAATCCCACCTTGGCCGGATCGGTACCGGAGGAACTCGGCGTGAATTGAATGGTGACGGGAATACTTTTTCCGGCGGGAATTGTCACCGGAAAATTCAGTCCAGCAATGGAGAACTCAGAACTTGTCGACCGGTCGGAGGAGATGGTTACCTCAGCTTTCGAGGCCGTGAGAGTTGCCTGTAGGCTGGCGCTCGATCCCACCGTTACATTGCCGAAACTGAGCTTCGCCGGGCTGATCGCCAGTTGCGCGGCCACGTCGCTGACCCCAATGCCTGAGACATCGATCGTAAAAGGGGAGTCCGGGGCGTTACTTGTAATCGTGATCACGCCGTCGGTGGATCGTGCGGTCTTCGGCGTGAAGATAACGGGCAACTCGATGCTGGACCAGGGACTGATCTTGATCGGTACCGGGAAGTGGCCGAATGAGAAGGCGCTTCCCTTTAGCGATTTTGAGAGGATGGTCAGGGTTTTGCTTGCATTGTTGGTGAGTTCGATGGAGTAGGAAACGGAGTCGCCGATCTTTACCTTGCCAAAATCGTAACTGCACGGGCTACAGGCAAGGTGTTGTCCCCACGCGGACACAGGCACCAGAAAGAGCAGCAGCCCTAGGGAGAGGAACCTCATGAGAAGCATCCTCATCAAGTGCTCGCTGTGGACGCAAACCTAGAAGTGCATTCACCGTAATCACTTGTGCAGTCCACTTTGGGCGCGGGGCGACCTGTTGGGCGCAATTCTGCGCAGGGGCGCCACCAGCATCCGGAACGGGATCGTTGCGTGCCGGTTGAACTCCGTCTCAGGGTTTCGCCGGATTGAACAGTGGATTGGGTCCAGGTGACGTGTCGAAGTGGCCAACGGTCGAGTTCGGATACCAGTTCCAGTGCCACGCCCACAAGACGTAATACTCAATGAAGTCGCGAACTGCTTCGTTTCGATTCGCGGCGTGCGCGGCATAGAGTTCTTCCGGTTTCCGGCTGATACCAATGCGGCTCATGTGGACGTCGGCCTTTGCGTAGTCGGCGTCGAACACGATGAACTGCTCCTCATTCTCAGACCAAGGTTTCCATTCCCCATGCTGCCCGGCCCCGGTCGCGATTCTCCCCTGCCGGTCATGGAGGAACTCGTTAAGATAGGGTTTGATTGCCAGGGAAAGCGCTTTTCTCCCCTCGAGGTTGCCCGCCGTGTACTGAGAATCGTTGAGCGTGTCTTCTTTCTTCAGCCCGAAAAAACTCTGGTAAAAGAAGTCCGATTCGGAAACGTGGATGGAGCCGTTGTAAAAGACCCAGGCGTCTTCGAAGGGAATTTTGTAGGTCTTGTTCGGATCCGAACCCCAGTCGAACCGATAAACATAGATCGGAACCTTCGGCGCGGTTTTGATCGCCGCCATATGGCGCGCGGGCATTTGGGATCCCAGGTAGGTATCGACTTCGTCGATCAACTCGGTGGCAAACTTATAGTTTTGCTTGAAAGCATCCGCGTTGTGCTGCCCGAAGACATCGTAGAACTTCTGGAGATGCTGGTACGCAGGATTCGTACCCCGCACCGCTTCCGCCACCAGGCCGGAGAGAGATTTTCCCTCCTGGAAGTTAAATGGCCAATATGCATTCCACATATTGTTCTCATTCTTTGTGGTACCGACAATCATCGGTTTGGGAAAGACGTGCCCTTCGGAGAAATCGGCAAAAGGAATTCCTTTGGGCAGGACATGGCCGTCGCCAATCGCATAGACGAACTCGGGCCGGTTCTCGACGGCCTGCATGAGCGGTGGCGGGATACGGTCGTTTCCCGTGACAATGTCGTCCCGGTAGAGATCGCCCCAATTGATATCGCCCCGGTCCGCGTTGAAGTAGGCCTTCGCGATCTCAGCGGGTTTTTTGCCGTAAAGGTAGTCGCGGATCTCCCGCTCGGTCATGTGCAACTCGACATGAATCTTCGCCGCCTTTGCATTCGGCGCAATGCCATCGGCAACCAGCAGGTTGTAGAGAACCTGTTTTGAGGACTTGTAGGCCGCGCTCGCGGGTCGAATGCCCGGGTAGTTGCTCTCGATGATTGCTTTTTGGAATAGGTCTTTCGCGAGGGGAGAGTGCATCAGATACGTGACGTTTTGCGCTCCTGCCGAGGCCCCGACAAGGGTCACATTGGCCCTGTCGCCGCCGAACTTGTCGATGTTCTTCTGCACCCATTCGAGCGCTTTGATCTGATCCAACGTACCGAAGTCTCCGGAGTCGTTCTTCGGGTCGCCGGTAAGCAATGCGGGGTGCAGGAACCAGCCCATCGGCCCCAATCGGTAGTTGAACGTAACCACGACGACGTTGTAGTGGTGCGCCACCGTATACCACGAGCCTTCGCCGGAGCCGTCAATGTTGCTGCCGCCGTGAATGTACACAAACACGGGAAGCTTCTGTTCGCTGGTGTCGGGACGCCAGATATTCAGGTATAGGCAGTTCTCGCTCGATGGAGTTCCCCCTTGAGAACATGGCCTGCCGTAGGACCGGGTATTCAGCACGCGGCCTCTCGACGACGGATCCTGCGGCGCCTTCCATCGCAGGTTCCCGACCGGCGGACTCGCGTATGGAATGCCGAGCCAAGCGACAGTTTGAAAATCGGCGATTGCGAGCCCCTCGACTGCTCCCTGCCCGGTCTGGGCCAAAGTCCCGAAACTTTTCGTTTCGGCCGCGACACAGTTCATCGCCGCAAGCATGATGATCAGCAGCAGCCCAATCGGCCGCAGGGTGACGCTGGCACCTTTCCGGCAGGGGCGCTTCGTAGCCATGGCTCAAGCCTCCACGTCGACCACGACACATCCGCCCGCGTGGCCTTGCTCGATCAGTTCGTTGGCGCGGGCCAGTTCGCCGAGTGGCAGGACATGGGCGACGCGGTGCCGCAATTTCTCCTCGGCGAGGAAGCGGGTGATGTCGTCGATCGCGCGCTTTTTTGCCGGCTCGGGCATCGCATAGACGATGACGAGCCGCAATGTCAGGTCCAGGTACATCATCTTGAAGAACGGCAGCTTGGGTTCGGAAACCTGGGTGGAGGAGTAGGTGGCGATGGTCCCGCCGACGCGGATGCACTGGATCACCTCAGGCAGGTTGGCGCCG
>Ga0182014_10006007_pt1 | contig 13295 bp, 11 predicted proteins | sample 612S2DmetaG_FD_120489 | JGI IMG/M metagenome (GOLD analysis project Ga0182014, IMG submission 120489) | Permafrost microbial communities from Stordalen Mire, Sweden - 612S2D metaG | ecosystem: Environmental > Terrestrial > Soil > Wetlands > Permafrost | place: Sweden: Stordalen | collected... | reverse complement strand
GCAAGACACTGCTGGGGATGACGGCGGCGTAGTGTGTCCCGAAACCGCTGCATCGCCTCCACGGAGCAGATACGGCGGGCCGTGTATCTTTTGATCTATATAAAACCGCTGGACGCCTTTACTCCCGGCGCCGAGCGGTTGCAATCAGAACTTGTTCAGACGTTCCCTAAGACAAACGCGACCACAGCGATCAGGATCATCTTGACGGTTTGACTCATGGGTAGCATGATGCCACAGATTGGATGCTAAAGCGAGACCGTACGAGAATCGCAAGGGGAAAGCTATCTCACCACGGAGTCACAGAGACACGGAAAAATTCCTGGTCTTTAAAACGTCTTAGGTTCCTCCGTGACTCTTTGTGCCGCTGCGGCGAATTGGGTTTCGGCTGAGGGCAGGCGCTTGCGCAAAGAACGCGCAAGAGTGGTGCATCCCGCTGTTCGGCGTGGACGGGCGAGGACGCCCGTCTCTCCACTTACTAGCGCATCGACTCTTCGATTTCGGAGATCCAGTCGGGGCGTTTTAGAACTTCTCTGGGCTTGGGGCCGTCGGCGGCTCCTACTATGCCATCGCGCTCCATTAAGTCGATCAGGTGGGCGGCTCGTCCATAGCCTATGCGCAGACGGCGCTGCAGGAGCGATGTAGAGGCTTTGCCGAATTCGATCACCAGGCGCACGGCATCGTTGAAGAGCGGGTCGTTATCATTGTCGTCGGCGGAAAGCTCTCCGGAATCGCCGGCCCCTTCGGGCGACTCGCGATCTTCTTTGGGCGTTTCGAGGAATTTCTCCTGATACTGCGCCAAGCCCTGCGCTTTCCAGAATTCGACGACCGCTGCGATTTCTTTTTCGGTTACATACGGTGCATGGAGGCGGTGCACGCGCGCCGATCCCGAAGGCAGATAGAGCATGTCGCCGCGTCCTAAGAGCGACTCGGCGCCGTTGGCATCGAGAATGGTGCGCGAGTCGACTTTGGTGGCCACGCGGAACGAGACGCGGGCAGGGAAGTTGGCCTTGATTAGTCCGGTGATGACATCGACCGACGGGCGCTGCGTGGCTAACACTAAGTGGATGCCTACGGCGCGGGCCATCTGCGCCAAGCGAGTTATCGACTCCTCTACGTTGTGGCCGTCTAGCATCATTAGATCGGCTAACTCGTCGATAATGATGACGATCTTGGGAATAGGACCCTCGTCGGCCGTGGCTTGCTCGCTGAACAGGCTGGGCGTGTCGTCGAACAGGCGGTTGTAGCTGTCGATGTTGCGCACGCCTCTAGCGGCGAGCAATTTAAGACGGCGCTCCATTTCGCGTACGGCGTTGCGCAGGGCGTTGGCGGCAAGTTTGGGCTCGGTGATGATCGGCGTGTAGAGATGCGGGACGCCTTCGTAGTTTCCTAGTTCCAGGCGCTTCGGGTCGACTAACACCAGCCTTACTTCGTCGGGCGTCGACTTATAGAGAATCGACATGATCATCGCATTGATGGCCACGCTCTTGCCGGTGCCGGTCGAGCCGGCGATTAGCAGGTGCGGCATGCCAGCGAGATCGGCGGCGGCGATGCGTCCGTTGATGTCCTTGCCCATGGCTACGGTGAGCTTGGATTTCGAGGCTAGGAATTCCTGCGACTCGATGTTCTCGCGCAGCCAGATGATTTCGCGCTCGCGGTTTGGCACCTGGATGCCGACTGTGCTCTTGCCGGGCATGCGCTCGACGAGAATGCTTTCGGCGCGCAGGGCGAGGCAGAGATCGTCGGTGAGGCTGACAATGCGGCTGTACTTGATGCCGGCTTCGGGCTTGAATTCGAAGGTGGTGACGACCGGGCCGGGGTTGATCTGCGTGACTTGGCCTAGGACTTCGAATTCCGCGTACTTCGCGGTGAGAACCTGAGCGATTAGTTTAAGTTCGTCTTCGTGGACGGATTGCTGTTCATCGGGACGGTGCAGCAGGCTCGACGGCGGGAGTTTGTAACTGCCGGCGATCTTGGGCAGGATCGTCTTGGGGCGGCGCTCAGCGTCGGCGCGGTCCGTGACTTCGACTTCGGCGACAGCGGGCGGAGTCTGCGGCGGGGTTAGGGCAGAGGCACCTTCGCCTTCCTCGGCCATCATTCGCTCGATGCCAGTGCGTGGGGATGATGCCGTAGGCTGCACGCCTTGGATTTCCTGGTCGATTCTCTGGTCTCTCTGTTCTGCGCGCGGGGCCTCAGAACGAGGTACAGCCGGACGCGCGGGTACGAGCTGCGCCGTGACCACCGGCTTATCGGCGCGGCGTTTTTCAAGTTCCTTTTGTTGACGCTTGCGCTCGCGCTCGTCCTGCCAGTCCTTAAAGCGATCTCGCAGCGCCATGATGAAGGCGAAGCGGGTGGGCGCCCAGAGCTCGATTGCAGAGAACGAGAAAGCGGTGGTGAGGTAGAGAGCGACGGCCAAAACCGTCGTGCAGACAATGTATGCACCGGCAACGTTGAAGTAACGGATTAAGACATCGCCGACGATGCGGCCGACCAGGCCTTCGATCGGGATGGCGCCCATCCAGCGCAAATGCCAAGGCAGGATTGCGAGCAGCGCGGGCACGAACAGGAGCAGCCAGATTCCGCCGAGCGTCTTCGCGATCGGAGTCTGCACGGCTCGCGAGCGGAACCAGCGCGCTCCGAGCATGGCCAGAAAGAGGGGCAGCAGGAACGATCCGACTCCCCAGAATTGCAGGATGAGGTCGGAAAGATAGGCGCCGAAGATGCCGATCCAGTTACGGGCAGCGTGCGATCCGGTGAGGATGGAGGCGCTGTTCAGCGAAGGATCGAGTGGCGAATAAGACGCCAGCGCAAGGAAAAGGAGGAGGGCGGAGACGCACAACAGGAATCCGGCAAGCTCGTTCAGACGCCGGTTCTTGGTAGGCGCAAAAATCTTGGTGAAAAATGTCATGTGGCAGCGACGGCGATGCTTCGGAGAAGCTTACCCCACAGCACCGTGACGTGGCCAGAGCTTAATAATTATGACAAGAAGCGGCGCATCGGGCAATGCGGGAAAGGGGATGGGGTGGCGAGTTGGGTTCGGGCAGGCAGAGGGGGAAGGGTCCTGAGTGCAAAGGTGGCAGCGGCAGTTCGACAGGTTCGGAACTAGCAAAATAGGGTATTTTGTTATCAAACAGTTCTTCGATTTCGCGAGCGGTCGCTGCCTGCTCGTGTCTCGAAGGCACTCATCGAGCTTTTAATGCTTGCCTTCCCAATACCTGGGGCCGGGTTTTAGTCGGTTCACCGGAGTCGAGTCCCTCGAAGGCCAGCGCCGCTAATTCATCCTCCGCAGTTTGTTCATCGCGCATACGAGATCGTGTCCGATCATTCCCGCCGCCCAGGCCAGCACGGCAATTCCAATCACAATCCGACGCCTCGCGAATTTTCGCGAAGTACCCGTTGACATACTGACATGGTATAGTCAAAGTACTTACAGGGGAGTTTCTTATGCCGAAGGAAGCCGTCTTTACCGTCAAATTGGAAGCCGATTTGCGGGACGCCTTCGCGGCCGAAGCGGCGGCGACTCACCGGCCGGCATCCGAGTTGGTTCGCGCATTTATGCGGGAGTTCGTCCAACGCCAGCGCGAGGCGCGGGAACATGACGCCTGGTTTCGCGCCAAGGTGCAGGAAGCCCTGGACGATCCGCGCCCCGGCATCCCGCATGACGTGGTGATGGATGAAACCCGCGCCATCATTGATCGCATCGTAGCCGAGGCCCGGATCGCAGCCGAGAAGGCTTAAATACGTGATGGTAGATTGGCACCCTTTTGCGCGCGCCGACCTGGCCGAGTTGGTGGCCTACATCGCAAGCGACAACCCCGTCGCCGCCTACCGCGTGCACGATGACATTCGAAAGCAAACCAGTCTGCTGGCGATCTACCCGGAACTCGGCCGTCCCGGTCGCGTCCGCGGCACGCGTGAGTTAGTGGTTACAGGAACGCCTTACATCGTCGCCTATCGCTTCGCCGCAGATCTGCTGACCGTGTTGCGTCTACTGCACGGCGCACGCCGGTGGCCCCGAAAGCTGTGACGGGAACGCGAGGCAGGCGCGTTGGGGAGATTAGTGTCCGATCATTCCCGCCGCCCAGGCCAGCACCGCAATTCCCAGCACAATCCGATACATGGCAAACGGAGCAAACCCGCGCTTGCGGACGTAGCCCATGAACCAGGCGACGGCTCCGTAGGCGACGATGAAGGAGACGACAAAGCCGATGCCGAGGATGACCCATTGGTGAGAGGTGATTTCGTGAACGCCGATAGGATTTTCATCTTTGCCGGTAAGCGACTTTAGTAGCGTGTAGAGCGTGGCGACCGTCATGGTTGGAATGGAGAGGAAGAAGGAAAACTCGAGCGCGGCGGCGCGCGACATTCCCGCCAGCTGTCCTCCGGCAATCGTGGACATGGAGCGCGAGGTTCCGGGAAAAACGGCGGAGAGAATCTGGCAGGCGCCGATCCAGATCGCCTGCCCGCCGTGGACGTCGTCCATCTTCCAGGTATGAATGGGAGAGCCCGGTGCACCCGGCCCCGCTTTTTCCCATGGCGCTTTCATGGCGTCGATGATCCACATCACGATGCCGCCGATCAAGAGTGCCGCGCCCATCACGTAGAGACTCTCGAGGTTCTTGCCAATCACTTTCGTCAGCAGAAACGACGGAATCGCGGTGACGACGAAGGCGATGACGACTAGGCTCAATGGATGGGTCAGATAGTCGCAGTCTTTCTTCTCGCCCTCGGGAAAGGTCGAGAAGAGCTTGGCAATGTGGTGGCGGAAATAAATGGGCAAAACCAAGATCGCGCCGAGCTGGATGACGATGGAATACATCTTCCAGTACCCGCTCGACAACGGCACCTGCAGCAGAACTTCGGATATGCGGAGATGGGCGGTGGAACTTACCGGCAGGAACTCAGTCAGTCCTTCCACAATTCCCAGCAGCACGGATAGCAGGTAGTCGTTCAAGTATTTCCTCCAAAGTAAACACGCGGCTGGCCGCGTTTCATGCGAGATGAAGCAAACCACCGCCTCTACGAAAATTCATTGTCCCATTTTGACAGGTTCGGCGTAGCGCCGGAAGAAACTATCTGGCTTCCACTGCGGGCGTTGGTCGTCGTTGGCGATGTTGATCAGCAGGGCTCTGACGACCTCTTCGTACTTCGCGGCGGCGGCTAGGTCAACCGGTTGGTCGATGTCGTCGGAGGGCGCGTGATAGCGCTGAGTCAGCCAGTCTTTGAAAATCTTTACCTCGGGTGTTCCGGGCTCGGGAGCCACACCCATCATCACTGAAGGTACGCCGTGGCGGATGAAGTTGTATTGATCGCTGCGGACGAAAATGTTGCGCAGCGGCTCGGGATCGGACTGAACTCTTATGCCAAGCGATTGCGCGACCGAGCGTGTGCGATCACCCAGATCGGACTCATCGATGCCCCACACGGTAAGCAGCTTCAGGGGTACGATGGGCAAGAACATGTCAACGTTAACGTCGGCGACAATGGATTTTGGCGCGACCGTGGGATGCGCGGCGAAATACTTCGAGCCGAGCAGGCCCTTTTCCTCTCCAGTGACGAGGACAAGGAGAATTGAGCGGCGCAGTCTCTCCGGATTCTTTTTGAAGCTGGCGGCCATGTCGAAGACGAGGGCGCTGCCGGAGCCGTTGTCCATCGCCCCGTTGTAGATTCGGTCGCCATTGATGGGCTCTCCGATGCCGATGTGATCGAGGTGGGCGGAGAGCACCACGTATTCATCTTTCAGAGCGGGATCGCTGCCAGGAAGTTTGGCAACGAGGTTGGCCGACTCTATTCTCGTAACGTCAACTCTCGTTCTTGCTGCGAGCGAAACGGTCAGAGGAAAGTGCGGCAGCGGCTTGCGATCTTTACCGAGAGCGGCGATTTCTTCGAAGGTGTGGCCGGAGCCGGCAAAGAATTTCTCGGCGCTGGCGGGATTGACAGTGACGGCGAGCTTTGCGCCTTCGGTTTCGTTGAACTCGGGATAGTCGAGATCCATGGTGGGATGGGCGCGGTTGAGCGCGATGCGGGACCATGGGATATCCATTGACGCGGGGTTGATCAACGAAACGATGCCGACGGCGCCCGCCGCGCGCAGCACTTTCCAGCGCTCGGCTGCAGTCTGGTAATGCGATGCAAGCGCGCCCGGAATCTCGGAGGGCGATCCCGAGAAAATCACGACGATCTTGCCGCGAATGTCAACCCCGGCGAAGTCGTCATAATTGTTTTCGGGAACTTTGAGGCCATAGCCGACGAAAACCAGCGGCGCTTCGACCTCGGGCGCGGGCATGACGCGTGTGCCGATGACAGCATCTTCGCCGAGCGAGAGCGATTCGCGCTTGCCGTTGCGGATGAGGGTAAGGCTGCAATCTTTTTCGACGATCTGGCGAGAGACGAACTTCACGGGCTGGTAGAAGCCGTTAACGCCCGCTGGCTCCCCTCCCGCGCTCTTGAGTTCCTCGATGGCATACGCTTGCGCGGTACGCTCTCCACGGCTGCCGGTATCGCGGCCTTCGAGTTTGTCGTCGGCCAGGAATTTGACGTGATTCCACCACGTTTGGCCGTCGAAGTGAGGGGCGGTTTGGGCAGCGGCGGAGATCGCGAATGACAGCGCAAGCAGAAAGGTCGACGACTTGATTTTCATAGTTTCCCCTCGTGGCGAAGATTTCTAGCATATCAGGAACGAGTGTGAAGAGAGGTCCAGACCTGGCAGGGCAAACGGCAGGAAAACTCTTGGTTTGACCGCAAGATGCGGATAGCACCGTCGGCGCTAAAGTCGGTATCGTCCGTCCATGCACAAGACGATCGAGCCAACCATCCTCTATTTCGGAACGCCCGTGGTGTTAATCAGCACTTTAAACCCGGACGGCTCGCCGAACCTCGCCCCGATGTCGTCGGCGTGGTGGCTGGGCTGGAGTTGCATGCTGGGCTTGGGCCAGATGGGGCAGACCTCGGACAACCTCATACGCACGCGCGAGTGTGTGATCAACTTGCCTTCGGAAGAACTGGTGAGTCATGTCGATCGCCTCGCACTTACTACCGGCAAGAATCCTGTACCGGACAAGAAGCGTCAGTGGGGCTACCAATATGAACCGGACAAATTTGGCGTTGCAGGGTTCACTGCGATGGAGTCGCAATCGGTCGCGCCACCGCGGGTGCGCGAGTGTCCGGTGCAAATGGAGGGCGTCGTGCACGATTTCCGTCCCTTCGGCAAGAACGTAAGCGCGAACGCATTCGAAGTGCATATCGTGAAGCTGCATGTCGACGAAGAACTGCTGGTAGGCAACGGCTCGCGCACCCATATCGATCCGGTGCGCTGGCGTCCACTGATCATGAGCTTCTGCCGATTTTTTGGGCTCGGCGCCGAGGTGCATCCGTCGCGCCTGGCGGAATCGGATTTTATGAAATTCGTAACCCAGGCAACGGCCCCGCAACCAGCGCATTCGTCTGGCACCAACGAACGGAGATAATGCACAATCCAGCCCCAAAACAGAGCCAGGAAATCAGAATGCGTAGCGCAGGGACTCGGTTACCGAGTTGGCGTGAAAATAGCGTGGCGCCGTGGGCCCGACAAACGAACCCTCGTTGTACTGGTAATAATTCCAGCCCAGATTCCAAGCCAGTCTATGGCCCAAATCCACGCTCAGGTTGGCCACGGGTTGAGAGTACTTGTACTGCAACGTGCCGAGAGGCTGCAGAATGTTGAATTGCGGCACGCTGCCTTCGACACTGGTGATGCTGTAGCCAAGATTGGCCGTGACTCGCTTTTCGGGTTTGAATCTGATTGTGGTCATCCCGAAATTAGTGTGGTTGGTGTAGTACGAGTTGGCCAGCAGGTTGTTGGAAGTGTCGTTTCCGGCACAATCGTTGTTAGCGGCACCGGCTACGAAGGGAAGGATCACGCCGGTTGGGGGCGTGTCGTTGAAGCAGATCAGCGCGTTCTGGATCACGCTGTTGAAGTTGTAGGCCAAATCCAACCCGAAGCGTTCGCGGGGCGCGAGCGACGCGGTCAGGCCGTAGTTTTGGTTGTGGCCCACGTACTGGGTCTCTATGTCGGCGTTGGATTGTTTCAGGATGTTGATGGATCCGCCCAGGACCGCCCACGGGCGCGGGGTGTAGGTCGTTTGAAAGCGGTAGCGGGCTTCCTTGCGCGGCGACATGCGGACGAACACGCTGTTGTAGTTGGTGTGCTCCAGATCGAAATTCAATCGCAACGTATGGGTGGGCCGCGCCCAGAACCCGAGCAGCGCCGTTTTCTCCAGGCCCACGAAATGGTCCAAGTCTCCGGGGAGATAATCGTTGAAGTGGTTGAAGTCCCGATCGCCATAGCGGTAGCCGATCCGGGCTCCCACTTTTTTCGAAACGTCCCAAGCCAGTTCGGTCTGATTTCTCTTCCAGCTCTGGTTGAAAGACGACAGGGCCACGATGGGTGTCGTTGTCGGCGTGGTGGCGCTCAGCGAAGTCAGCAGCGTGCACGTACCCGTGCAATCATAGTCGGTCTCGGTGAGATTGCCATTCTGTGGAATGCGGTAAGCCCAAAAATAAAATTTCTCAATCAGGCGCAGATGTTGGGTCAGGCGCAGCGTGGCCTCGAGATCGAGCACGTCGGAAATCCGGTTCGCACTGGCCGTGCCAGTACCCGTGAAGGCGAGGGTGTGTGTGCGCGTGATCAGGCCGGCGAAAGACTCGTCCAAGGGCGTGTTCATATCGGCGGAGCTATAAGAGAAAGAGCCGACCAGGTCTAACCGCTGAAAGTAGTTGCTGCGCAAACGAATCCGTTCGGTCGGGGTCGAAGTGCGAATCCGCTGGTTTCGCGCATAGTTGAAGTAGGCGCTGCAGTTGTTATTGGTCAGGACGCCGGCAACAATCAGAGGCGTTCCCGCGGGCGCTCCAGCACACGGTTCCTTGTTCACAGTGTCGATCGACAAGCCCAACTCCACCGGAGTTCCTGTGGACAGGAGCGCTGGCGCAAAGGCAGCCAGTTGATAGTCCGTGTCTCCCTTGTAGTAATTGAAGAATTGGTCGTAACTGAGGACGGTTCGCGGCAGGATTCTCCAATCCACACCAAAACGGTAGGAGTCCATGGTGGTGTTCCAGTCCTGGAAGAGCAGGGCGTCGGTGCCCTCGTGGATGCTGCTGTACGAAGGCCCGGTCATGTTGTTGCGCGAAAAGCCCAGGCGAAAGCTCACACGGGACTGCGGAAGCAGCGTGAGGTCGATGTCGCTCATGCGCCGCACCGTATCAAAAAGGTGGGGCGAGTTCTGTTCCTGAATCGTTGGAGTGGAGGTCGATGGATTCAGCGGATTCGCCAGCAAATCGTAGTCGGAGAAACTCTGATCGCGCCGGAAACTGGCTTGGAAGTTGTACCACTTGTTTTTGTCTGCCCGCATCCGCAAGGCGTTGTTGGGATCGCCTCCCCATCCAAAGCTGTTGATGGCAAGATCGTCGAACAGCATGCCTTGGTGATCCACCGCGTGCATCGAAAGTGTTTGGTCGAAAATTCGGAACCCGGTCTGCTGATTCACCAGGGTGTCGTACATATTTTCGCTGCCGGTCACGTCGTTGGCCCGGATGCCGAAGTCAACCGAGGAGTGAACCAGGTAGCCGCCGCTGGTAACGCCTGCCGGCTCTCCGGAAGGGGTCTGGCCGGCGCTGGAAGATTGCGCAAGGAGCAACCTTGGCGACGGCATCATCAAGACAGCAGCCAGCAGGGCGAGGACGAGCCTAAGGCGTAATGCTTTCGCCGTCAGCTTTTGCCTCCGCCCGACGGGTTCGGTTACAGAAGAGCCGCGAGAGGATTGCAGATCGAATTTTCTTGGCGACGGCATCGCTTCTCCCTCACTTGAAAAAGACATTGCTGAAGTTGGAGCCATGAATCTGGTTGTGACACATGGTGCAGGCCTGATACTTCGCCGATTGATTGTGCGCGGGACCGGATGGTCCGCCGGCCGTCAACTGGGTCGAGAACGTGTGGCACTGCAGACAGAGCATGTTTACCGGCATCACTTTGAGAAGTCGAGGATTGGTGGAACCATGGGGCGTGTGACAGGAGCTACAGCCTTCGGTCTTCACCGGCACATGCTCGTAAACGAAGGGCCCCTCTTTGTCGGCATGGCACTTGTAGCAGATGGCATCCCCGCTGGGCAGAGCCCGCACCTGGCGAATGGTCGCCGTCCCATGAGGGTTATGGCAGTCATTGCATTGCACCAAGCCCTCGTTGACCCGGTGGTGATAGGGTTTTGCGAAATCTGCCTTGGCCGAGGTATGGCATCCATAGCACAACTCGGGCTGGTTCTGGGCTAGCAGGAATTGTTTCTCCTTGGCGTGATGGGGAGAGTGGCAGTCGAGACAGCCGACCTCGCTGCTGGCGTGGGCGGACTCGGCAAAATGCGACTGCTCATGACCTTCGCCATGGCAGCTTAGACAGCGAGCGCTGGTCTCCTGACGGGTCGCATCCTTGAAGGTGAATATCTTGGTTTTGTCGCCGCCGCCCGCCACGTGCTCCGCTCCGGGACCGTGGCATCCCTCGCATCCTTGCTTCGAGGGGCCGCCCTCCTTATTCAGAGTTGTCTTCCAGTGCGGCGTTTTTTCCCAATTGCTATAGATTTCCTCGTGACAGGTCTTGCAAACCTCCGCTCCCACGTACTTGGAGCCTTCGGAGGACAGCGCGCTCGCCACGGGCGGGTTGGCGGGTTGACCGCTCTTATCGGCAACCTGCTGACGAGCCTGCCCTGAGACAAAGGCGGCGAAGATGAAAAGACATAGAACCGGGAACAGAAGAAATCGAGTGGTCCTTAAATTTGCTGGCATGAGCAGGCCCCTTCGGCAGATGAAACACGCTCAGTCGCGAGTTCGAGTCTGGCGGTTGTCGATATTCCCTGAAAAATGGCTAATGCTACTGCGATTCACAATGTCGCGACTGTTCAATAGTGCACACGTTCCGAAAATCCGCGCTTGCCCGGCCCATCTGGCGTGAATCGCCCTTTCATCAACCAGCAGAGCATATCGAAGATCGCTGGCGAATGGCTGTGACGATTGAACTGAAAAAATGTGACGAAATTATCGCTTCGGCCGACTTACTATCTGGTGGGTAACAACTCGCACCCATTCCCAGCGCGATCCGTGATTCGTTCGATCTGTTTCGCATCGATGGCATCCGCTTTGTAGCCGTATTGAGCATGACCAAGCCGCAGTATCACCTTCCCTTGTGTCATAGCTCACCGACAAAACGCGGATCGCAAGCGTGAAATTCCAGTGGTGGCCCGTCAGACAGGCGGCGGTTATCTTCGGAGGTCGTATGCACAAACTTGGTTTTGTTTTGGCTGTATTCATCCTGCTGGGCACGAGCGATGCCCTGGCCCAATCGGTCGCGGGGGAGCGCTTCGACGGCAAGTGGCTCACGAAGCTCACCTGCCCTGCAAAAGGGAACACCGAGGGCTACACTTGGCAGTTTCCGAGCGTCATCCAGAACAGCAGCTTTCGCGGCGAGCGCGGCACAGCCGGGGAACCCGGCTACCTGCTGGTCGAAGGCAAGATCGCGGAGGACGGCAAAGCCAAACTGTCTGCCACCGGCATAGTCGCCTCCAGGAAATATGCCCGTGGAGTCTTCGCCCGGAAGGGGGAAGATTATAGCTATAACATCAAGGCCCAATTCAAGGAGACCGAAGGCACAGGCACCAGGGACGAAGGCCTCGGCATCGTAGGCCGCCCCTGCACGTTCGAGTTTGCGAAGCAGCAGTCCACCAGCCCGGATAGTGGACACTAGCGCCCGTTTTCGAAGCGATAGCCTATCCCACGCAGCGTTTTCAGATAGCGGGGATGGCGTGGATCTCGTTCGATTTTCTCCCGCAGACGCCGCACAAAGACGTCGATGGAGCGCGGGGTCACAAACGACCCTTCTTTCCACACCGCGTCAAGCAACTGGTCGCGGGTAAAGACGCGTCCCCGGTGCCGGGCCAAATATTCCAGAAGCCGGAACTCACGAACCGTGGTCAGCACGGTCCTGCCCCCGACGCGCACGGTCATCGAAGCGATATCGATTTCCAGATCGCCGACCTGAATAACCTCGTGACTGGGCGGCTCCGGCTGAGCGCGGAGAACGTTGCGCACGCGCGCAATCAACTCGCGCGGACTGAAAGGTTTGGTGATGTATCCGTCGCCCCCGGCGTCGAAGGCCTGCAGGCGGTCCGGCTCCTGTGTTCTGGCGGAAAGAAAAATGATCGGCGTCTTGCCCAGTCGTTCGTGCTGGCGGATCTGGCGGCAGAGATCGAAACCGTTGATCCCAGGCAACATGATGTCAAGAAGAAACAGCGACGGTTGCGCCAGGGCCGCCTGCGGAACCACCGGCGCCCCGGAGAAAAATGTGGAAACCTCATATCCGGCGGTGCGCAGGTTGTGTTCGATCAGTTGCGACACATCCGGATCGTCTTCCACGACGTAGATCAGATCGGGGTAACGCGGTTTGCCTGTCGCCAAAGAATCCATGGCAGAAGGAGAGCCCTCACGCGCTCTCAAAGAGCTTTGCTTTGATAGTCCCCCCGATTGAGACTAGAGGGGCTGTGTTGCGGCAATGTTGCGCCAGTGTTAAAGGAGAGTTAATTTGATCTTCCGATTGCCAACCCTTAAGGAGCCTCTGATCAAGCCGTTTGACGGAGAGCTTTGAAAGGGCATGGCTTCAGCCATGCCGTTAGAACCCGCTACACAAGCGGCTTTCGCCGCTGCGGCCCTGCTTTCAGCGCATCCCGTCTCGCCAGCGAGGACCTAATCAGAGTTTCCTTATAACGGGATCGGGCCGTTATTTTGCTCTGTGCTCTATCCAGGCGTTACACTGCCAGATATGAATACGGCGAGCCAACCGAATGTGAAGTTTGTGCAGACCCCCGATTACCGCGAGTCCTATTCCAACAGCGTGCAGATCCGGGTGAATGTCTGGGATTTCTTCCTCGTTTTCGGGACCATGCAGCAAAGCTCGGAGACACACGTGGAATTGCGAAACTTTCAGGGGATTTATCTCAGCCCGCAGCAGGCCAAGGCGCTTATGGCGCTCTTGCAGCAGAACGTGACCAACTACGAGGCCGCGTTCGGCGAGATCAATCTTGATCCCCGCGCCCCAGTTGGGCCCATTCACTGATGCAGCTTTCACTGATGCGCCAGTCGTTGCTGCAAAGTTCACTGCTGCAAAGTAGAACGACGCCTGCGCGGCTGGCGGCGCACTCCGATCTGAAAACTGAATCTCATCTGGCATCCTCCGCATGGGTGCAACAGTTTCTTCTGTTCGCGCTGTTCTTTGCCGGATTGATGCT
>Ga0182014_10006003_pt1 | contig 13299 bp, 14 predicted proteins | sample 612S2DmetaG_FD_120489 | JGI IMG/M metagenome (GOLD analysis project Ga0182014, IMG submission 120489) | Permafrost microbial communities from Stordalen Mire, Sweden - 612S2D metaG | ecosystem: Environmental > Terrestrial > Soil > Wetlands > Permafrost | place: Sweden: Stordalen | collected... | reverse complement strand
TGCCGCCGAAACCCTCTCGATCCCCACGGGATTCGGCTGCCCTCAGCTTTATCCAGCCGCTGCGACGGCCAGAAATCGGAGGTCTCTCACCTCCAATCGGAATTCACGCGCCTCACGGCGCACGTCCTGGACGTGGTGGACCTCGCAGTAATAGCCGACGACGTCGCAACCCGGAGCTGTGCAGCCGCGGTCTTTCGCGTACAGCACGATTCGCTGGCCCGGCGAGGCCAACCGCTTCGTGTGGTACAGCGCCAGGGCCTTGCCCTTATCGAAGATCGCTAGGTAGTGATGGGCGTGGCTGGCCAGGCGGATCACATCAGACATGGGCACCAAGGTGCCTCCACCGGTGAGTGCCTTGCCGGAAGCTGATTCGAGGTCTTTGAGGGTGGTGGACACAATGATTGACGCCGGGAGTCCGTTGTGTTGCCCGAGTTCTCCTGACGCCAGTAGCGCACGAAATGCGGCGCTGAGGGCGTCGTGGTTGCGTTGTGCGGGGCTGCGGGTGTCGCGCTTTACCGCATCTTCTGACGGTGGGCCATCGACGGTAGGCGTGCGGTCCTCGGGGTTGCACATGCCGGGGGCGGCCAGCTTCGCCAGCACCGCCTCGCACGCGGCGCGGGCCAGCGGGGTCAGCCAGCCACTGAGCTTGGACATGCCGTCGGGGTCCTGCTTGCCCAGGGTCAGTCCACGGCGGCGAGCGCGATCCTCGTCGGTGAATTCCCCGTCGGGGTTGAGGTAACAGGCCAGCCGGTCGGCCACCTTGCGCAGCGTTTCGGGGCGATGCTCGGTGGCGAGGTTGGCCAGATCTGTTTCGGCGCTTTCCCTGGTCGGGGCATCAACCCAGCATGGCAAATCCTTGAGGAACCCACGGATCACCGCTATATGCGACGCCCCGATCTGGCCGTTGCGTTGGACGGCGGCGGTGGCCGGTAGCCGTGGTGCTAACGGTTCCCCAGTCAGCGCCTGGCGCGGCCCCAGGTCGGCGGCTTCGGCTACCCGCCGCGTGGCTTCGCCGCGGGTGATACGCAGCCGGTCAGCCACCACGTGGGGCAGCTTTCCGCCCAACTCGGCGGGGGTGGCCTGGGCCACGACCTGATTGATCAATCCATGACCCGGTACCGGCAGCTGGCGCGCGACCTTTTCCAGCCGCTCCAACATGCGCATCAGCTCCGGGGTGGTCAACGCGCCGAACGACAACTCGCAGGCACGATCCATCTGCACATCGAGCGCGTCAAAGACCTCTTCGATCTCCTCACGACGGTTCGAACGCATGTTCGAATTCTATGTCACGCCACTGACAGAAAACTCCATCTGAAACCACTGAAACGGAAGAGATACAAGTGGTTTCGGTCTGCGGTGCCGTCGTCGGCGTTCATGCGCAAGTCTCGGCCCCAATGCCTGCTGAGGCTACCGAGGGAGCGTGACGGGTGTTAGTGGTAATTCGCAGGTCAGGACCCGCTGGCCATGTCAACGGTGTCGGTACTAAACTAGAACACGTTCCAATTCGGCGAGCGTCTCAGGAGTAGGCATGCATACCGCCATTTGCGATGAGCTTGGTATCGAGTTTCCGATCTTCGCCTTCACCCACTGTCGCGATGTTGTGGTCGCCGTGAGCAAGGCCGGCGGCTTCGGCGTGCTCGGTGCTGTCGGCTTCACTCCCGAGCAGCTGGAGATCGAGCTCAAATGGATCGACGAAAACATCGGCGATCATCACTACGGCGTGGACATCGTCATCCCGAATAAGTACGAGGGCATGGACTCTCACCTCTCAGCTGAAGAGCTGACCAAGACACTGCAGGCGATGGTGCCAGTAGAGCATCTGGACTTCGCCAAGAAGGTCCTCGCCGACCACGGTGTTCCGATTGAGGACGCCGACGGGGACAGTCTGCAGCTGCTCGGTTGGACCGAGGCGACCGCTACCCCGCAGGTCGAGGTCGCGTTGCAGCACCCGAAGATGACGCTGATCGCCAACGCGCTCGGCACTCCCCCCGCCGACATGATCAAGCACATTCACGATTCGGGCCGCAAGGTGGCGGCGCTGTGTGGCTCCCCCTCGCAGGCCCGCAAGCACGCCGACGCCGGCGTCGACATCATCATCGCCCAGGGCGGCGAGGCCGGTGGGCACAGCGGTGAAGTGGGTTCGATTGTGCTGTGGCCGCAGGTCGTCAAGGAAGTCGCTCCGGTACCGGTGCTGGCCGCCGGCGGGATTGGAAGTGGTCAGCAGATCGCGGCGGCCCTGGCGCTGGGGGCCCAAGGCGCGTGGACCGGTTCTCAGTGGCTGATGGTCGAGGAGGCCCACAACACCCCGGTTCAGCAGGCGACGTACGTCAAGGCCGGCAGTCGCGACACCGTCCGCAGTCGTTCCTTCACGGGCAAGCCGGCCCGGATGCTGCGCAACGCCTGGACCGAGGCTTGGGAGAACCCGGACAACCCGAAGCCGCTTGGTATGCCGCTGCAGTACATGGTTTCTGGCATCGCGGTGCGGGCCACGAACAGGTACCCGAACGAGAGTGTCGACGTCGCGTTCAATCCGATCGGTCAGGTCGTCGGCCAATTCACCAAGGTGGAGAAGTCGGCAAACGTCATCGCGCGGTGGGTTCAGGAGTACCTCGAGGCGACGAACAGGCTCGACGAACTCAACGACGCCGCCAGCGTCTGACTGCGACTAGTCTTCCTCGACTTCGTACTTGCCGCCGCCGGTGAAGACTTCTTTCGTTCTCTCCACGGCATGAGTGGCGATGTCCATTGAATTCTGGACGATGCCGCTGGCGCCGCCCGCGATGTCGCCCCGGATGATGTCGCCCGCGTTTTCGACGATGTCGGAGGCCTTTTCGACGGCATTGGTCGCGATGTCCCTGACCGCGTCGACGGCGTCTTTGGCGTTGAAGCCCATGCGAGTCTCCTTCGTTGCCGGACCTTGGTACGAGTCTAAACGTGGCCCCGCTTGAGCCGCGCTGTCAGTAATTCACCAAGCTGCGCCAATACTCTTCGTGGTGCATGGCTTTTCTCCGGTCCCCTATCCGGCGGGAGGGAAGAACCCTGCCCCGGTGAACCAACCGGGCTGCCATCCTTGAGCCCCCAGACACAGCATGGGGAGCCCGTCCGGCGTCTGTGCCGCTGACTGCGGCCCCGGGCACTTAGCGCCGGTCTGTTGGACTCCATACAACGGGTAGGAGATCACCCAGTACCCGACGGTGGCTGCCGGGAACTGGTTGGGCGGCGGGAAATGACACGCTTCGGCCTGGCCACTTGGGCCGCGCCCGAAGATGAAGTGCTCATAGTTGTCGCACGGCGCACCCAGGGAAGCCTGATAGTTCATGCCCGGCACGTCGCCGTCGTAACCGGCGGCGGCGCCTGGCGCCAAGCTGATCGTGGCACCCGCTATCGCAACGGCGCTAAGTAGCTCGCGAATCATTTTCCACCCCGCCTGTGAAGTCGCCGGTGACCTGCACCAAAGCATATCGATTGCGCCAAGTGCCACAAGGCCCGCCCACTCGACGAGCAATTTTTCGCAGGCGGCCCGACCAAGCGCGCAAAACCCACCGGCACTGAACATGTTCCAGTTAGGCTTCGGAGATCTTGCGCCGACGCTTCCCAACCGTGGTTAGCAATGGTTTATTTGGCACAAGGAAGACGAAGAGACTTCGTATTGACTCGTATTGAGGAGTGGTTTTATGTCAACCGCCGAGCGGACGGCCAAGCCGGCCCCCAACCTGCCGCCTGGGTTCGATTTCACCGACCCAGACATCCACGCCGAGCGACTGCCCGTCGAGGAACTGGCCGAGCTGCGCCGGAGCGCGCCGATCTGGTGGAACGAACAGCCCATCGGAGCCGGCGGGTTTGACGACGGCGGCTTCTGGGTGGTGTCCAAGCACAAGGACGTCAAAGAAGTCTCGCTGCGTAGCGACGTCTTCTCCAGCCTGCAAAACACCGCCTTGCCCCGCTACAAAGAGGGCACAGTCAAAGAGCAGCGCGAGACAGGCAAGGTCGTGCTGCTCAACATGGACGCCCCGCAGCACACCCGGCTGCGCAAGATCATCTCCCGCGGTTTCACCCCGCGCGCAGTCGAGCGGCTGCGCGCGGACCTCACGGACCGAGCACAGCGCATCGTCGAGACGGCGGCCGCGGCAGGCTCCGGCGACTTCGTGGAGCAGGTGGCCTGTGAGCTCCCCCTGCAGGCCATCGCCGGGCTGCTGGGGGTACCGCAGGAAGACCGCATGAAACTGTTTCACTGGTCCAACGAGATGGTCGGTGACCAGGATCCTGAGTTCGAGCGAAATGACGCGATGGGCGCCTCGGTCGAACTGATCATGTATGCCATGCAGATGGCCGCCGACCGGGCGCAAAACCCCGGGGAGGACATCGTCACCAAGCTGGTTGAGGCCGACGTCGACGGCCACAAGCTCTCCGACGACGAGTTCGGCTTCTTCGTCATCCTGCTCGCGGTCGCCGGGAACGAGACCACCCGCAACTCCATCACCCAGGGCATGATGGCCTTCACCGAATTCCCCGATCAGTGGGAGCTGTACAAGAAGGAGCGTCCCGTTACCACGGCGGATGAGATCGTCCGCTGGGCCACGCCGGTCACGTCATTCCAGCGGACCGCCCTCGAGGACTACGAGCTTTCCGGGGTGCAGATCAAGAAGGGCCAGCGGGTCGTAATAGTCTACCGCTCGGCCAATTTCGACGAGGAAGTCTTCGACGATCCATTCTCCTTCAACATCCTGCGCGACCCCAACCCGCATGTGGGATTCGGCGGCACCGGTGCGCATTACTGTGTCGGAGCCAACCTGGCGCGCATGACCATCGACCTGATGTTCAACGCGATCGCCGACGCCATGCCCAACATCGCGCCGATCAGCAAGCCCGAGCGGCTCCGTTCGGGATGGCTCAACGGGATCAAGCACTGGCAGGTCGACTACCAAGGCACTGGGGCAGCGAAATCCCCTGTCGCGCACTAACGCAACCAAACCAGACGAGGAAGGCCATGCCGAGGCACAAGGCGGTTCACGTACAGTCCGCAGGCGCGCCATTCGAGCTGGCCGAGGTCGAAACGCCAGCACCGGGCCGGGGCGAGGCACGCATCAAGGTACGCGCCTGTGGCATTTGCGGCACTGACGCTCATTTCGTCGCGGGTGAATTTCCGGGCATGTCGTGGCCGTTGACGCCTGGACATGAAATCGCCGGAACGATTGCCGAACTCGGAGCGGGCGTCGATGATTTCGCAGTCGGCGATCGCGTCGCGGTTGGCTGGTTCGGCGGATGCTGCTACCAGTGCGATCCCTGTCGCAAGGGCATTTTCATCCACTGCGTGAACGGCAAGGTACCCAGCCTGAGTTATCCCGGCGGCTACGCGGAATCGGTGACGGTGCCGGCCAACGCGATGGCACGGATTCCATCCGAACTGTCGGACGCGGAAGCCGCCCCGATGGGCTGCGCCGGCGTCACCACCTATAACGCGCTGCGCCATACCAAAGCGCTGCCCGGTGACCGGGTTGCGATTGTCGGCGTCGGCGGGCTCGGTCACCTCGGGGTGCAATTCGCCCGCGCGATGGGTTTCGAGACCATCGCGATCAATCGCGGCACCGCCAAAGCCGAGGACGCCCGCAAGTTGGGCGCCCACCACTACATCGACTCGAACAGCGCTGACGTCGCCGAAGCGCTGCAGGACCTGGGTGGGGCGGCGGTCGTGCTGGCCACCGCGGGCAACTCGCAGGCCATGGCCGCAACGATCGGCGGACTGGCGCCCCAAGGCGAACTCGTCACCATCGGTGTCACCGGCGAACCGCTGCCGATCAGTCCCCTTCAGCTGATAACGCCGGGGCTCAGCGTCATCGGCCATCCCTCAGGCACGGCGAAAGATATCGAAGACACAATGCATTTCGCGGTCTTGTCTGGCGTGCGGACATGGATCGAGGAGCTGCCGCTGGCCCAGGCGGCCGAAGGCTACGCGGCCTTGGAGCAGGGGCGGGCGCACTACCGCACCGTTTTGACCATGTGACCCACGACCAAAGCGTGGTGTGGAACCTCGACGCGGCCGACGGTGAGCTGCTCGTTTGCACCGGCGTCGAGGGCAGGGCCGCGCAGATGGGTCATCGGCTCACCATCGTGATGAAGCGCTGGCAGGCCGCGGTGAGCTGGACCGACGGGGAACCCGTCTCGGCCGAGCTTGCGGTTGAGACGGAATCGCTGCAGGTGCTGCGCGGCGATGGTGGCGTGAAGGGTTTGTCTGGACCGGAGAAAGCCCTGGTGCGTTCGAATGCGTTGAGGGCGCTGGGTGCTGGCCGCTTTCCCGGGGTCCGTTACACCGCGGACGCCATCGAGAGAACCGGAGACGGATATCGCCTCACCGGGAAACTGCAGATCCACGGCGAGTCGCGCACGCACGTAATCGATGTGCGCACAGAGGATCTCGGGGACTCGTGGCGGATATCCGCCGAATCCGCGGTGCGCCAGTCCGATTACGGCGTCAAGCCGTACTCATTGCTGATGGGCTCGGTGCGGGTCGCCGAGGACGTAACAGTGTCCTTCACTGCCGTGCGCGCCAAAGAAGATTGACCGCTGGATTTAAGGCTGGGGCAGAGCCGGCGGCGGCGTTGAATCACCGTAGTCGCCCGGTATGTGGTCAAGGACTCGCGTCAAGTACGGCTGGGGGCCGTTCGGGTCCGGCGTGCCCGATTCCGTGACTGGTTCGGGAGAGGGAACGGCAGCCGGTGTCTTTGACTCGGGTGCGGGCGGCTCAGAATTGGGCGGCGATGCAACGGCCGGCGCTACCGCTTCTGCGACTTGCGGCGTCGGGGAGTGCACCACGTGCTTCGTCGTTTTGGGTTCATTGTCCGCAGCAAGCTGCAAACCCACCGCAAGTGAAAGCGAAGCGACGAAGGTGATTGCACCGGCAGCCAATGCCGTCACGGCGCCGGCGTAAGACCACTGACGAGGGCGCCTAGGCGCGGCGACAGGTTCATCGGTGCTCGCCACCAGGTGCTCATCGGTGAACTCAGTGCTTTGGGCCGCCGCCAGTGCGGCGCCCCGCGCGACTGTCACCTGCGCCATGGTTTGCGCGAACACCGGCACCGGCAAGGCCTTTTCGAGTTGCCACGACAACCCGGTGATGTCGGTGTCCGAGCCGACGACAACCACCCCGGCCGGCCGCCACCCGTCGCGGTCAAACATTCCGGTCAGCCAGGACATCAGCCCGTCAAAGCCGCCACGCACCCGCTTGACGGCCGTCTGGCTCCCGCCGTCATGGGCGTCGACCATCACGACGGTCGACCAGTCGTTCTCGAGAATGCACACCGCGGTCTGCTCGTAGCCGATGACGGGAGCGATAGCCCGCGCCAACGTCTCGACAGTCTCGAGCCACCGCACCGGCACGATGTTGTCGAAGCCGGCATCCGTCAATGACTCCAGTAGCAGAGCCGCCTGCGCGGACGCTTCGTCGTTCCACGTCACCCCGATGACCCGCAGATGCTGATGGCTCTCGGCGGCAAGCGCGTCAACTCGTAAAACCTCGTCAGCGACCTGCTCTGCGGTACTTACAGCCAGCAGGCCGCCATTGCCGCGTAGCTCCAATTCTCGGTGGTCCAGGATGGTGCCGTCTGCACCGTGTCCTTCAGCGAGGACCCATCCAAGGGCGGTCGGAGTAACTGATAGCCCTAGTACCGTATCCAAAATCTGCACCTCAATCGATCCCGGACCTCCAGAGCCCCCATACCCACCGCCGCGCACCAGCGAGGCAGCTGTTGCGGTGATTCATGAGAGGCCGGAACGGACCGGGATAACGTCGTCTCCATCGGCTTGTCTCGAGCGAGCCTACGCGGTCGATGCAAGATCGGCTGCCCGATCCGGATAACTGGCAGGCAGACACCCTAGGGACTATAGAAACAACGATGGACTGTTAGGCGCCGTCTGCCGTCTTGGTAAATACCGTGGCGGAGCTAGTCGAAATCGGGTCTTACAATTTGATCAAACACGCTTTGTATCTCGCGCCGCATGCCGGCTGCTTCTTCGTCTGTGGGTGCATCAGACCGCCTTTTGCCTGGTGGATCCCGTCGTGTCCCCGCGCGAAGAAACGGTTCGGGAAGCTACTGTGGGCTTTGCAACCCGCTTATCACACTTGCTGAATTGGCCGGTCTAACCGATACAAAACCGAGATTACTTCGTGTCCAGATCGACATTTGGCCTATTCACGCGGTAAATTTTGGCGAACGCACACCTAGACATACGGACAAGGGGCACAGGTATGACAGACGTGAGCGAGAGGATCCGGGCCTGGGGGCGCCGGCTACTAGTCGGTGCGGCAGTGGCCGTAACACTGCCTGGCCTGATCGGTCTTGCCGGCGGAGCCCCGACCGCGGGAGCGTTCTCGCGGCCAGGTCTGCCCGTGGAATACCTGCAGGTCCCATCCGGTTCGATGGGCCGCAGTATCAAGGTTCAGTTCCAGAGCGGTGGAGACGGCTCGCCCGCGGTGTACCTGCTCGACGGGTTGCGGGCTCAAGATGACTACAGCGGGTGGGACATCAATACTCCCGCATTCGAGTGGTACTACAAGTCGGGCCTGTCAATCGTCATGCCGGTCGGCGGCCAGTCCAGCTTTTACAGCGACTGGTACAGCCAGGCCTGCGGCAAGGCCGGCTGCTCCACGTACAAGTGGGAGACCTTCCTAACCAGCGAGCTGCCCGGCTACCTTTCCTCAGAGCGGAAGGTCAAGGCCAATGGCAGCGCCGCGGTCGGGCTGTCGATGGCCGGTTCGTCGGCGATGGTCCTGGCTATCAACCATCCAGGGCAATTCATCTACGCCGGTTCGCTGTCGGCCCTCTTGGACCCGTCCCAGGGGATGGGGCCCACCCTGATCGGACTCGCGATGGGTGATGCGGGCGGCTACAAGACCAACGACATGTGGGGACCGTCAAGTGACCCGGCATGGAGGCGTAACGACCCGAGCCTGAACATCCCGGCGCTGGTCGGCAACAACACCCGGCTCTGGGTGTACTGCGGCAACGGCACACCGTCGGAGCTGGGCGGGGCGAACATGCCCGCGGAGTTCCTCGAGAACTTCGTGCGCAGCAGCAACCTGAAGTTCCAGGACGCCTACAACGCGGCCGGTGGCCACAACGCGGTATTCAACTTCACTGCCAACGGAACGCACAGCTGGGAGTACTGGGGTCAGCAGCTCAATGCTATGAAGCCTGACCTGCAGGGCACCTTGGGCGCTACCGCCGGAGGCGGCGGATAAATCCCGATCTGCCGGAGGTCGCTACTGCGCTTGACGTCAAACCGTCAGGCGCAGTGGCGTGTTAAGGGCTCATGACCACCAGCACCCGTCGCTGTGTCGCCCTGGCAGTGCAGCCGGGGCTTGCGGCCATGCTGTTTGTTGGCACGCAGCTTGTTGCCACAATGCAGGCGCGGGCCGACGCCACCAGCCCGCTCACCGGGTTGGTTGACGCCGCCGCGCAGCGGTTGCAGATCGCCGAGCCGGTGGCCGCCGTCAAATGGGGCACACACGGCGCCATCTCGGACCCCGCCCGCGTGCAGCAACAACTCGACAAGTTGGGCGCCGACGCTACCGCCCAACACATCGACCCCGGCTATGTCACCCGGGTCTTCGTAGACCAGATCAATGCCACCGAGGCCATCGAAAACGCCCGATTCGCCGACTGGCAGCTCAATCCTTCCGACGTGCCGGCTGCGCCCCCTGATCTGTCGGCGTCGCGATCGGCGATCGATGAGCTCAACCAAACGATGCTGACTCAGATCGTGCGCGACTGGGACCTGCTGCACTCGCTCGCTTGCGTCCCACAGCTCGACGCCGCGAGAAGCTACGTCATACGGAGCCGTCAGCTCGACACCCTCTATCAACAAGCGCTGTCATCGGCGACAGAATCTTACTGTCCCTGAAGAATTCGGTACCAAAAGACTGTCGTTCGCCTCCTTACGTGCCGATTTTAATGCCATAGATTTCTTATCTCGCGAGCCATTCAAATCGGTAACACTTTGAACACGCGCGACGAAATGCTTGACATGGAAAGACTCTGCAAGCTTCTCGTCAAGTCCGCCGTGATCGGCGGGATCGCTGCAGCGTCCATATCTCTGTCCACCGGAGTCGCCAGCGCCAACGGAACCCCCAACTGGGACGCAGTCGCACAGTGCGAGTCCGGTGGGAACTGGGCAGCCAACACCGGCAACGGCGACTACGGTGGGCTGCAATTCAAGCAGGCCACCTGGAACGCATTCGGCGGTGTCGGCAATCCGGCGTCCGCATCCAAGGACCAGCAAATCGCAGTGGCCAACCGGGTTTTCGCCGAGCAGGGCCTGGACCCGTGGCCGACGTGCGGCGCCAAGTCGGGCCTGCCCACCGCGATCTTCTCGCACCCCGCGCAGGGCATCAAGCAGATCATCAACGGGCTTATCCAGGCGGCCATTCCGCACCCGTAGTCACCGCGCCCAGAGGCTTCGGGGTCTGTGAGGGGTCTATGACCAGGTCTAGACATGTGTTTGGATCGGGGCATGGAAGGTTCGGCGACAGTGCACATGGCGGCGCCCGCGGACAAAATCTGGGATCTGATCGCAGACGTTCGCAACACGGGACAGTTCTCCCCCGAAGTAATTGAGGCGGAGTGGCTGGGCGATGCGACCGGCCCCGGCCTCGGCGCCAAATTCCGCGGCCATGTTCGCCGAAACGAGATAGGGCCGGTCTATTGGACGACATGCAGGGTGACCACGTGCGAACCCGGTCGTGAATTCGGTTTTGTGGTTCTGGTCGGCGATCGAGAAGTGAACAACTGGCACTACCGTTTGGCGCCTGCCGGTGGCGGAACAGACGTGACCGAGTCATTTCGGCTCAACCCATCCCCCTTCAACAGCGTGTATTGGGTGTTCGGCGGGTTTCTGCGCAAGAGGCGCAACGTCCGCGATATGACCAAGACGCTGAACCGCATCAAAGACGTGGTCGAGGCGTGAAATCGATCTTCATCACTGGGGCGGGCAGCGGCATCGGCCGCGCGGGGGCCACACTCTTTCACGTCAACGGGTGGCGAGTCGGTGCGGTGGACCGTAACGACGACGGCCTGGCGACGTTATCTCAGGAGCTCGGGTCCGAGCGGCTGTGGACCCATGCCGTCGATGTGACGGACAAGGCGGCCCTGGACAGCGCCCTGGCTGATTTCTGTGCCGCCAATCCCGGCGGCGGCCTGGACATGATGTGGAACAACGCCGGCATCGGCGAATCCGGCTGGTTCGAAGACGTGCCCTACGACGCCGCCATGCGCGTCGTCGAGGTGAACTTCAAAGCGGTGTTGAACGGCGCCTACGGCGCGTTGCCCTATCTCAAGAAGACGTCCGGCAGTCTGATGTTCTCGACGTCGTCTTCCGCGGGCACCTACGGCATGCCCCGCATCGCGGTGTACTCGTCAACCAAGCACGCGGTGAAAGGGCTGACCGAGGCGCTGAGCGTCGAGTGGCACCGGCATGGCGTGCGGGTGGCCGACGTGCTGCCCGGTTTGATCGACACCGCGATTCTCACCACGACGACCAACCACTCCGACGACATGGGGCCGACAGCCACCGAGGACGTCCGCGCCAGCGCCCCGAAGAAGGGCTTGATGCGTCTGATGCCTCCTAGCAGTGTCGCCGAGGCGGCTTGGCAGGCCTACCACAACCCGAAGCGGTTGCACTGGTACGTGCCCAAGAGCATTCGGATGATCGATCTGCTCAAGGGCCTGAGCCCGGAACTGGTGCGAAGTCGCATTGTCAAAGCCTTGCCTGGGCTTATGCCAAAACAGCCGTAGACGGAGTAGCAATGCACAACCGCTCAGTCGCAGCTGCGGTGCTGGTCATCGCGAGCGTGGCGGGGTGCGCCGAGACCGAGACTGTCTCCCGAAAAGCCGCCCATTTGACGATTGCCGGCACCACTCACACGACATCCCCCGCCGCGTGCCGGCAAGACCAGGGATACCGAACCATCGACATTTCCGACCGCGACGGCAACGTTGAGGCGGTAGTGCTGCTCAGCGGCGACAAGGTCATCCCCCAATGGGTGAAAATCCGCAACGTCGACGGATTCAGCGGCGGGTTCTGGCAAGGCGGGGTGGGGAACGCGCGCGCCGACGTGGCCCGAACTGTGTTCACCGTCACCGGAAGCGCCTACGGCATCAACACGGGCAATCCCAACAAGGCCGTCAACACGGACTTCAAGATCACCGCCGAGTGCTGAGCCTGGTCAGCTGAGGCTTGGGCCTACCCTGGTCCAATAACACCCTGCTACCCAGCGGGTCGAGGGAGGACTGGTGAAGCAGAGACTGCACTGGCTTGCCATGCATGGGTTTGTCCGAGCGATGGCGGCGATTGGGGCCCGGCAAGGTGACTTTCAGTCCAGGATGATCGCCGATCCGACAGTGGCCGCCGATCCTGTGTCGTTTTTTGACGAACTGCAGGCTCAGGGACCGCTAATCAAAACTCGCGTCAGCTACTTGGCCGTCGACCACGGCCTCGCCCACGAGATGCTGCGATCCGACGACTTCCGGGTCTTGATGCTGGGATCCAATTTGCCTGGTCCGATTAGCTGGGTGGAGCGCCGCGCCCGCGACGCTGTTCTTCATCCGCTGCGTCCGCCGTCGTTGCTTGCTGTCGAGCCTCCAGCGCACACTCGCTACCGCAAGACGGTGTCAGCGGTGTTCACGTCCAGGGCGGTCGCCGCATTGCGCGATCGGGTCGAGGAAACCGCCGTCACCCTGTTGGATCAGCTTGGCCAGCCGGACGCGGCGTCCGGTGGCGTTGTCGACATCGTGGACCGATACTGCAGGCAGCTTCCGGTCGCGATCATCAGCGACATCTTGGGTGTGCCCGAGCGAGATCGCGGTCGCGTCCTCGAATTCGGCGAGTCGGCCGCGCCGAGTCTGGACGTTGGATTGCCGTGGCGGCAGTACCGCAGTGTGCAGAATGGGCTCGCCGGGTTCAATGTCTGGTTGGTCGATCACCTACGGCAATTGCGGAGCAACCCGGGTGACGATCTGATGAGTCAACTGATCCAGGCAGGTGAGACAGGCGATCCCGACACGCATCTCGATGAAACCGAGCTCATCGCGATCGCCGGGCTCGTCTTAGCCGCCGGGTTCGAAACCACAGTGAACTTGTTGGGCAACGGGATTCGTATGTTACTGGAAACTCCCGAGAACCTGGAAAAGCTCCGTCAACGTCCTGAGTTGTGGCCCAATGCCGTTGAAGAGATCCTGCGACTGGACACGCCGGTTCAGCTGACCGCACGGCTTGCCCGCGCGGATGTCGAGATGGCCGGCGTCCAGG
>Ga0182014_10006000_pt1 | contig 13304 bp, 10 predicted proteins | sample 612S2DmetaG_FD_120489 | JGI IMG/M metagenome (GOLD analysis project Ga0182014, IMG submission 120489) | Permafrost microbial communities from Stordalen Mire, Sweden - 612S2D metaG | ecosystem: Environmental > Terrestrial > Soil > Wetlands > Permafrost | place: Sweden: Stordalen | collected... | reverse complement strand
CGGACGACACCGCCGTCTTCGATCTGACCCACGAAGATTTGGGCATTCTTCGCCAGGCCTCGCTGCTGCGTTGGGGACGCGTGGAGCCGGCCATCTTCGGCACGCTCTTTGAGCGCATCCTCGACGACGGCAAGCGGGCCCAGCTTGGAGCGCACTACACTAGCCGCGAAGACATCCTGCTGATTCTGGAGCCAGTGGTCATGGCCCCTCTGCGGCGGCGCTGGAACGAGGTCAAGGCCGGCGCGGAAGAGATTGCCGCGGCCATGGAAACCGCCAGCGCCAGCACCCGGTTCAAGCTTCGCGCTCAGTTGGAAGCCCGGCTTCTGGATTGGATGGACGAGCTTGCGCGTGTCCGCATCCTGGACCCCGCCTGCGGCAGCGGCAACTTCCTCTATATTGCGCTCAAGCTGCTGCTCGACTTATGGAGAGAGGCGCAGATCTTCTCCATCGACCACCATCTGGCCTACTTGCCGTGCAAAGTCGGCCCGTCGCAGCTTTACGGCATCGAGACCAATGTCTACGCGCATGAGCTGGCCTCGGTCGTGGTCTGGATCGGCTACCTGCAGTGGCGCAACGACAACGCCATGGGCGAACCCGAGGAGCCGATCCTCCGGTTGCTTGAAAACATCCAGCACCGCGACGCGATTCTGGAACTTGATGCCGAGGGCAACCCCAGGTTGGACTCCGAGGGCAATCCCAGCGAGCCGTCCTGGCCAGAGGCAGATTTCATCGTCAGCAATCCGCCGTTTCTGGGGGGCAAGCTGCTGCGCCGCAACCTCGGCGATGCCTATGTGGACAGCCTGCTCAGGCTCTACCATGAGCGCGTCCCTGCCGAGGCCGATCTGGTGACCTACTGGTTTGAGAAAGCGCGGGAGATGGTCGAACGCAAACAGGTCCGAGCCGCAGGACTGGTGGCTACGCAGGGGATCCGCGGCGGAGCCAGCCGCGAGGTGCTCAAGCGCGTCGCCGAAACCGGCAATATCTTTATGGCGCGGAGCGACCGCGAGTGGGTGAACGAAGGCGCGGCGGTCCACATCTCCATCGTCGGCTTCGACGCCGGCGATGAGGCGGGACGCATTCTGAACGGCGCCCCCGTGGATGCGATCAATCCTGATCTGACATCGGGCACGGACGCGACGCGAGCCCGATTGCTGCCCGAAAATGCCGGCCTCTGCTTCATGGGCACTACCAAGATTGGGGCCTTCGACCTCGATCCCGAAACGGCGCATAGAATGCTGGCCGCTCCGCTCAATCCCAACGGCAGGCCCAACTCCGACGTGGTTCGCCCCTGGGTCAACGCCCTCGACATTACCCGCCGTCCGCGCGGTATGTACATCATCGACTTCGGCGTGGATATGCCGGAGGAAGAAGCAGCCCTATACGAGATGCCGTTTGAATATCTGCGGGAGCATGTGTGGGCCAAACGTCTGGAAAACAATCGTGAGGGCTACCGCGTCAAGTGGTGGATTCACGGCGAACCCCGTCCGGATTTCCGCGCTGCTACGGCCAAGTTCAACCGTTACATCATTACCCCTCGTGTCTCGAAGCATCGTCTTTTTGCCTGGCTCGGAGCGGAAACAGTGCCCGACTCGGCGACCTTTGCCATCGCCCGCGACGACGATTACTTCTTCGGCGTGCTGCATTCCCGCCCGCACGAGGTCTGGGCGCGGGCACAGGGCACGCAACTGCGCGAGGTGGAGAGCGGCTTCCGCTATACGCCCACCTCGACCTTCGAGACCTTCCCCTTCCCCTGGCCGCCGGGCCGGGAGCCGCAGGATGCGCCGCAAGTCGAAGCCATTGCCGAAGCCGCGCGGGAGCTGGTGCGTCAGCGCGACAACTGGCTCAACCCGCACGGCGCCGGACCGGATGAACTGTCCAAGCTGACATTGACGAACCTCTACAACAAGCGCCCCAAGTGGCTGGAGAATGCCCATCGCAAGCTGGACGAGGCGGTCTTCGCGGCCTACGGCTGGCCGGCCACGCTCCCGGACGAGGAGCTTCTGCGGCGGCTGCTGGCCCTCAACCAGGCCCGCGCGGAGGAATCGTCAAGGGGAATGGAGTAAGGCGGCTTAATCCTCCCACCGTCGCTCACTCCAGCCGAAAGAGCCTTCGAAGTGGACAAATTCCTTCTTTTGTCCCGGCACAAGATACACGCTGAGGACGTCGAAGCGAACCGGCGGTGAAGTCTCCTGGGGCAACTGGCGCACGTACTGGCGAGCCAAGCGGCGTAGAATGTGGCGTTTGTGCGAGTCGACGCGCACCTCGGCGGGAGCGATGTCATGGGCGGTGCGGGTCTTCACCTCGACAAAACACAGCATCGGCCCCTGCCAGGCGATCAGATCGAGGTCGCCGGGCAGGTTGCCCGACGACCAGCGTCGCGCGGCCACGATGTAGCATTTGCGGCGCAGGTAAAAAAGGGCCGCGTCTTCGCCGTCGATGCCGGTAGCCAGGTGAGCGGGCAGAGCCGATGAGACGCGCCGCCGGCGCGCTACCCATTTCAGGCCGGCCACCGTGCGCTCCGTGCATTCGATCCCAATCTTCTCCAGCCATCCCATGGCAACCCATTGTCGGCCGGAAGAGCGAAAGGCGCAAATCCGGCAAAGCGGGGCCGGGCCGGTGTGAACTGGCAGCCCGGCAGGTTTGTCAAGCTCAGGCCGTCGCAACCTCGAGCGCGGCGGCATGCTCGTGTTCCTTTTCGACCTGCGTCAGTGCCTCCTCCAGGATGTCGAGGGCGACGGTGGCTTCGTGCTCGTTGACGATGAGCGGAGGGCTGAGTCGGAGCGAGTTCTCGCCGCAGCCTAGCACCATCAGACCGCGTTCGAAGGCCAGGGTTTCAATGCGGTTGCGCAGCGCGATGGCCGGCTCGCGGGTGACCTTGTCCTTCACCAGCTCGATGCCGATCATCAGGCCGCGTCCGCGCACGTCGCCCACCAGCGGGTGGCTTTGCTTCCAGCCGCGCAGCCGCTCCAGCATGAGTTCGCCCACGCGGGCGGCGTTGTCCATTGCCTCGCGCTCGATAATGTCCATGGTGGCCAGGGCGGCGGCGATGGAGACCGGGTTGCCGCCGAAGGTGGAGGCGTGAGAGCCGGGAACCCAGTCCATGATCTCCGCGCGGGTCATGCATATGCCCAGAGGCATGCCGCTGGCGATGCCCTTGGCGATGCAGACCATATCCGGCTCCACGCCGGAGTGCTCGATGGCCCACCATTTCCCAGTCCGACCGGCGCCGCACTGCACCTCGTCCACCACCAGGAGGATGCCGTGGCGCGTGCAGATGGCGCGCAGTTCGCGGAGGAAGTTGTCGGGCGCCACCACGTAGCCGCCTTCGCCCTGGATGGGCTCAATGAAGACAGCGGCAACCTCCTCGGGCGCGAGGATGGTCTTGAAGAGTTTCTCCTCGATGTAGCGCGCACAGCCCAGGCTGAAGGCCTCCTCAGCCTGCGGACCGCCCGTGCAGCCGCGGTAGACATAGGGAAAGCGGATGTGGGTCACGCCCGGAACCAACGGGGAGAAACGGCGCTTCTGCTGGGGTTTGGAGCCGGTGAGCGAGAGAGCGCCCATGGTGCGGCCGTGGAAGGCGCCAAAGAACGAGATCACCTGCTGGCGTCCGGTGTGGTAGCGAGCCAGCTTGAGAGCGCACTCGATAGCCTCTGCACCGGAGTTGCCGTAAAAGAACTTGTGCGGGCCGGGCATGGGCGCCACGGCCGAGAGCCGGTCAGCCAGATCGGTGAGAGACTCGTTGTAGAAGTCGGTTCCGGAGATATGGATCAGTTCGGTCGCCTGCTTCTGGATGGCCGCGACCACCTCGGGATGGCAGTGACCGGTGGAAACCGAGGCAATGCCCGCGGCGAAGTCCAGAAACTCGTTGCCGTCCACATCTTCCACGCGGATGCCGCGGCCGCGACGGGCTACAAGCGGATACGAGCGGGTATAACTGGGCGAAATCAGGCGGGAGTCGGCCGCGACGGCAGCCTGGGCCTTGGGTCCGGGCAGGGGACAAACAAGCTTGGGTCCGTATTGTGCGTATAGTTCTTGCCTGGTCATCATCGATCTCCTCGGCAGATTCGGTTTTACGGCCCTGGGGGAACCTCTGAACAAGTCAGTGAAATCCAGTTTCAGGCCGTTTTGAAAGGGCGCGGCTTTAGCCGCTCCACCCTGAGACCCCCAAATTGCGGGGCTTTAGCCCCCGAAGGAATGTTTCCTGCTGAACCAGAGCCTTGTCCTGGAGCTTGATCGGAGCTTCCCAAAATAAATGGATAGGCCACGACCGCGGACCCCAGCAGGTGGGATCATCCAGTTCTGCTCGCCCTGCAGGCCGCGAAGGGCAATCGCAGACCTTCGGCGGACGGCTGCTAATCGCTTGCGAAGAGGCTAGGTCGAGTGCGAGTGGGCAGCACGCGCAGGTGCTTCCGCGGGCAGATGCTCCGCGCGCGCGACCGCGACCAGCGCTTGGCGGCTGGCGCGAGCACCCTTCCTTTGGAAGCACGCGTTGGCATGGAAACCCCGCTGGCCAGAGGATAGCACGCGCTGCCAGTGCTTTTCCACGAAGGACCAATGTCCAGAGCCGGCGAAAAGGCTCGGAGAGCGCGTCCGGCCAGGGGGCAGCATTGCGTCTGGCTGGGCGAGCGATGAATTCGACAGTAAGCCGCAAGAAGCGGGAAAACGGCCGCTTCCAACTCAGGCTAGGATGGAATCATCTCCATGGCGAACTCGACGCTGCAGCCAGCCCATCCGGAACAGAAAGCGGCCACCACGGCCTCGATCGTGCTGGCTTTTGCCAGCGTCTACTTTTTCTGGGGCTCGACCTATACGGCCATTCGCATTGGGGCGGCGGAGATGCCGGCGCTGCTGCTGGCGGGGACGCGATTTCTCATTGCGGGCGCTATTCTGCTGACCTGGTGCCGCTGGCGTGGGCTGCGCCTCGCATGGCCTCCGAAGACCATGTTGACCCTCAGCCTGATCGGGTTGCTGTTGCTGGGCGGCGGCAACGTGGGCCTGGTGTATGCGGAGGAGACCGTGCCCAGTGGGCTGGCCTCGCTGGTCCTTGCTGTCATTCCCCTCTTTGTGGCGCTGATCGAGATGGTTCTGCCCGGGGGCGAACCGCTGCCGGCACGCGGCTGGCTGGGGCTGCTGCTTGGCTTTGCCGGACTGGCCGCTCTGCTATGGCCCTCTTTGCACAACGGCTTTGGCGGCGACCGCGCGCTCTTGTGGGCCGTCGCGGCCCTGCTTGCTGGAGCGCTCTCCTGGACCGTTGGCAGCATCTTATCCCGGCGCGCGCGGCTCAAGGTGAACAGCTTTGTGGCGGCGGCTTGGCAAATGGTGGCGGCGGGGGCCTTCAGTACTCTACTAGGCACGGCGCTGGGCCAATGGCCGCAGTTCCACCTGACTGCCGGGGCGGCCGGGTCCCTTGCGTATCTCATCACCGGAGGCTCGCTGCTGGGCTACACCGGCTACATCTATCTCATCGAGCATGTGCCGGTGGGCAAGGTCGCGTCGTATGCCTATGTGAACCCCGTGATCGCGGTGTTGCTGGGAGTTTTCCTGCTTCACGAGCGGCCGGAGCCCGCGGAGTTTGCCGGGATGGCCGGCATCGTGGTGGCCGTGTTTCTGCTGACTACCGCACAGGTGAAGGCAAAGGGCAAGCCACGGCCTATCGAGGAACTGGAACAGATGCCGGCGGAGTAGGTCGGCTTTCTTTTCGAGACCCTCAGAACCTGTATAAAAACTGGCATTTAGGGTAGGCCGGGGCTTCAGCCCCGGCAAGAAGCAGGCGGAACCTATGGGGCTCTAGCCCCTGAGGTACCTCTTGCGAAAGCACACCTCAGGGCCTGAAGGCCCGGACTTTTTGCGCTCTGAATGTCAGAGCTAAAGCCCTGACCTACCAGCGTCTCAGCTGTCAGAACCAGTTTTTATACAGGTTCTTACGACGGCTTTTTGTCAAAGGCGGCCGCTGGAACGAGAGCGGCTGGGGCCTCGCCGTCCAGCGTAACGGAGCCGTGCTCGAAGATCTGCATCGCGGCATCGTCGGCGGCCATGGTCATCCAGCAGACAGCGCCCTTCTTGAGTACGCTGCACACCGTTTCCACGGTGTACTTGACCTCGGGGTGGCCTATGACACTTCCTGTGGCGCGCTCGATCCAAAAGCTGTGGGCGCCCAGCGAGTAGGCGCCATGGACCGGGTCGGAAATGTCGAAGGTCTTCTTGAGGCCCTCCGAGGCGCCCGAGGCAAACCCTGGGAGGTCCTTGTCGGTCATCTCCTGGCCGAAGCAGGCGAAGGGCAACGCGACAACAACTACCACCGAGGGTGGAGTCCCGTGCCGTGCGGTCAGCGCAATCTGGACGCAGGCAATGCCTTTTTTCTCGTCCTCGGTGGTCGCGTTCTGCGTCACCTGCTGCTGCACCGCCGGGAGCGTGGGCTGGGTGTCCACGACTTCCCAGTCCGCCGGAATCGTGTAACTGAAACCGAGGTCACTGGTGTGGGTCTGGGCCGTTGCAGGTGTGGGAGGGGCGGGGGCGGGCGCCTGGGCCAGCAGCGCGACGCTGCAAAGGACGAGAAAAGTTGCAGACAGGCGGGCTTTCATTTGGCCGCCAGTCTACCACAATCGGCGATGCCGCGAGACCGCCTGCGGGGAAGCGACCCCTACTTGAGCAACAGAACCGAAGCCGCGGATACGATCCCGGCAATCGAGAAGACGATGCCCAGATACCAGTAGGCGCGGCGGCGGGTGAGCAGGGTGACCGAGGTGATGACGAGGCCGATCTCCAGCAGCGCCTCGCCCAGATCGAAGCGGTTAGCGCGTGCCTCGGCCTGCTCGACCTTGGTCTCAAGCGCCTGGGCCTTTTCTTTGTCCTCTTTCAGCTCATCGGTCCACTTGGCCTGGTGGTCGGCATAGGACTTGGCGATCTTGGTAGCCGCATCCTTGTTGGCGATGGTCACCACGCTGAGCAGATCCGAGGCCAGGGCTGTGTCGTTGGAGCGGATTTTGTGGGCCTGATATTCGTTCCACTGGTCGGTGGCCTTGTTTTGGTCGAGCACGGCTTCAGTGTGGGTGCGATGGCCGAGCACGGTGGTGACGGCCACCAGCACGGCTACCACGCTCATGGTAAAGGCGACCGGGCGGAGCGACCGCTCGTGCTCAATGTGCTCGGCTTGTTCCTGCAACTCCTGGGCTTCGTTGGGTTCCATGGGGTGGCCTCCGTCTTTCACTCTCTAGGTACTTGTTCCAAAATAACCTGCCGAGCCAGAGCCTGAGCCTTTAACTTCGCCTCCTCCTGGGTTGAACCATAGGCCAGCACACCGGGCAGACCGGTGAGCTCCGCGATCCAGCGGTCGTCTTCTTCCAATTCAAAATCTACCTCAAATTCCATCGCCGCTCCCAGCCAACGCGCGCTACTTCCGCTTCCAGCGCACCCCATCCTTCGAGTCTTCGATGACGATGCCCTTCTCGGCCAACTCGCTGCGAATCTGGTCGGCGCGGGCAAAGTTGCGCTGCTTTTTGGCCAGGGAGCGCTCGGCGACCAGCGCGTCGATGGCCTCATCGGTAAGCGACTGACGGGCCAGCAGCTCGGGAGCCACATCGGCCAGGCGGCCTGCCTGCCCAGCCCATTCCAGGGCTCGGCGCGTTGGCTCGGCGTCGCGGTCCTCGATCACGTCGAACACCGCGTCGAAGCTGGCCAGCACGGTTAGAATTGCGTCCCGGTCGGCGGAAAAAAGCTGCCCCTGGTCGATGGACGTGTTCGCTGCGCGGATCATGTCGAAGATGGGCGCGCGGGCTTCGGCGGTGTTCAGGTCGTTGGAAAGGGCGGCCAGGTAGTCGGTTTGCGCCTTTTCGGCGGCGGCCTGGAGTGCGGGATTCGAGCCCTCGGCGAAATTCCCGTTAGCCAGGCGCTGGTGGAAGGTTCTGAGGCGCTCGATGGCGTTGGTGGCTTCGATAAGCCCGTCGAAGGTGAAACTGAGCTGATGGCGGTAGGGCACAGAGACCAGCGCCATGCGGATGGCCGAGGCTTTGTAGCCCTTCAGCAGCAGGTCGCGGAGGGTGAAGAAGTTGCCCTCGCTCTTTGCCATCTTGCGCCCGTCCACCAAGAGGAAGCGCACGTGCATCCAATGGCGGGCAAAGCACTTATGGGTCACGCTCTCGCTCTGCGCAATTTCGTTCTCGTGATGCGGGAACATCAGGTCTTCGCCGCCGGCGTGGAGGTCGAAGCTGTCGCCCAGGTACTCCATGGCCATGGCCGAGCACTCGATGTGCCAGCCGGGGCGGCCGCGGCCGATGGCTGTGTCCCAGAAGGTCTCGCCGGGCTTGGCTGCTTTCCACAGCGCAAAGTCGCGGGCCGAGTCCTTCTCATACTCGTCGAGATCGACGCGGGCGCCGTCTTCCATGCCGCTTAAGTCTTTTTTACTCAGCTTTCCATACTCCGGGAAGGATGCGAGGCGGAAGTACCAGGAGCTGTCTTCGGTCTGGTAGGCGGCGCCGGCGGCCGCCAGCTTTTGGACCAGTTCGACCATGTGGGGGATGTGCTCGGTGGCGCGGGCGATCACCTCCGGCTGATCCACTCGCAGGGACTCCAGGTCTTCAAAGAAGGCCTGCTCGAAGCGGGCCGTGTACTCGCGGATGGAGATGCCGGCGGCGGCGGCGTTGTGGATGATCCGGTCGTCCACGTCGGTGATGTTCATGACGTGGCGGACTGCTGTGCCGGTGAGCTTGAGGAAGCGGCGCAGGACGTCTATCTGCAGGAAAGTGCGGAAGTTGCCGATGTGGCCGTAGTCGTAGACCGTAGGTCCGCAGACGTACATGCGGAGGGCCTTGCCGTCCATGGGGACGAGCTCGTCGAGTTGTCCGGTGAGGGTGTTGAAGAGGCGGAGGGGCATTGGTCCTGGGTCTAGCTGCTCGCTCATAAAGACTGGTGAAATCGGCGGGTTTTCGGCCTGTTCGATTGTAGCAAGACAGGGGTCAGGGATCGGAGATCAGGGGTCGGAGGCCAGCCGCCCCGGCGAGCAACGACCTGTCGCCGCGCCCCACCCAGAGGGTACACGGCGCCCAGGGGGCCCCCGGTACCCGGCACGTGCCCGGCAGGGGTGGAGCTCGAAAAAAGTCGTCCTGCAGGTCCACTCATTTGCCGACCCGCAGGGCGGCAAACAGCAGCTTCGCATCTCGTTTTGAAGAAAAATCGCGTTGCCGGTAGGCAGAAAAATGAAAAAGTCCGTCTGGAACTCTCCAAAAATGAGCAAAAGATGGCGAAAAAGGTCAAAAACGGCTGCTTTTTGCATGTAATTTGGCCCTTTTTGTCACTTTGGAAGTGGGCCGGGGAGGCGATCATGGCGGCGTTGCCGGTGGAGAGGGCCAGGGTGGGGAAGGCTCGCCTCGGGGGCTGAAGCCCCGTCCATTTTGGGGCTCTCGATGGCGCGGCTAAAGCCGCGCCCTTTCAAAGCTGGCTCCTGACCAGATTCGCCGTATGCCAAACCGGTCGAGTTGGGTATCGGGACTGAGGATGGGGATGTTCAGGCCGAGGGCCTGGGCTGCGATCATGCGGTCAAACGGGTCGCGATGGTCTGCGACCAAGCGGCCCGAGCGAAAGGCGGACTCTGTATCGATGGCAAGCAGGGTGTAGCCGGCGTCTTCCATCACGTCGAGATAATTCCGCTCGAGTTTCTCAGCGCCCGGAAGTTTGCCGAGGCGCACCTGGTTTGCAATCTCCCACGCCGATGCCGCCGATACAAGAATCACATTGCCCTCGTCCGCAATTGTCTCCTGCGCTTCGCGGCCGAGGACGGAAGGGGAAAGAGTGGCCCAGATGACCACGCAGGTATCGAGCAGAACCTTCACTCCCCGTCCCCATTCCAAAGCCGGAGTTCTTCCTCCGGCAGCGGCTCAAAGAATTGCTCGGAGAGGACGAATCCGGGGGTTTCAAGAGCGCCGAGGCGCTTTTTGGCCACCGGCCGAATGGGTTCCAGCCGAGCCACGGGGGTCTTCGCCCGACCGGAAGTGATGGTGACCACTTCGCCCTTCTGCGCCTGCCTGACCAACTTAGAGAGGTTGGTTTTCGCCTCGAAGATGGTTGCGGTGATCATGGTCCCCTCCATCCTGCTACTTCATCTTAGCTAAGTTTAGGGGGAATTTCAAGCCTCTGCCTCACTGCGATGCTTTTATCGGCCGAGGGCGAGCGACGGGCCGGCGGAGAGGGAAAGGTCGGCGAATTCGCCGACTTGGAGGCGGGGCCAGGCGGCAGCGGCTTGCGGCGCGGGCTCGCGCTTCCGATAATGATGAAGGCGGGCCGCTCCCATGGCGAACGCAGACCAGAGCGGCAGGCGGAGGATGGAGATGGAGCGTGTCCAGACCCATCAAGACCAGACCCATCAAGACCGGACCCATCAAGACCGGACCCATCAAATTCAGGCTCAGAGCGGCGAAGCTCAGAGAATCCAGGCTCATCGAGCGTCCTACGCCGATCAGATAATGGCCCTGGCGGGCATCGCTCCAGGCATCGGTCTGGGAAGCGAGATTGCCGCTGCCTTTGCGTCGATCCCGCGGGAGAAGTTTGTGGGGCCGCCTCCGTGGAAGACTCCTTCGTTCTCGGGCTACATCCAGGCCGCTTCAGACGATCCGGCGGTTCTGTACCAGGACGTGCTTTTCCCCCTGGGCGCAGGCCGGGGCCTGAACAATGGGCAGCCCAGCCTGCACGCCAGGGGCCTGGCCGCGCTGGAGCCCCGGAAGGGCGAACACGTTATCCACGTGGGCGCGGGCACGGGCTACTATACGGCCATGCTGGCCATGCTGGTGGGCGAAGCGGGCCGGGTGGACGCCTATGAGATTGAGCCGGAGCTGGCGCGGCGCGCGGGCGCGAATCTTGCCGAGTTTCCCCAGGTTGCGGTGCACTGCCGGTCGGGCGCCGAAGCGCCGCTGCCGGGTTGCGATGTGCTCTATGTGAACGCCGCCGCGGCTGAGCCGCTGGCGGTTTGGCTGGATGCGTTGCACCCGGAGGGGCGGCTGCTGTTTCCCCTGGCACCGGAAGATGGTGCCGGGGAGATGCTGCTGGTGACCAGGAGGGCAGACGGCACGTATCCCGCCCGGTTCCTGTGCGGGGTGCAGTTTGTTGCCTGCGCCGGGGCCCAGGACGCACAGGCGGCGCGGACGCTGGCGGCGGCGTTGCGGAGAGGATACGGGAGCCAGGTCAGGCGGTTGCACCGGAATGACCAGCCGGACGACAGTTGCTGGTGCGCCGGGCACGGATGGTGGCTCTCGACCCGGTGAGCGAAGGCCTGCGGGAGATGCCGGGTGGCGCCGGATCTGGATGGGCCGGGGATTTCATCGTCCCAGCGCGAGCGAGGGGTCGGCGGAGAGGTGGGGCGAGGCGAATTCGCGGGCCTGGAGGCGGGGCCAGGCGGCGGCGGCGATCATGGCGGCGTTGTCAGTGGAGAGGGCTGGGGTGGGAAAGGCTACACGGAGGCCGCGGCGGGCGGCTTCGGCGGTGAAGCGGGCGCGGAGTTCGCTGTTGGCGGCGACTCCGCCGGTGATGAGGATGCGGGCGGCGCCGAGGGATTCGGCGGCGGCAAAGGTCTTCTTCATGAGGTCGCCGACAACGGCGCGCTGGAAGCTGGCGATGAGGTCAAGGGTCTGCGGCGAGCAGAGGGTGAGTGCGGTTTCGACGGTGGGGCGTGCTGAGGCGTCGGGTCCGGTAAAGAGCGCTTCGCGGCGGGCTTGGGCTTCAGGGCGAAGGTTGTGGAGTTCGACGTAGCGGAGGACGGCGGTCTTGATGCCGGAAAAGGAGAAGAGGAAACGGGGGTCGAGGTTGGCGATGGGGGCGGTGCGGGCGGCCTTTGTGCGAGGGGGCTTGCCGGCTAGATGTAGCTTGGGCTTGATTTGAGAAAAGGCGAAGGGGACGGCGTGCGGGTTGCCGTGGCGGGCAAGCGCGTCGATCCAGGGGCCTCCGGGATAGCCGAGGCCAAGGAGCTTGGCGACTTTGTCGTAGGCTTCGCCGGCGGCGTCGTCGAGGGTGCGGCCGATGAGGGAGTAGGTCCAGGAGCCGTTGGCGAGGCGAGCGAGATAGAGATGGGTGTGGCCACCGGAGACGACCAGGGCGAGGGCGGGCTGGTCGGATTGGGTGGCTGGTTGGAGATTTCCCTCAGAGGATAAATGGATGGGTTGAAACCCATCCCTAGCAGCCCCGGTCTCTGTCGGGGATTGGATGTACGGGCTGAAGCCGCTACCCATCAAAGCCTGCTCCTGCTCGCGCTCATTCAATAGAACGGCGTGGATGTGGCCTTCAAGGTGGTTGACGGCGATAAGAGGTAGATTCTGGGCGAAGGCAAGGGCTTTGGCGTAGGTGATACCGACAAGCAGGGCTCCGGCGAGGCCGGGACCGGAGGTGACGGCGATGGCGTCGAGGTCGGCGAGAGTGACGTCGGCCTGGGCGAGGGCGGCGCGGACGACGGGGACGATGGCGCGGAGATGCTCGCGGCTGGCCAGCTCGGGTACGACGCCACCGTAACGGGCGTGGGTGGCGATTTGGGAAGCTACGACCGAGGAGAGGGTGCGGAAGCCACGCTGAACGACGGCGGCGGCGGTCTCGTCGCAGGAGGATTCAATGGCGAGGATCAGGCCGGCGCCGGGCATCCATATAGTTTAGCGGGTGGGGTGGGTGGGGCTCGGAAAGGCAGCGAGTTAGCGTCCCGCTGATGCGGGACATAGCAAGTTAGCGGGGGTTGAGGGCAATTGAGTGCAGAGGTTTCCCACGCCAGGCGCGATGATGCTGCGCCGAACGTGGGAAACGCGGCATCGGTCAATGGTAAGTCGTGGAAAAGCACTACCGATGGAGATCCGTGGTTTCCCAACGGGAGGCGAGGCGGGCGAGAATGGAAGGAGCTATGTTGCCGGATACGCGCCAATTCGAAGCGGCTTTGAGTGTGTTGGGGGTGCTGCGGGCGGCGGGGTATGAGGCGTATCTCGCTGGAGGGTGCGTGCGGGATCTGTTGCTGGGCCGGGCGCCAAAGGATTATGACGTGGCTACGTCTGCGAAGCCGGAGGTGGTGCTGGGGCTGTTTCCGCGGACGTTTGCGGTGGGAGCGCACTTTGGGGTGGTGCTGGTGGCGGATGGGGATGAGGAGGACTACGTTGCGACGGAGGTGGCGACGTTCCGGTCGGATGGGGCGTATTCGGATGGGCGGCATCCGGATGGGGTGCGGTATACGACGAGCGCCGAGGAGGATGTGCGGCGGAGGGACTTTACGATCAATGGGCTGCTGCTGGATCCGGTTGGGGTTGGAAGCGATCTTCGGGGGGCGGCGATCGATTATGTGGGCGGGGTGG
>Ga0182014_10005999_pt1 | contig 13306 bp, 12 predicted proteins | sample 612S2DmetaG_FD_120489 | JGI IMG/M metagenome (GOLD analysis project Ga0182014, IMG submission 120489) | Permafrost microbial communities from Stordalen Mire, Sweden - 612S2D metaG | ecosystem: Environmental > Terrestrial > Soil > Wetlands > Permafrost | place: Sweden: Stordalen | collected... | reverse complement strand
CGACGGCGAGCTGCAGGCCTCCCTCCGTTGCAGACGGAACAGCTTGAGAAAACACCGGAAAGGATGCGGCCAGAAAGAGCGCCGCAAGAACCAGTTTCACGCGCATTCAAAATCTCCTCGGAGTGCATCGCTCGGTACGAATCCCAGAGCAACGTACGGTTTATATATGAACGGCTGTCCAACCGCGTGTCGACCGGCCCTCAAGGATCGAGAACGGGCATGAACCAATTAAGCCAACGGATGATGTGGAACATTGCGCCATGGGGCGGCAAACGCCAATGCGTGTTGGAACGAACAATTTCTATGGCCTGCCTGCCGATCGACCAGTGTGTATCGATTGAAAATATTCCTCCATAGGAGTTCACAGTAATGGCAATCGAGTAACGGGACGCTTGTTCATTACAAGGGTACTAATGCATACTTGAAGAGAAACAATATGGCTTCCGACCCCCACGCTATCGTGTTGTCAGTCCCGGTTTGAGCTCTCATCGGGCGTAAGCGAGGCAGGAAGGCACTCTCCTGCATTCAGGCCCACAACTTCTGCTATGTTCGGGGAGTTCACTCGGCTTCCGTAGGGGCGGCGCGGCAAAAAGACCCACCAAGTGAGGATGGCGAAACGGTGTCTGAGATTGCACATCAAGAAACCCCTCAAGTGAGCAGCTTCGTCCCGGAGTCCCCGGTCGATTTGCAATTCGCGCCGAAATGGTTCGCAGTCTACACGACTCCGCGCCACGAAAAGCGCGTGGATCAGCACCTGAGCATGAGGGCGATTGAGCATTATCTGCCCCTCTACCGCACGCAGCGCAAGTGGAGCGACGGATCGAAGGTCACCCTGGATCTCCCGCTGTTTCCCGGCTACATATTCGTCCGCATCAAGCGGACACAGCGCGTGCGGGTGCTGGAAGTACCGGGCGTGCTGGCCGTTGTGGGCGGCACGGGGGGCGAGCCGGCATCGTTGCCGGAGGCCGATATTGACGCACTGCGGTCTGGCCTTCCTCTGCGCCACGTCGAACCGCACCCTTTATTGAAGGTGGGGCAGCGGGCTCGCATTCGATCCGGCGCCTTTGCCGGGATGGCGGGCGTTGTGGTGCGAAAGAGGAACAGCTTCCGTGTCGTCCTCACGATGGATACCATCATGCAAAGCTTCGCCGTGGAAGTTGACGGCAAGGAACTGGAGCCCCTGGATTCCGTTACCCTCCCCTGAGCTTAAGGCCATAGCGTCTTTCCAATTGCTGTAGCGCGCACACGGGCTCTTTTTATCCCCTGTTTTCCCATTTTCCGTTAAGTTCCACACCACGCTTTTGCTCAAACCGCACAGTCGCACGCCACCATTTGCTCCATTCCGGTAATCTGAAGCTTTCCATTTACCCCAAAGCGCCAGAATTTAGGCCATCATTTCCAGAATCGGCTCGCCGGCCTTTGATCCCTGTTCCCTGACTTGGTGATCTGCGTCACCGTATACTGTTCATTTGCACCTATAAGGTGAAGATCGAAATGTACCTGCTCTGGCTCCGAGTTGCGGCGATCCTCTATGCGGCGGCAAGTGTTGCCGTCTTCCCGGCCGTGCTTTATGGCCTGGTGCGGTGGCGCAAGACCTGCGTCCACCTGGGCGGAATGGCGCTGTTTTTCCATTTCGTCTCGGCGGTGGAGATGCTGGTGCAGGCGCATCGCTGGATGCCGGTGGGCGTGCGCGAGGTGGAGTCGCTGCTGGGCCTGGCCGTAGCCGGGCTGTTCTTCCTTGTGTGGTGGATTTACGACGCGATCTCCCTTGGTATCTTTGCCTTACCGGCAACATTCTTCCTGGTTTTTGTGCCCGCGCTGGGGCCGGACCGCTACACATTTCCCTCCGCGGGAGTGCGCAGCAGCTGGCTGGTGGCCCACATCGCCGCGTTGCTGCTGGCCTATGCCGCCCTCTGCTTCAGCCTGCTGGCCAGCGTGCTCTACCTCATCCAGGAACGCCGCATCAAGAGCAAGCCCAAGGTCGGCGAGGACACCTGGTGGGCGCCGTTTGAGTGGCTGCCGCCCCTCGATACCCTCGAGCGCATTGCCCACGCGACGCTCGAATTCGGCTTCCCCTGCATGACTGTCGGCCTGGTCATTGGCTCGGTGCTGGCGCAGGAGACCCCTCTGGGCGCAGCCTATTTTCTCGACCCCAAAATCATTGCGGCGTTTGTCAGTTGGGCCGTTTACGTGGTGTTGCTGCTGGTGAGAAGGAGCGCCGGGCTGCGCGGCCGCAAGGCGGCCTATCTCTCCGGCGCCGTCTTTGTGGTGGTGGTGTCCGTGTGGGCTGCCAACCTGTTCAGCCACGTGCACAGGTACGGTGCCCAATGACGCTGGCGCTCATTGGAGTCAACTACAAGACCGCGCCGATCGAGCTGCGTGAGCGAATCGCCATATCCCGCGAGGACTTGGCGGAAACGACCCGTGCCCTGGCCGCCGAGCCTGGGGTCGTCGAGTGCATGATCGTCTCCACCTGCAACCGCGTGGAGTTGCTGGCCGCTGTCGATTCGCCGGATGCCGATCTGGCCGGCTTTCTGCACCGGCACTTCGGCCTGGACCCGGCGCTGCTAGCGACCCACATCTATGAGCGACGCGACCGGGATGCGGTGCGCCATCTGTTCCGCGTAGCCGCCAGCCTGGACTCGATGGTGGTGGGCGAACCGCAGATTCTGGGCCAGGTGAAAGAGGCCTTCGCCGTGGCGCGGGCCTCGGGCACCGTGGCGGGGCAATTGGAACATCTGCTGCAGAGCGCCTTTGCCGCCGCCAAGAGGGTCCGCTCCGAGACCGAGATTGGCTCCAGTTCCGTCTCCATCGCCTCAGTGGCCGTGGACCTGGCGCGCAAGATATTCGGATCGCTTGCCGGGCGCACGGTATTCCTGGTGGGAGCGGGCAAGATGAGCGAACTGGCGGCGCGGCACCTGGTCCAGCAGGGTGCGGGGGCCATCCTGGTGAGCAACCGGACCCAGGAGCGCGCCCGGCGCATGGCGGAGGAGTTTCAGGGCCGTGTCATTCCACAGGTCGTCCCATTTGACCAGCTCTATGAGGCGGCCAGCGGTGCGGATATCGTGATCAGTTCGACGGGCGCGCCGCACCCGATCTTCCGTCCCGAGCATGGGCAGGCGTTTCTGCATCGCCGCCGCAACCGGCCCATGTTTTTCATCGACATTGCCGTGCCCCGCGACGTGGACCCGGCGATGAATAAGCTCGAGGGCATCTTTGTCTACGACATCGACGACCTGCAGGCAGTCGCTTCGGCCCACATGGCCGAACGCAGCCGCGAGGCCAGTGACGCCGAGACCTTGATCGCCGGTGAGGTGGAACGGTTCCAGCAGCGTCAGCGCACTGTAAATGTAGCCCCAGCGATCATCGCTTTGCAGCGTCAGGCCGAAGAGATTCGCCAGTCCGAGCTGCGCCGGGTACAGGCTCGCCTGGGTTCGCTCAGCGCGGAGCAGGTTGCCGCCGTTGAAGCACTCACCCGTGGACTGGTGAACAAGTTTCTCCACCCGCCCATGCAGGCCCTGAAGCAGGCTGCGCGGGAGAACGATTCCGCCCGGCTGGATGCGCTTTGCGAAGCCTGGTCGGTGTCTGCCGCCGCAGGGAGCGAAGCGGAGCCTGAGGCTTCCTCGGTCGCAGCCGGCTCAGCGAGTTATCGGAATGAGGAAGCTGAAACAGAAAGATCTGAGGGCGCGACGGTGAGTGAAGCCAGCGTGGAGACCCGCCAATGAACCTGCGCATTGGAAGCCGCGGCTCACAACTGGCCCTGTGGCAGGCCAACCACATCGCTGGGCTGCTCCGCTCCGAGGGGCATACCGCAGAGATCGAGATCATCAAGACGACGGGGGATCGGTTGCAGGAGGTCACCTTTGCCCAGGTTGGGTCAAGGGGCATGTTTACCAAGGAGATAGAGGAGGCGCTGGCCGCAGGGCGGGTGGATCTGGCCGTGCATTCGCTCAAGGACCTGCCGACGGAGCTTCCGGAGCCATTTGCGTTGGCTGCTACGCCTCCACGGGACGACCCGAGAGACGCGTTGGTGTCGGTTCGGTATGGGAGTCTGGCGGCGCTGCCGCAGGGCGCGCGGGTGGGAACCAGCAGCCAGCGGCGGTGCGCGCAGTTGAAGGCTCTGCGGCCCGACATCGAGGCTCAAGAGTTCCGCGGCAACGTGGATACGCGCCTGCGCAAGCTGGCCGAGGGGCAGGTGGAGGCGATTTTGCTGGCTGCTGCCGGCCTGGACCGCCTGGACAAAACAGAGTGGGTGCGGGAACGGCTGGAGCCGACGGATTTTTGCCCGGCTGCCGGGCAGGGATCGTTGGGGATCGAGACCCGGAAGGACGATGCTGGGACGATTGCGGCGGTGGCGTTTCTTGACGATGCCGCAACCCGCTTTGCGGTGACCGCCGAACGAGCGGCTTTGGCCGCGTTGGGCGGCGGTTGCCAGGTGCCCATCGGCATTCACTGCCGGGCGGGGGTGAAAGAAGCGTTTGGCGGTGGGGAAGGTTCGTGGGACGAGATATTTGCTATGGCGGCTGCGCCGGAGACGGGTTCGACAGTGCGCATCTTCCATCGTGCGCCTCGGGGTGATTTCGATCCGGTGGCGTTGGGATGGCTGGCAGCTCAGAAATTGATCGAGGCGGGAGCGGGACCGCTGCTTGAGGTTTCGGGCGGGGTTTCACGGTGAATTCGCGGCCTTTGGCGGGAAAGCGGGTTTTGGTGACCCGTGCTTTGCACCAGGCCGGGAAGCTCAGCGAAGGGCTGCGGGCGCTGGGGGCTGAGCCGGTCGAGGTTCCGGTGCTGGAGATTGGCCCTCCGGCCACCTTTGGGCCGCTGGATGCGGCTATCCGCCAGGTTGATCGTTATGATTGGATGATTTTGACCAGCGCCAATGCGGTTCGAGTACTCGCCGAGCGTGCTGCAGAGCTGGGGATTGAGCTAGGGACGGGACTAGGCCAGCCCGCTGGCCTGAAGGTTGCCGCAGTGGGGGAAGCGACAGCAGCAGCAGCGCGCAGGGCGGGATTTCAGGTTATTTTCATCCCCGTATCATACGTGGCCGAAAGTTTGGTTAGAGGGATGGCGGACCGGGCCGCAGGGCAGAGAATCCTGCTGGCGCGTGCCGCAGTTGCACGGGACGTCATCCCCGATGCATTGCGGGACGCGGGCGCCGAAGTCGATGTTGTAGACGCGTATCGGAACGTGTTGCCAGAGGCCGCGCCAGAGCAACTTCGCCTTGCCCTCGTGGAAGGAATCGACGCGGCGACCTTCGCCAGTTCGTCGAGCGCAACGCACCTGGCCGACGCGGCTCGTCAGGCGGGGATTGCGTGGCCGCTGGCAGGGGTTCCGGCTGTCTCCATCGGGCCGATTACCAGCCAAACACTGCGCGAACTTGGCTGGGAGCCGGCTGTTGAAGCGAATCCTTCGGATATTCCCGGCTTGGTTTCCGCAGTGGTCCAATTGTTCCGCCGCTAGGTCAAACTTGCTGTGGCGAACAAAGCATGAGCAGCCTGGGTTATTGACTCAGTAGATCCACAGTTTCAAGGATACCCCCGGGGTAGGGGAGGGGTACCCTGGTTTCCCGTGTCCCTAATGCAGGACCTTCGACTCCGCTCGGGGCAGGCGCTCCACCCCACGGACTAAGACCTGTCCGAGGAAACCCCGGCTTTGGGGCACCCAGCGCGATTTCTCCGCTCTGCCTTTCATTTCCATTGTGCGCCGGCGGGAAGTTATTTTATGCAACCCACGTCTTCACGACTGCCAGGTTTTGTCTTTGGAGTGGCAGAGCTGTTCCAGGTTGCAGCGGTTGCATTTCGGTTTGCGCGCGTCGCAGACCTGGCGGCCATGTTGGATGAGTTGGTGGGAGAAATCGATCCAGCGGCTTTGGGGGATGATCCGCATCAGCTCCTGCTCGACTTTTTGGGGTGTGTCGCCTTTGGCCAAGCCGAGGCGGCGGGCGATGCGGAAGACGTGCGTGTCCACCACCACTCCCTCGGCTTTGCCGAAGCAGACGCCGAGGACGACGTTGGCTGTCTTGCGGGCGGCGCCGGGAATGGTGGTCAGTTCGGCGAGGGTTTGCGGGACCTGGCCGCAGAAATCGGCGATCAGCTTGATAGCGGCACCCTGGATGGATTTGGCCTTGTTGTGGAAGAAGCCGGTGGTGCGGATGAGGGCTTCGAGTTCCGGCAGGGCAGTTTTGGCCATGGCGGCCGGGGTGGGGAAGCGGCGGAAGAGCTCCGGGGTGACCATGTTGACGCGAACGTCCGTGCATTGGGCGGAGAGAATCGTGGCTACGAGCAGTTCCCAGGGAGAGCGGTGGGTGAGGGCGCACTCGACGTTGGGATAGGCTTCGTCCAGCCTCTTGAGGATTGCGGCGATGCGGTCCAGGGCAAGGTCGCGGTTGACCGTGCGGCCAGCGGCCTTTGGCCTGGAGGTCTTCAGCTTGGTTTTTCCCGGTGTTGTGCTCTTGGCAGCGGTCATCATTCGGAGTGTATCGCGGTTTCATCCCGAGACGGTTTCGACATCGGAAGGACCTTCGGCGGCGACATCGAGGAGATGGTTCCGACAGCCAGTTTTGTCATGGAGAAGGGGATTGAAATGTGCGTCCGTATCCCGCGAAAGATGTTCCAGAAAGTGCGATTTAGTGTAAAGGCGAAAGAGCCGTCCCTCGCAGTCTGAATCTGGTCCAACTCCTTCGAGAATCGCTTAGGTTTCCGCCTCGGCACCCAGGGTTTCCGGGGTTACTGCTTTGTGGCGGACGTAGTTGTAAGGAGGAACGGTGTAACCGCGCAGGATGGCAATGCCGAGTTGGATGAGGCGTGGTCCGTAGGTTTCGACTTCGTGGGAGATGGAGCCGATGAGGGCGCTGGAGCCTGAGCGCATCTCCTCGAGCACCTCTGGAATGCAGTCCTGGCCGACGATGGCGAAGTCCTGTTCGCGGCCAGACTCGCGTGCAGCATCGAGGACGCCGAGGGCGCTGGAATCGGTGGCGGCTGCCACCAGGATATGCTGGCCCTTGTGCTGGTTGCGGAGGAACTCGGCGACCGCCAGTTTGCTGGTCTGGCGCATGCCCCGGCCCTCGATCTGGAGGAAGCGGTCGGCGGGGAGATCCTTGAGCCGGTCGCGAATCCCGTCGAATGCGCCGGCGATGCGGTTCTGGACAAAGCTGCCGGCCTCGGCGAATCCGACACCGAGCACCCAGTCCACTTTACCCTTCCATTTGCGGAGGGCGTGCTGGGTCAGCAGGGAGCCGGCTTCGACGCCCACCTCGAAGTTATCCACGCCAAAGTAAGTGGAGTTGGGGTGGGGCACATCGATGGCCACCAGCGGGATATCCGCCTTCTTGAAGATGTGAGCGACACGCGGCGCCACGTGTTCCTCGACCTGGAACTCGATGGCCAGGTCCACTCGCTTGGCGACGAACACTTCGGCGTTCTGGATGGCAATGTCGGGGTCGTACTGGTTATCGAGGATCAACAATTCGACGCCGGAAGCGGCGGCGGCGGTGGTGACGCTCTGGGCTACGGCTACGGAGAAGGGCATCTCAGCGCTCTGGCCCGCAAAGCCGAAGCGCAGGCGGCGAGGGCGCGAAACCAACCGGTAAAGGCCGTTCTGCGCCTGGGCCACATAGCCGCGATGCACGAGGGTCTTGAGGATGCGATAGACGCTGGTCTTGGAAATCTGCGTCTTCTGGTAGACATCCTCGAGGGCCACAGGGACTTGGTTCTGCTCGAGCAGTTCGAGCACGTCGAGCGCCTTGGACAGAATGGGAATCAGGTACAGCCGTTTGATCTTAGCTTTGGGCAACCGATTGTCTCCCCGCGCGCAATTCCAATAGCGAAATTGCGCCTGCTTAAGGATAACGCTTTTCAGGCGTAGCTGTTAACCGCGGAATGACGAGCGCCGCGCTCCTGGCCAATGCGTTCGACATAGCCGCTGGCACGGAGAGCGGCCAAGGGGTCGGCGGGCAGTCCATGGGCTTCACGCCAAGCCGCGGCGAGCGGGCGGACATCGGCCCAGAAAGCTCCGCGGAAGAGTTCCTCGGCGGCAACGAGGTCACAGGATTGCTGATGGACGGCCAACTGCTCGCGATCGACGAGGGCGGCCTTGAGCCAGAGTTCCTGAGCGGTGACAACGGTCTGCACGGTGGCCTCGATCTTGCCCTTGAGGTTGTGGCTCTGGTCGACCATAAAGGCGATCTCGAGTTCCGGGTTCTCCGCAAGGCCGGCGTGTATCTCATGGAAGATGCGAAAGATCTGGTAGGGGTCGATGGAGCCGAGGGTGAGATCGTCGTCGGCGTAGCGGCGGTCGTTGAAGTGGAAGCCGCCCAGCAGGCCTGTGTGGAGCAGCCAGGCGACGATCTGCTCGATATTCTGCGAAGAATAATGGTGGCCGGTATCGACTAGGACGCGGGCTTGCGGGCCGGCCTGGCGCGCCAGGTGGGAGGACATGCCCCAGTCGGCGATATCGGTGTGATAGAAGGCCGGTTCGAAGGGCTTGTATTCGATCAGCAGGCGCTGCCCCGGCGCCAGATGGTCATGGGAGGCGCGCAGGGCCTCCTCAAGCCAGCCGATGCGCTTGCGGATGCTTTGGGTGCCGGGATAGTTGGAGCCGTCGGGTAGCCAGAGGGAGAGATCGCGGGAGCCGAGCCGCTTGGCAATCTCGATGGAATCCAAAACGTGGTCTACGGCCTGTTTGCGGATCTGCGCCGAGGGGTTGCAGAGGGAACCGAACTTGTATTCCTGGTTCTGAAAGAGGTTGGGGTTGATGGATCCGGCGCGAATGCCAAAGCGACGTTCCAGTTCCTTGACCTCGGGGACATCCTCGATGCCGTTGGGCAGGTCCCAAAGCACATGGAGAGCCAGGGTGGGCGCTACGCCGGTGAGCCGGTTGACCTCGGCCGCGTCGGAGAACTTCTCTTCGATGGTGGTAGCGGCGGCAGCCTGCACAAACTTTCCAAAGCGGGTGCCGGTGTTGGCGAATCCCCAGGAGGGAATCTCGATCTGGAACGAATCCAGAGCCTTAAAAGCCAGTTCGAACGTTGCGGATTCAGAAAGTGTCATGATTTCCCCCTACCGGGCCCCTGTGCCCGGTCAATTCATTGTTGGCCGCGCACCTTGGTCACGAACCAGGATCACATGAAGAAAGCGGGGTCCGTGGACGCCCTTGATGCGCGTCATTTCGATGTCTGCCGTGGCGCTGGGCCCGGAGATATAAGTGGCCAGTGCCGGCGGCTGCTGGCAGCGGTTGAAGTACTCGGGCAGCGTTTCCACTACCTGGCTGGCGCGCAGAATGCAGAGATGCCAGTCGGGCAGCAGGGTGAGCACCCGGCGGCCTTCGGCCGGGGAGTGGTGGAGGACGATGGTTCCCGAGTCGGCGACGCCGCAAAAGGCTGCTGTGACCACGCCTTCGGCCTGTTCGATTTCGGCGGTCGTAAGCTCATGGTCGATCTTCCAGTCGAAGCCTGCGGCAAGCCACTCGGCGGGCAGGCCGTGAGGAACGACAAACGTGTGCTTGCCGCTCAAAGCCAACCGGGCGGCGATGGAGGCCGGCAGGGCTGCGGGCGTGGATTCAACGACTTCGGCGTCGTACTCGCGCAAGCGCTCGATCATGAGCGCGAGCCGGGCTTCGGCGGAAAGTTTGCCACGGCGGATATAGTCGCGGGGCAAAGCTGCATAGACATCCGCAAGTTGAGAGGCGTCTTTGGCGACGGATAGGGTCGCGGTGCGGATGCGGTCGAGTATCCGTTGCCGGGATTGGACAGGCGCGCTCATTTTGCCTCCTTGCTCGACTTCGGGCCGCGAGCTGCCCACCAGCCGTGGAAGGTCTGGCTGGGAAGGCCGCGCAGATCGCGGGTCTGGGTCCATTTGGCGCCAATGGAGGGCAGCGAGTGAATCCATCCGTCCTTGCGAGTGAAGAAACGAAGGCCGATACGCCCCATGAACTGTGCCGCATGGAAGCTCCAGGCCTTGGCAAAGAGGAGGTTTGCGATCCGCAGCCCCAGGTACATGGGGTCGACGAAGCGGGCAAACTGACTGCGCTCCTGGTTGACGACCTGGGCGCGCAGTTCGAGCAGCACCTCGGGAATGTTGATCTTGACCGGGCAGACCTCGTAGCAGGCGCCGCAGAGTGAGGAGGCAAAGGGCAGCGATTGCGCGTGGTGCATTTGCATCAACTGCGGAGTGAGAATGGCTCCGATGGGGCCGGGGTAAACCGAGCCGTAGGCGTGGCCGCCGGTCTGGCGGTAGACCGGGCAGGCATTCATACAGGCGGCGCAACGGATGCACTTGAGGGTTTGGCGCTGCTTGGGCCGTGTGAGGATCGACGAGCGCCCGTTGTCGAGCAGAACCACATGAAAGCGCTGCGGGCCATCGCCGGGCGTGACGCCGGTCCAGAGCGAGGTATAGGGGTTCATGCGCTCGCCGGTGGCGGAACGGGCCAGCACCTGGAGCATGACCTCGAGGTCCTGGAAGCGGGGCACCACCTTTTCAATGCCGGCCAGGGTAATCATGGTGCGGGGCAGGGTAAGGCACATGCGGCCGTTACCCTCGGACTCGACCACCGCGACGCCGCCGGTTTCAGCGATGAGGAAGTTGGCGCCGCTGATGGCGGTGGGAATGGTGAGGAATTTCTGGCGCAGATACGTGCGGGCGGCGGCGGTGAGGGCGTGCGGGTCGTCGGAGAGATCCTTCAGGCCCATGCTCCGAGCGAAGATTTCGCGCACCTGGCTGCGATTGATGTGCAGAGCCGGGACGACGATGTGAGAGGGCTCTTCCTCGCCCAACTGCAAGATGATTTCAGCCAGGTCGGTCTCGAAGACGTTCACTCCCGCGGCCTGTAGGAAGGGATTCAACTGAATCTCGGCCGAGGTCATGGTCTTGATCTTGATGACCTCGCCGGCGTTCTCCTTGCGAAGCAGATCAAGGATGATCTGGCGGGCCTCGGCGGCGTCGGCAGCCCAGTGAACGGTGCCCCCGGCGGCGGTGCAGCGGGTTTCAAACTCTTCAAGGTAGGCGCCCAGGTTTTCGAGGGCATGGGCGCGAATGGCCGATCCCGTGGAACGGAGTTGCTGCCAGTCGGTCTTCTCGACAACCAGTTTGGCGCGCTTGGCCTGGATCACGTCGATGGCGTGGCCGACGTTCTTGCGCAGTTGCGGATTACGCAGCATGGGCAAGGCAGCCTGCGGGAATGGAGGCGCGAACAGGGGGTCGAGCACGGGGTGAGTTGACGTTGCGTGGCTCATAGGTTCGCCTCCGCGGGAGATGCTTCAGTGCTGGCCAGAATCTGGGCCATATGAATGGTCTTCATGCCCGCATATTGACGATGCATGGCCCCGCCCAGGTGCATGAGGCAACTGTTGTCGAGCGCGGTGCAATACTCGGCCCCGGTGGAGACGACGTCCTGGAGCTTGACGGCCAGCATGGCGGACGAGACTTCAGCATTCTTGACGGAGAATGTGCCGCCGAAGCCGCAGCAACGGTCGACGTTGGGGAGGGTGGCCAACTCGAGGCCGCGCACTTTGGCAAGGAGGCGGTAGGGGCGGTCGCCGAGGTGCAGCGCGCGCACGCCGTGGCAACTGGCGTGGTAGGTGACGCGATGGGGGAACCAGGCGCCCACATCCTCGACGCCGAGGCGGTCGATGAGGAACTCGCTCAACTCGTAGACCCTGGGCAGGAGGGCGGCGAAGTCCTTGCGGAGCGCGTCGCTTCCCAGCTCATCCATAAGTCCGGGGTATTGATCGCGGATCATGGCGACGCATGACGAGGAGGGAACGACGACGGTCTCGGCATCCTGGTAGAGGCGAACGAGGCGCTTGGCCTGGGAGAAGGCCTCGCCGCGAAAGCCGGTGTTGGCGTGCATCTGGCCGCAGCAGGTTTGTTTGGGATGGAAGTCCAGTTCGACCCCCAGCTTTTCGAGCAAACTGACCACGGCCCGGCCCGTTTCCGGGAAGAGCGTGTCGTTATAGCATGTGATGAACAGCGATGCGCGCATAGCCGATACCAGTTCTTACAGGCCAACAATATGGAATAGGAATGATATTCGATAGACATACGTGTTGTCTATTGCATTCAAAATTTTGTGAATAGAAACGGAATAGCGGTCGATTCCAGGCCCCTATCCCTCTTGGGCGCCCTGAGGCTTCCGCAGGCGGCTCCTGCCGGAACCGGCTTGCCTGCTTGAAGCGTTTGTTCGATGACCTTGACCTGCCGACTCAGGCCATTTTCAGTTCAACGGGGGGCCCCCGGCTCTGCCGGTGGATACTAACCAGAGCGATGCCCGGCAGGCGCGGGAGCCCGTGCAAGTCAAAAGAGAATGCGGCCATGCGGCCTGACGGTCCGTCCTATCGAAGTGGAGCCAAAGCGTTTTTCCAGAGGGCCGCGACGATCATGCTCGTCTGTCAGGGCTCTGTAGATAGACTGCGGCAATGCCGGCCAGAACTCCGGCATATGGACTAGAATTGGCCGGTTCGATTTTCAGGAGGCAACATGCAGCACGCTAGTCAAGGGAGATGGACGCCGCGCGTCTTTCTGACCCTGTTGTTGTCCTTAACCGTCGTGTTTGGCGGTGCGGTAGGCCGCGCGCAGAGTGCGGACGATGAAAAGAAGATCAACGACACCATCTCCAAGATGACGCTGGAAGAGAAGATTCACCTGCTCTCGGGATCGGGCATGATGGCCTCGACGGGGCTTGAGCGGCTGGGGATTCCGGCTTTTCGCATGAGTGACGGCCCGGTGGGGGCGCACATTCCGCCGCCTTCGACGGCATATGCGGCCGGTATTGGCCTGGCTGCGAGCTGGGATCGCGACCTGGCGGTGCGGATCGGGACCCAGATTGGGCGCGATGCACGCTCGCGCGGGGCCAGCTTCCTGCTCGGCCCTGGGGTGAACATCTATCGCGCGCCGCTGAACGGTCGCAACTTCGAGTATTTCGGCGAAGACCCTTTTCTGGCTGGGGAGACGGCGGTGGGCTACATCAACGGCGTACAGTCGCAGGGCGTGAGCGCCACCGTCAAGCATTATGCGGCCAACAACTCGGAGTATTTCCGCTTTACCGAGAACTCGGTGGTGAGCGAGCGGGCACTGAGAGAGATTTATCTTCCGGCGTTCGAGGCCGCGGTGCGCAGGGCGCATGTGGGCTCGATCATGGATTCCTATAATTTGCTGAACGGCGAACACACCACGGCGAATTACCACCTGAACGTGGAGATCGCGAAGCAGCAGTGGGGGTTTGACGGGCTGATGATGTCGGACTGGACGGCGACGCGCGACGGCGTGGCCGCTGCCAACGGCGGACTGGACCTGGAGATGCCCTTCGGCACTTT
>Ga0182014_10005995_pt1 | contig 13310 bp, 12 predicted proteins | sample 612S2DmetaG_FD_120489 | JGI IMG/M metagenome (GOLD analysis project Ga0182014, IMG submission 120489) | Permafrost microbial communities from Stordalen Mire, Sweden - 612S2D metaG | ecosystem: Environmental > Terrestrial > Soil > Wetlands > Permafrost | place: Sweden: Stordalen | collected... | reverse complement strand
CGGGCCAGTTCTGGACGGCGACAGGACTGCGCCACTTGGCCGCACTACTCGAAGCCCAAGCCAACGACCACTGGGATGAACTCTGGCAACCCAATTAACGGTGACAGTGTCAAGATGCACCCCTACGGTTCCTCGCTCGACAAAGCGCGTGTGTTCGACTGGAGAAGCGTATAAAATGTCATCAGGTCGATGATGTTTTTGCGACAACGTTACACGGGGCCGGTTGGTGTGGCACAATGAAGAACGCATGGATCTCACTGGCCGCCGTGTGCGCATTGGTCATCGGGGTGTATGCGTGTGTGGTCCAACCGGGCGTGTCCGAACGGTTGAGTTCGAATGCGGCGGACGCTTACTACAATTTGTTGGTGCAGGGCTTTCGCGCCGGCCAACTCAGCGTAAAAAAAGAGGTGCCGCCCGGACTCGCGGAACTCGCTGACCCGTACGATCTGTCCACGTATGTTCGACCTTCTCGGGTACTTGACCTCAGTTACTATAAGGACCGGCTCTACCTTTATTTTGGGGTTACGCCCGCCTTGATACTGTTCTGGCCGTATACCGTGCTGACCGGTCACTACCTGTTTCACCGTCAGGCGGTGGCGATCTTCTGTGCCATAGGTTTTCTGGCCAGCGTGGGCCTGCTGCGCGTGTTGTGGCGGCGCTATTTTACCGAAGCGAGCCTCGGGGTGGTCGTGGCCTGCGCGGTCGCGCTCGGCTTGGCTACGGGCGTGCCGGTGCTGTTGTCGCAGTCCGATGTATGGGAAGTACCGGTCAGTTGCGGGTATATGCTGACGATGCTGGCGCTGGCGGCGATCTGGTGCGCGTTGCACGAGCCGGAGCGGAGGGGCTGGTGGCTGGCAACCGCGAGCCTGGCCTATGGGCTGGCGGTGGGCGCACGGCCCTCATTGTTGTTTGGCGCGATCATCCTGCTGGTGCCGGTTGCACAAGCACGGCGTGAGGGGCGGCAGATGGGTACTCTCCTCCTCGCGGCGACCATCCCGATCACGCTTATCGGATTGGGGTTGATGCTCTACAACGGCCTGCGCTTTGACAATCCGTTTGAATTCGGCCAGCACTACCAGTTGCACGTCGAGCGGCGGATTGCGCGGCAATTCTTCAGCCTGCATTATCTCTGGTTCAATTTCCGGGTCTATTTTCTAGAGCCGGTGCGCTGGACGGCTCGCGCTCCTTTCGTGCAGGGAATCGTCATGCCGCCCGTCCCGCCAGATCATCACTATCCGGAACGCCCTTTCGGCGTCCTGACCAACATTCCGTTGGTATGGCTGGCGCTGGCAGTGCCGCTGGCGTGGCGGAACCGGTCAGGGCAGGAGGCATCGACATTGCGCTGGTTTGTGACAGCGGTGGCCCTGCTTTCGGGGATTTGCGCTTTGACCGTGGGCCTCTTCTACTGCGCGTGTGCCCGCTATGAGGTGGACTTTCTGCCTACCTTGGTGCTGCTGGCGGTGATTGGCATCCTTGGATTGGAGCGCGCACTGGCTGACCGGCCCATTCGGCGGCGTGCGGTGCGCTGGGGCTGGAGCCTGCTGTTGGGCTTCTCGGTGGCGTTTAACCTGTTAGCGGGCGTTGGGTATTATGCCGAGCTACAGACCGTCTTGGGCAATCAACTATTCCGGGTAGGCAAAGTTTCCGAGGCGTTCGGGCGCTACCAGCAGGCGTTGCGGATTAATCCGGATTACGCGAACGCGCACGAGAGCCTTGGGAATGCCTTGGTGCAGCTCGGCCGACTGCCGGAGGCGATTGTACAGTACCAGCAAGCGCTACGGATCAACCCCGATTTCGCCGAGGCGCACTGCAATCTGGGGGTCGCCTTGTTGCACGTCGACCGAGTGCCGGAGGCGATTGCACAGTACGAGCAGGCGCTGCGTATCAAGCCCGATTTCTATGAAGCGCACAACAATCTGGGAAGCGCCTTGGCCCATGCAGGCAGGATGCAGGAGGCAATGCAGCAGTGGGAGGAATCGCTGCGTCTGAAACCTGATGACTCTGTTGTGCACTACAATCTCGGGTCCGCCTTGGAGCAAGCGGGCAGGGTGCAGGAGGCAGTCGAACATTACGAGCAGGCGCTGCGGATCAATCCCGATTACACCGAAGCGCAGAACGCCCTCGCGCGACTGCAAGCTCGCCGGTAAGCCGAGTCCGATGGAGCCGAGTCCTCGAGACGCGATCACGTCGTGTCCAGGTCGCAAACGCGCCGAAGATTTGCCGACGGCGCAATGGCAGCCCTCCGAAGTTTAAACCGGAAGGTTCTCAAACCGTTCAAAGCGGGGAGCCATGTTTGAGAGGGCGCAACTGGGGAACCTCGGCTGAGATGCTATCATCCGAGGTTGGGGCCAGTTTGAATTATGAGACCGGTTCTCGGTACTTGGCTGTGCGGGATTGGAGATGCGACAGGCAGCAGGACCGCGCAACCGTTCGGCCAACACGGCTACGGAGCGCTAAGACCGAGGACCAAGGGTCGTGCGAAAAGTGGAAATTGCGAAACAACCCCAAACTTCTTGGAGCAGGTAATATTTTGATCTACTTGAGGGACAGAGGGTTGGAGAGTGGCATCGCGGATTGGCGGTGGGTTCGTTTGCATTACGAAGCCAAAAATGAGGCCAGAGTCGGGGCACGGGAGGGGTGGGAGAGCGCGCTTTCAACGGGTTCTCTGGTCGTGCTATCCTCGCGGCGTGACGATCCTTGAGGTCATCAACAAGACGACGCCGTATTTTGAGAAGCAGGGGATAGAGAGTCCGCGGCTGACGATTGAGTTGTTGCTGGCGCATTTATTGAAGAAGAAGCGGTTGCAACTGTATCTGGAATTTGAGCGCGACCTGGATGAGACAACGTTGGAGGCGTTGCGCGGTATGGTGAAGCGGCGGGTGGCGGGCGAGCCGTTGCAATACATCACGGGCGAGGCGGAGTTTTGCGGGTTGAGGTTGATGGTGGACAAGCGGGTGTTGATCCCGCGGCCGGAGACGGAGTTGTTGGTGGAGACGGTGGTGGGGAGGTTGAAAGCGGAGAGCGGAGAGCGGAAAACGGCGGTGAAGATTGTGGACGTGGGGACGGGAAGCGGGTGTATTGCGATTGCGTTGGCGAAGAGACTGCCCGGGGCGGAAATTACGGCGGTGGATGTGAGCCGGGAGGCATTGGACGTGGCGCGCGGGAACGCAGCATTGCATCAACTCGAAAAAAACATTCGCTTTTTGGAAAGCGATTTGCTAGAGGTTCTGCCCGACAGCTTGCGCGTGGATGCGATTGTGTCGAATCCACCGTATATCGCCGATGGGGAAATGGCGAAGCTGCCCAAGGAGGTCAGAGACTTTGAGCCTGCGCGTGCGCTGACGGCGGGTGAGGATGGACTCAAAGTTATCCGACGCTTGGTCATGAATGCCAGGCGTTTTCTGTCTCCCTCCGGATTTATGGCGCTGGAGCTTGGCGCCGGGCAGCGACCGGCTGTCGAAGATTTTTTCGGCCAACAAGGCTATGAAGTGGTCGAGGTTGTGAAGGATTTGCAGGGGCATGAGCGCGTGATCGTGGCTCAGCCTCGGAAGTGAAACGTCGGGTTTGGGGAAGCCCGTCGGCCGTAACAGCAGACAGATAGCTCAAGCCAAGGAGGGGGCTATGGAAAAGATTATTATCAGCGGAGGCAATCCGCTTCGGGGGACCGTTGAGATCAGCGGTTCGAAGAACGCGGCCCTGCCCATCATCGCCGCGACGTTGCTAACCAGCGAGCCGTGCACCATCCGTGGCGTGCCCAATCTCAGCGACATCCAGTTCATGTGCGACATCCTGCGGTGGCTGAGCGTCAAGGTCACGCATCACAAGACGGACGGAGTGATTGAGATCCAGGCGCAACATCCGCTCGGCGTGGCGCCCTACGAGCTGGTGCGCAAGATGCGCGCGTCGGTGTGCCTGCTCGGGCCGTTGCTCGCCCGCCTGCATAATTGCAAAGTCTCGCTGCCCGGCGGCTGCGTCATCGGTGATCGTCCGATTGACCAGCATCTCAAGGGACTCAAACGCCTTGGCGCCGACGTGCTCGTCGAGAACGGGTACGTCCACGCCCGGTGCAACGAATTGACCGGCTCGGACGTGTTCATGGGTGGGCGGTTCGGTTCGACCGTGTTGGGCACGGCTAATGTGATGATGGCGGCGGTGCTCGCCAAGGGGACGACCTGGATTGAAGGCGCGGCGTGCGAGCCGGAGATTGAAGACCTGGCGATCTTTCTCATCAAGATGGGCGCGAAGATCAAAGGCGCTGGCAGCCATATTCTGGAGATCGAAGGCGTGGAAGTGCTCAATGGCGCCGACCACAAGGTCATCACCGACCGCATCGAGGCGGGCACATTCATGACGGCGGCCGCGATCACGAACGGCGACATCGAAATCAAGGGAGCGCACGCCGAGCATCTGTGCGCCGTACGGGACAAGCTCGAGGAATCTGGCGTGACCGTCGAGCGGGCCAACGGCACGATTCGCGTGAAAGGCAATGGCGACCTCAAGCCCGTGGACGTCATCACGATGCCGTACCCCGGTTTTCCGACGGACATGCAGGCGCAAATGAGCGCGGTGATGACCGTCACCCCGGGCATCAGCGTGATTACGGAGAAGGTGTTCCCGAACCGGTTCATGCACATCAGCGAGATGGCGCGGTTGGGCGCGGACGTTTCGATTGAAGGCAGCAGTGCGATAGTGAAGGGCGTCAAACACCTCAGCGGCGCGCCCGTGATGGCCTGTGATTTGCGCGCGAGCGCGGGCCTGGTGTTGGCGGGCCTGTGCGCCGACGGCGAGACGGAAGTCAATCGCATCTATCACGTGGACCGGGGCTACGAGCGGATCGACCAGAAACTTCGGCATCTCGGGGCAAAGATCGAGCGCGTGTCCGAGTAGCCATGAAAAAGCTGTTGTTTCTTGCGCTGATTGTCGGCGTCACCTACGCCACGTGGAAGTATCTGGAGCAGGTGCAGCAAAACGCAGCGCTACAACAGAATCGGCTTAAGTCGCCGAGTGAGAAGGCGCTAAAAGACATGGACAAGGAACAGTCGCCCACGAAATAGCGAGATTTGCGGGAGGACGTGAGTTGGATCGAAGATGAGGGCGGGCTTCGGCCCGCCCTTGGCTTTTGCGGGCAAATTTCCTTGCCCTTGCCGCTGACTGCGTCGATATTTCGCGCGGCGAGCAACCATGTTTGATTCCCTTTCAGAGAAACTGCAGGCGGTGTTCAAGAACCTGCGCGGGTACGGCAAGTTGACGGAGAAGAACGTTGCCGATGCGTTGCGCGAGGTGCGGCTGGCGTTGCTGGAAGCCGACGTCAACTACAAGGTCGCCAAGGATTTCATTGAGAAGACGAAGCAACGGGCGCTCGGACAAGAGGTTCTCAACAGCGTCACCCCGGGACAACAGATCATCAAGATTGTGCATGATGAACTGGTGGCGTTGATGGGGGAAGACGAAAGGCAAAGCGCCGACAAGTCGGCGCACTCCAAAGCCGGAAATTGGATGATGGTGGGGTTGCACGGATGCGGCAAAACGACAACGTGCGGGAAACTGGCGAAGCTGCTCGCGAAACAGGGACGCAAGCCATTGCTGGTCGCATGCGACGTGTATCGGCCTGCGGCGATTGACCAACTGGAGACACTCGGCAAACAAGTGCAGATTCCGGTGTTTTCGGTGCGCGGCGAAACCGATGTGGTGAAAATCTCCAAGCAGGCGATGTCCTTCGCCCAGTCGCAGGAGCGAGATCTGGTTATCTTTGACACGGCTGGCCGGTTGCACATCGATCAGGAACTCGTGCAGGAGCTGGTTCACATGAAGGAAGCGCTTGCGCCACAAGAAATCTTGCTGGTTGCGGATGCGGCGACGGGGCAGGAGGCGGTGAATATCGCCGAGCATTTTGACAAGGCGCTGACCATTACCGGGATCGTGCTCACGAAGCTCGATGGCGATGCGCGCGGCGGCGCGGCGCTGTCGATGCGCGCGGTCACGGGCAAGCCCATCAAGTTTGCGGGCGTGGGCGAGAAGTTGGACGACCTGGAGCCATTTTATGCCGAGCGGATGGCGGGCCGGATCCTCGGGATGGGCGACGTGGTGGGCTTGGTCGAGAAGGCGCAGGAGACGTTTGACGCAGAAAAGGCCGAGGAAATGCAGGCCAGAATCGCTGACCAGAGCCTGAACCTGGAAGATTTCCTCTCACAACTACAACAGCTCAAGAAACTTGGGCCGCTGGAGAATCTGCTTGGCATGTTGCCGGGAATGGGTAAAATGCCTGACCTCAGCGTTGGCGAGTCGCAACTGAAGCGCATTGAGGCGATCATCCAGTCGATGACACCCATGGAGCGTCGTCGTCCCGAGATTTTGAATGCCGGGCGGCGAACGCGCATTGCGCGCGGGAGCGGGACGAGCGTGGCTGAGATCAATGACCTGCTGAAGCAGTTCAACGCGATGAAGAAGATGATGAAGGAAATGGGCAAGATGCAGAAGGCCATGGCCCGCAAGGGTGTCTTGCCAAAGATGAGATTAGGGAGGTGAGACAGTGGCGGTAAGAATTCGATTGCGGAGAGTTGGAACGAAGAACGTACCGATATATCGTATCGTAGTGGCGGATGGGCGCAGTCCACGAGATGGCCGGTTTATTGAAAACATTGGGACGTATGACCCGCGCAAGGCGAACGACAATTTTCACGTGGATCTGGAACGAGCCAAGCATTGGATCGGGAAGGGCGCTCAACCCAGCGACACCGTGCGCAGCATTTTGAAGAAAGCGGAGCGGGCAGTTAAAGCGGTGGCCTGAGGATATCCATCGCCGCGTCGCGGACGCGTGACGCGACCATGGCGGGCCGCATAGACGGGAGCACGACATGAAAGCGTTTGTCGAATTCGTAGTGAAAGCACTGGTCGATCACCCCGAAGAGGTCGATGTGCGCGAAGTGGACGGGGAACGCGTCGTGGTCTTCGAACTGCGGCTCAACCAGACCGATGTGGGCAAGGTCATCGGCAAGAGCGGTCGCACCATCACGGCGATTCGCACGCTCCTGACCAGCGCGGCGGCCAAGCAGGGCAAGCGCGCCATGCTTGAAATCATTGAGCCCGAAGGGCGGCGTCCCGAAGGGACCGCGTCGGCGGCGCCGGCCGAGCCGGCTGCGGATGCCCCGGCAAACTAACGGCGGTTCGCGCTGCGGGGCAGGAATGGAAATTGACGTTTTGACGTTGTTCCCGCGCATCTTCGAGGGGCCGCTCGAAGAAAGCATCCTGAAACGCGCACAGAGCAGGGGACTGGTAGTCGTTCGGGTTCACAACCTGCGCGATTTCACCCACGATAAACACCGCGTCGTGGACGACAAGCCGTATGGCGGTGGGCCGGGCATGTTGATGAAACCCGAGCCGATCTTTGAAGCCGTGGAGAAATTTCGGCGGACCGATTCGCGGGTGGTGTTGATGACGCCGCAAGGTTCGCCGTTGACGCAGGCGCGGGCGGAGGAGTTTTCCCGCGTGGCGCACCTGATCATCATCTGCGGCCATTACGAAGGCGTGGATGAACGGGTGCGCGCGGCGCTGGTGAACGACGAGGTCAGCATTGGTGATTACGTGCTGACGAACGGCGCGCTGGCGGCGGCCGTGTTTGTCGATGCGGTGGTGAGGCTGTTGCCGGGTGTGCTGGGCGACGAGAACAGTGCCGATGATGATTCGTTCACGGACGGGCTGCTCGAGGGTCCGCAGTACACGCGGCCACCCGAGTTTCGGGGCTTGACGGTGCCCGAGGTGCTGCTGAGCGGCAACCACGAGGCGATCGCCAAATGGCGTGCCGAATGGGCGCGGCAGCGGACGAGGGAACGGCGACCGGATTTGTTGAAGGAAGATTGAACTTTGCATTTCAGACGCGTTGCGCGATAACAGGGGAGTAAGAACATGAATGTGATTGAGAAAATTCAAGCGGAGCAGTTGCGGACGGACATTGTGCCGTTCAAGGTGGGCGACGCCATCAAGGTGTATTCGCGCATCAAGGAAGCGGACCGCGAGCGCGTCCAGATGTTTTCGGGCATCGTCATCAACAAACAGGGACGCGGCATTGCCGAGACGTTCACCGTCCGCCGCATCAGTTACGGCGAAGGTGTCGAACGTATATTTCCGCTGCACTCGCCCTTCATCCAAAAGATCGAAGTCGAGCGGGCGGGCAACGTCCACCGCGCCAAGCTTTACTACCTGCGCAAACGCATCGGCAAAACCGCCACCAAGGTCGCGGAAGCGTAACCAGCGATGCCCGCCATGCTCCGGTACGAAAAGAAAGCGTACAAGAACGGAGCGAAGGTTGTTGCCGGTATCGACGAGGCGGGGCGCGGGCCGTTGGCGGGGCCTGTCGTGGCAGCGGCGGCAATTTTGCCGGAGAAATTTCGCCACAAGACGCTCACCGATTCGAAGCAACTCACCGAACACCAGCGCGAAGACATTTACGCCGAGCTGACGGCCAACGCGGATTTCCATTGGGCCGTCGGCGTTTCCGATGTCGATGTCATCGACCATTACAATATCCTCCGCGCGACGTGGCGCGCGATGCAGTTGGCGCTGGACGGGCTGAAGGTCCGCCCCGATCACGTGTTGGTCGATGGCCTGCGCGTGCCGTTGATCGGCGTGACGCAGACGGCCATTGTGAAGGGCGATGCCAAGAGTTTTTCCATTGCGGCCGCCAGCGTCATTGCCAAGGTGACGCGTGACCGGATGATGCTGAAAGTTCACGAGCAGTTCCCGCAATACAACTTTGCCAGGCACAAGGGTTACGGAACGCCCGAACACCTCGCCGCACTCGGCCAATACGGCCCGTCGCCTGTCCACCGCAAATCCTTCGCCCCCGTGCGCGAGGCCATCGAGCCCGTGCAGGCGGAGTTTGCCGCGATGTAAAATGTTCTTCGGCTGGCTCAAACCAAAGCAAGACCGCCGCACGCCGCGTCAGATTATGGGCGCGCGCGGCGAGAAAGCCGCCGCCAAATACCTGAGCCGCCACGGGTACAAAATCCTGCTCCGCAATTTCCGCAGCGGCAAGGCGGAGGTGGATATCGTCGCGCGCAACAAGGACTGGCTCGTGTTCGTCGAGGTCAAGACCCGCGAAACGGAGGAATTCGGCGCGCCGAGCGAAGCGGTCGATCACGAAAAACAGCGCAACCTGAGCAAGGCGGCGCTGGACTATCTCCGACTTCTCGGCAACCCCAGGATTCATTTCCGTTTCGACGTCGTCGAAGTTGTCCAACGCAAAGGCGCCCGCCGGCCCGAGGATATCCGCCTTATCCAGAACGCCTTCGACCTGACCGAGCCGTATATTTACTGATCGGATGGGCGAAACACTGGACTTGGCGCAGGGGGCCTTGTTACGATTCGAGCATGTTGGAAGGCGCAACAGCCCTTGGGGCGACCAATAATACTACGGGGGCCGGCTCATCATCGCACCGGTGGAGCAGCATTCTTGGTAGTGGCGTTATCATCCTTGCAGCACTGGCGGTATACCACAACAGCTTCGCGGTACCATGTCTCTTCGATGATGTACCCTCGGTCATAGATAACCCAAAGATTCGTCATTTGTGGCCGATCTGGGATGCGCTGTCGCCTTCGGCCGCCTCGTTGGTCGGGGGCCGCCCCATCGTCAACCTCTCGTTTGCCATCAACTACGCCCTTGGAGGCACGGGCGTTTGGGGTTATCACGCGCTCAATCTGGCCATTCATATTCTCGCGGGCCTGACCTTGTATGGGATCACACGGCGGACACTGTTGAGCCCGGTGTTGCGGGAGCGATTTAGTTCATGTGCGCTGCGGTTGGCGCTGGCGGTGGCGGTTCTATGGACGGTTCATCCTCTTCAGACGGAAGCGGTGACCTACATATCCGAACGCTGCGAGTCGTTGATGGGGTTGTTCTATCTGCTGACGTTGTATTGCTTCATTCGTGGGACGGGCTCCCATGGATCGAGCTGGTGGTTCGCGCTTTCCGTGGTGGCGTGTCTTCTGGGCATGGCGAGCAAGGAAGTGATGGTGACGGCTCCCGTGATAGTGCTGTTGTACGATCGGACATTTGTGAGCGGGAGTTTCCGGGAAACATGGACGCGGCACCGGCCGTTGTATCTGGGGCTGGCCGGTACCTGGTTGTTGCTGGGCTATCTGATGGTGGGGTTGCATTACCGCGGTGCCGGCTATGGCCTTGGGATTACCTGGTGGGCTTATGCGCTGGTCGAGTGTCGAGCGGTGGTGCATTACCTGTGGTTGGCAATCTGGCCACATCCGCTGGTTTTCGATTATGGGGATTTTGTGGCGATAGGCCGTATCGGGGAAGTGGCGCTGTGCGCGATGATGTTGGCCGTCCTGATCGCGGGCGTGTTGGTCGAACTGAAGCGGCGACCAGCCATCGGCCTTGTTGGCATCTGGTTCTTCGTGATTTTGGCCCCGACATCCAGCGTGGTGCCTGTGACGGGACAGCCGATGGCGGAACACCGGATGTACCTGCCGTTGGCAGCGGTGGTGACGCTGGGCGTCATGGGCATCAACACCCTATTGGGGCGGCGCAGCGGCGCAGTGTTTCTGGCGCTGGCCGTGGGGCTTGGATGGCTGACAGTGCGACGCAATGAAGATTATCGCACCGAACTATCCATTTGGAACGACACTCTCGCCAAATGCCCCAACAGTGTGCGCGCTCACTACCACCTGGGAGACATGCTGCTGCACACGGGCAAGGTGCAGGAGGCAATTGACCACTACCAGCGGGCGCTGCAGATCGGACCCGACACCCCCGAGGGACAAGTCAATCTGGGCGTTGCTTTGGACAGGATGGGTCGGGCGCAGGAGGCGATCGGGCACTATGAGGAGGCATTGCGGATTCGTCCCGATTATGCCAAGGCGCATTATAACCTGGGGCAGGCACTCTGGCAGGCGGGCCAACTGCAAGCGGCGATTGGCCATTACAAGCAGGCGCTGCGGATGGACCCTGATTATACCGAAGCACACGTCAACCTTGGGATTGCCTTGTCGCAAGTCGGCAGCAATCGGGATGGCCTGGCACATTTCATGGAGGCGTTGAGGCTGAGTCCCGGTTCCCCTGAAGTGCACTGCAATCTGGGACAGGCGCTGTTCCAGGCGGGTAAGGTGACGGAGGCGGTGGAGCACCTCCAGCAAGCGCTTCGGATCAAGCCTGACTACGTCGAAGCGCATTTCAATCTGGGACTCGCGCTGGAGAAGTTGGGTCGTACGCCGGAGGCCATCGAGCAATTCGAGCAGGCGCTGAAGCTCCAGCCGGATTTTGCCCCGGCGAGAAACGCGCTCGCGCGATTGCGGCCGGGTCAGTAGGAGATCGGAATTTCGTGGCCTGCTTGTCAGTCGGACATCTGGGGGATACACTCCGTCGCAGGATACTGAGAGATGGGGACGACCGACACGAAGCAGTCGCGAAACGGCACCAGCGTTCTGAAGTTGGCCATCCTGCTGGTGGTTCTCACGTTTCTCGCGTACATCCCGGCCCTGTCCAGCGGATTCGTCTGGGATGACGATGCTCATGTGACCGACAGCCGGGCGTTACGGACGGTCTGCGGTCTGGCGACGATCTGGACAAATCCCGGCGCGACGCACCAATACTATCCACTGGTGCACACCAGTTTTTGGATCGATTACCATCTCTGGGGGTTGAATCCGTTCGGCTACCATCTGGTCAACGTGATGCTCCAGGCGCTGAATGCGGTGTTGCTGTGGCAGTTGCTGGAGCAACTCGGAATCCCCGGCGCGTGGCTGGCCGCGACGGTGTTTGCGATTCATCCGGTGCACGTCGAGTCCGTTGCGTGGATATCGGAACGCAAGAACGTGCTTTCCGGCGCGTTTTATCTGTTGTCGTTGCTGGCGTTCTTGCGCTTTTGTCCCTTGGAGACCAGCCCGCCTCCGGAGAGGAGACGCTGGGGATTTTATTGGCTGGCGTTGGCGTTCTTTGGCTGCGCCATGCTGAGCAAGACGGTCACGTGCACACTGCCCGTGTCGATACTGCTGCTGACATGGTGGAAACGCGGAAGGATTACCGTCCGGGACCTCTGGCCGCTCTTGCCCTTCTTTGCGGTCGGGGTGGCGTTGGGGTTGACCACGGTTTGGGTGGAAACTGTCTATACAGGTGCGCGGGGGGCGGAGTGGTCGTTCACGTTGTTCGATCGGGTGCTGATCGCCGGCCGCGCGCTCTGGTTTTACGCGGCCAAGCTGGTTTGGCCTGTGAATCTGACCTTCATTTATCCGCGGTGGACCATCGATGCCCGACAATTGTGGCAATGGTTGTTCCCGGCGAGCGCGGCTCTGGCGATGGTGGCGTTGTGGAGGTGGCAGAGGAGAATCGGGCGGGGGCCGGCCGCGGCCGTGGCATTTTTCATCGTTACGCTCGGTCCGGCGCTGGGGTTCTTCAATGTGTATCCGATGCGCTACTCATTTGTAGCGGATCATTTTCAATACCTGGCCAGCATCGGATTGATCTGCGCCATGGTGGCGGCGGGAACGACCGTGATTCGAACGCGGTCGTTGAGGATGGTCGCGGCGGCGGTGGTGGTGGCGGCGCTGGCGCTGCTGACGTGGCGGCAGGGGCAGATTTACCGAAGTCCCGAAACGCTATGGCGGGACACACTGGCCAAGAATCCGGGCTGTTGGATGGCCCACAATAATCTCAGCGCCGTGCTCACCGAGAAGGGCGAACTGCGGGAATCCATCTGGCACTGCGAGCAGACGCTGCGCCTCAACCCGAATTGCGCCGAGCCGCACAACAGCCTCGGGCTGGCCCTGGCGCGTCAGGGGAAGCCAGAGGACGCGATTGGTCAGTTTGAGCAGGCGCTGCAAATCAAGCCTGACTATGCGGAGCCGCATGGCAATCTTGGGGATGTGCTGGCGCAACTCGGCCGAGTCCCCGAAGCGATCGCGCACTATGAAAAGGCGTTGCGCCTCCGACCCGACCTTGCCGTGGCCCACTGTAATCTGGGGAATGTGCTGATGCAGGTCAATCGGGTTTCCGAGGCCGTTGCGCACTACGAACAGGCATTGCGGATCGATCCGGACTACGCCGCGGCTCACGTCAATCTCGGGGCGGCGTTGGCGAAGCTGGGCAAGACGGACGACGCCATCCGACATTACAAAGAGGCGCTGCGGATCAAACCCGGCTACGCCGAGGCGCATGTGAATCTTGGAAACGCTTTGTTGACACAAGGCAAGGCGCAGGATGCGATGGCGCACTACGAGGAAGCGCTGCGAATCAATCCCGATTACGCCGAGGCACACATGAACTTTGGAAACGCTCTGCTAACACAGGGTAAGGTGCAGGGCGCGAT
>Ga0182014_10005994_pt1 | contig 13316 bp, 15 predicted proteins | sample 612S2DmetaG_FD_120489 | JGI IMG/M metagenome (GOLD analysis project Ga0182014, IMG submission 120489) | Permafrost microbial communities from Stordalen Mire, Sweden - 612S2D metaG | ecosystem: Environmental > Terrestrial > Soil > Wetlands > Permafrost | place: Sweden: Stordalen | collected... | reverse complement strand
TGCCAGCCCGTAAGTTTCAAGTCGCTGGGCAGTCCAGTCCAGAGCGCGGGGCGTGAGATCGATCCCGGCAAGGTTGCGCGGTCCACTCATCGCCCATTCCACATGATCAGCTCCCATACCGATGCCGATCTCAAGGATGTCCTGACCGCCTCCCTCTTCGAAGCGGGCGAAGTCACGAATGTAAGGCTCTAGGCGATAACGCGTCTCCGCGTGCTGGCGAAACTTCTCCTGCGCACTGGAACCCTCCGCGTAGACCTCACCGCATGACGCCGCTTCCCAATAGCGGCGGACGTCTGCCTTGTGAGGATCTAGATTCGGACTAGCGCACATTACACTCCAAGTCGCGCAGTGATGTCATATACGTGGAACACATAGAGGCAATATAACACCCCTGCTAATACTGTAGGCGCCTCGGCGTGAGCGGATAGCGTCCAAGCCGGCAATGTTGCTCTAGCTTAAATCGACAGAAAGTGGCAGGCCATCATAAAAGGATATAAGTGACGAGAAGGTCACGACGTAACTAATCGTGTTCACGCTCATGGATGGCCAGTGTGTTGGCTGACGCCTCGTCTATCGGATGTCGTCGGCTGGCAGGCCGCTCCCCGTCATAGAGTGTGTATCCCGAATTGACGAGGAGATCGCCTACCGTCACCGCGTTTTCTCTGGCCACCTCGCAGATTATGCGCGGGTGAGCGCCCAGCACCGCGGGGCCTCCGCTCAGCACTAGCGCTTCGGCGCCCTCGACGTCGATCTTGATGATGTCCGGCAGGGGGAAATGACCGGCCAGCCAGTCCAGTGAGACGGTGGGCACTAGCTCAGTAGCGCGGATGCCACCCGTCTGGGTGGTACCGAATCCGTCGAGGTGACTGGTGGAACGGTTTCTTCTCGCGATATGGAATCGGGCAACGCCACACCCATCAGAGACCGCGGCAGGAAACACCTCAACTGATGCGTGCCGTAGACCAGCAGCCGATCGGCGCAGCAGTCCAACCAGGACCGTATCGGGCTCAACCGACAAGACATGGCCCGTCTGCCCCCACCGCTACCGCGGCAGCGAAGCTGAACAGCCCGATATTTGCGCCAATGCCCCAGACCGTATCCCCGGGCCGGACAGTCTCTGTCACGAGGCGCAGCAGTACCGGGTCGACCCTGTCCATGCGCGGTTTCAAATACCGCAAGCCGCCTTCTGGGGACGTGTAAATCCGGGCCGCCGCAAAGGGTGGCGGCAGTCTTCTGCGGATAACGAGACGATGGGACGCCTGCTCAAGCACGGCACGCAACGGCATGTCAATCCTTCAGATGGGGGACAATGTCGGAATTTATGAATAGATTTGAGACGCGGCGACTTCGCCATGGACAAGCACCATCTAAGATCCAAGCGTTGATCGCAGAGAGTATCTGCGTATGATGATTCTGTGATCAAAACGTCGGGTGGTTCATTGCGGGACCGCCTGTACAACGCGTACGCATCGCAGCATGCGGGCTGCGCTGACGGTGTGGCTGCCGCTCTCATCTATCGTCGTGACATCCGGCCAGCGCTGCCGCCGCCGGCTGCAGGACCGGTTCTCGACATCGGCTGCGGCCAGGGCCATCTGGTCGGGCTGATGCTGGCGGATGGATACAACGCAGCCGGAATTGACGTCAGCCCGGAGCAAGTCGCCCTGGCGCGGGCAGCGGGCCTGGACCAAGTTGAGGAAGGCGATTACCGATCTCTGCTCGTTGCGCAGGCAGGACGTCTGGCAGCGATTACCGCTACTGACGTCCTTGAGCATCTCTATAAGCCAGAGGTCCTCGACACATTTGACCGGGTCCTGAACGCGCTCATGCCTGGGGGCGTTTTCGTGGCCCGAGTGCCGAACGCTGCCAGTCCCTTTGGGGGGCATATCCGGTACGGCGACTTCACGCACGAATCTTCCCATACTGCACGCAGCGTCTGCCAAGTCGCGGCCGCGACGGGCTTTGCTGCGGTAACTGTGCAACCCTGCGGGCCGGTCGCGCATGGCTTGCTGAGCACTGCGCGGGTAGTCGTGTGGAAGTCGGTGAGCGCATGGTGCAAGCTCGCGCTCGCTGCGGAAATGGGTGTGCTCCGCGGGCATATCGTAACCCAGAACCTGACCTTTGTGGCACATAAAGAAAAATGAGGGGCGTCTATCCGAGACGCGTATTATTAAAGATGCGATTCGCCCTATTTCTGGCGCGCCATATTGTATCGCGGTATCTGCATGGCATTAACCGCCGAATTCCGTCAGATATGAGTTATCTGCACTTATAGGAGGGATTTAGTTTGTCCGCGGTCTTGCCGCTCTGGGCAAATATCGGACCGCATTAAGTCCCCTGCGTTGTGGAGCAGCCATATATGCTGTCACTGCGGATATTCCGGCTCTCATGGTGAGCCGGAAACTCACTCGATGAGACATAGACCATATTCCTCCTGCACGCCGCCTCCAAGGGGCTTATTGTGACACGCGGGCCTGGCAGTGCACATTTCGACATATTTCTGAGAATCGTTCAATCTGATCACAGTTGAGCACGCTGGGCGAGAGGCTCATGATGGTTCAGGCAAGCGCGCCGACCAAGGTCGCCCCTGAAGCTCGCCACCGTTGGATAGGCAGGACAGCACTAACGGCGATAGGGGTGAGCATCGCCCTTATGGTTTCCGTCGGGATTCAGGGGCCGTCGTCGGTGGTGGTCACGTTCCCTGTCGCGCCGCCGCTCCCGCCGTGGTATTTCCATACGCACCCGTCCATCACTCATGTAGCCATCGCCCTGTGCCTCGCGGTTCTGACGGGAGCTGGCGGCCTCGGGCTCGGGTTGGTGGCGGTCCGGCAAGGCTGGCGGCCGCGTCCACGGCGGCTCATCGTCGGATCTGTCCTAGCGGTCATGGCTCTGCTGGTGATGCCGCCGACTGGATCCGCGGACATGCTGCTCTATGTAGTGTCGGGCCGGATTGTCGTGCTGGGGCATAGCCCGTATGTCATGACACCGGGACAGCTGAAATCATCAGGGGATCCGATCGGTGCGGTAGCGGGATATGACCATCCAAATGACCCGACCAGATATGGGCCGGCCGCTACCCTGCTGGAGGCAGCGACGTCGGAATTGGCTGGGACGTCGGTAGCGCGGGCCATCTTCTGGCTGAAGTTGTGGAACGGGCTAGCGTATCTAACGCTTGTACTCGTACTGGACCGGCTGGTGCGTTCGAACGCGGCCCAGCGAGTCCGTGCTCACCTTATATGGTCGCTGAATCCGCTCATTTTGTGGGAGGCGATGGCGGGGGGACATAACGATGTCCTTGGTGCCGTGCTGGGCACTTCCGCGCTGTTCGCCTTGCGCAGGGCGGATCCCCTGAGGGCGGTACTGGCGGGTGTGATGCTGGGCCTGGCTGCCGCAGTCAAAGTCCCGTTTATTTTTTTCGGCGGAGGGCTGGCCTGGGCTATACATAAATCGCCACGGGCACTTGGCGTGCTGACCCTTGGAGCAGCCGCAGTCCTGATTCCCGGCTACTTGCTCGCCGGACGGGACGCCCTCTCTGCCAGCATAAGCGTTTCCACGATCGCGCCAGTCGCATACACGCCCTGGTTTATATTCGCTCGGCTATTTGGCTTGCCCGACGCCGGGATCGACAGACTTGGGCTATTTGGCCTCACTGTTTTGGCGGTGATTCTCTTGTGGCGTATGCCCGTAGGCTCACGTAATTTCGCGGCGGTTCGCGCAGCGCTGGCGCTAAGCCTTGCGTGGCTGATCACTTCACCTCAGCAGCGGCCTTGGTATTACGTCATGATTTTTCCGTTGCTTGCTGTGGTCCCCGCGAGCAGGCTGGACTGGGTCGCCATAGTTGATGTGACCGTCGGAGCTTTCGCCGGGCTGCCGCAGCTCTTTCACACCACGGGACTGAGCCCAGCATGGGAGGGGTCGATAGTGAAGATCGGTTATGCGGGGCTCGCGCCCCTAATGCTTGCTGCTGCCGGAGCCCTATTGCTCTGGTTGTGCTTCACCAATGACTGGCGCCCATGGGCCGGTGACCGCGAAGTACCTGAACCGCTCATACCCAGCGTGTCGCCGGGGTTGCACCGGGGATCACGATCGGGAACCCGGCGGACGGCCACCTGACTGGCGGACCGTGGCATCGGGTTTCTACATCGCGAGAGAGATTCTCCCGTCCGCATAGGTCACTTCGATGCAGAAGTCCGGGCACGCTCAGAGACCGACGGTCAGCATCGTTTTGTAATCAAATAGGCACCAACTGTTCAATCGAGGGCGGCAGGGCGATCAGTCTGACCGCTGAGGGGGACGTCTTAACCGTGCGGCTTGTCGATACAGTGCAGCGGCGCGATTATCATGTATACGGTCTCCACGCTGACCGACTGGTCGAACGCGGGGTGGTGGTGGCCGCATCCGCTACAAGCCGGGCGGTCAGCAGGTCGGCGGTCCTGTCCTGAAGGGTGCGTTGTCCCGTCTGGCCGACCGGTCGCTGCGAACGCTGGCTCATGTCAGCACCAGGGACGCAACCAACTCGTTCAAGGTCTATTCGACCGAATTCGTTAGGCGGGCCGGCATCGACTCAAGGAACGAGTGCGTTCTTGCTGCTCAGGGGGAAAGGCCGCTGGGCCGGCGGCCCAGCGGCAGACGATGCGGACGGTCCGCTTGAACTTGACCCGGTCCGGGTCGATGGCCGCCTCGGTCGCGGCCCGGCAGATCAGGGCTGACAGGGCGTAGTGGGTGAGCAGGTAGCCGTAGATCTCCTGGCGGACCATGTCCGGGCTCTTCTCTTGGACCGCAGCACCCGCCCGGGACCCCGCAGGGCCGTCTTGAGCTGGGCATTCCCGGCCTCATGCTCCCACCTTTGATGGTAGGCCTCCGCGAGCAGGGCCGCCGGGGCCGCCGTCATCTCGGCGTCGCCGTCGGGGATCTCGTATTCGATGATCCGGACGTAGCGGGCCTGGTCCTCGTCTAGGTCCTGCCCGGCGCGGGCCGCCTCGATGAGCGCCTGCCGGGCCTTGCCGCGGACCTTCGGGTTCACCAGGACCGAGGAGCAGGACCCGTCGGGCAGCAAGTTCAGGACCGGCAGGGTGAGATCGGCCTTGACCCGCCATAGCAGCGCCGCGCCTGTGTCCGCCGCGGTGCACCAGTCCGCCCAGTTGAAGAAGTTCCGGTCGGCGATCAGCAGCCAGCCGTCATCCAGCCGCGGGTAGAGCGTACGGGCCAGCGACTGCTCCCCGGCGCCCTTGCCCACCACCGCGCCCATCGCCACCTCCGCGACCGCATGCGAGGCGCACTCGCTGACCGTGACCACCCGCACTTTCAGGAACGCCGGCCGGTCCGCGTCCTCAGCCCCGGTGCCGACGAAGCCGAACGCGGTGGCGTTCTCCGGCGTGTCGGGGGCGTCCCACTCGAACCCGTCAATGGCCATCAGCCGCCAGCTCCCCAGGAACGCCCCGGCGGTCTCCTCCTCCGCCACGGGTACCGCGACCTCTGAGAACAGCTCCTTCACAGGCTCATAGCCCAGCCGCTGCCGGGCCTGGGTGATCCCGCCCGACGCCGGGACGCTCCACGAGTCATCCCAGCAGCCCCACGCTGCCAGCGTCTCGGTCAGCCGGGCCGCGACCTCCTCATAGTCATCGTCAGCGAACAGCGCCAGCGCCATGACGAAATAGACCATCACGTGCGGCGGGAGCTTCCCGTCCGACCGCCTCGCCTGCTTGCCCGCCGCCGCGACCGCGTCAGCCACCGCATCCCGGGACAGGAACGAGGCCAGCACGCCGAGCGACACCCAGTCCGTCAGCCGGCCGCAGCCACCACGCCATTGTTCGCCATAAGCCGCGATCATGTCGGCTACCAGGCGGAACCCGCAGAGCGACACACCCTTGAAACCAAGATCAACTTAGGCTGAGTGGCATTGGGCCAAGGACTCCGATTACGACCATAAGTACTACACTCATGCCTATCGCAAGCAACGCCGCCCTAGCCATCCATTGGCTGTGGCGCAATCGGATGGGCTCACCTGATGAACCGGCTCCGACCATTAGTGGTTGTTCACAATGAGTGCCCAATCTTAATCGAACTCCCAATGCCAGTTGCGCAGATTTTCTGTCGCCATACCTGAGACGCATCAGCCTGCGGGTACCTCGTCGCGGGTACCTCGGCATACCTCTACAGCTCCTGAAAGAGGCCCGCGCCATGCCTTCTCACCTGACCCTCCGCATGGAAAGGTGCCACCGTAGGTGCCCACCGGAACGCGAAGAGCATGATCCCGAGGGCAACGAACGCCGGTTCGGGGCCGGCGCCGGATGAGTTGACCAGCGCCTCGATGGAGAACGGCAGCAGGATCGCGGCCATACGCGGATTGCGCCGCATTCGCCACACTGCAACGATCATCATTGCGCCGAGCATCGCCACGCCGACCTCGCCGAAGTCAAACAGGATGGCGACCCACAATGCGTTCGCATCCACCTCAGATCCGGAGGATGGTGGGTACATCGCCGACAGCCAGGTAACATCGGCGGCCGGCCCGGCACCGAAGTGCATCAAGCCGTGCTCCCTCGCGGCGGCGATGACAACCGTCGTGCTCTGGAAGCGGCTGTTGGTGCCTTCGTCACCGTCCGTCTCCACATTTTGGATGCCGGAGACGAGGCGCCCCACCGCTATCTTGGCGGGATTTCCGCTGTCCAGCCACGCCGCGGCATCGGCCCGTTGCACAAAGAAGACGGCAGCCGGGATGATGATGGCAAGGATGACCAGCAGCGGTATGCGGTACCGCCAGGAGCTGGTCATCGCATAGTAGAGCGGCACTGTGACGGCCATTATCAGCATGCAGGTAGGCGAGTCGGCCAATACCAGCCCCGCTAGGACCAGCGCTAGGTAAAGCCACGACCGGCGACGCACCGCGAGCAGCAGGACAAGCGTGAGCACGGGTGCCCAACCGGACGGCTCGCTCAGCGTCCCGACCATCCGCAGCCCCCCGTCCGCGGGGTTCACCAGCAGCGGGTAACCGGTCAGTCGGCTAGCCGCGCAGGATGCCACCCCGATCCACAGTGCCAACGTGGCGCACCGCCAAATGACCTGCTCGAACAGCTCCTCCCCGAAGAACAGCACGGCGAAGACGGCTACGGCGACATAGGTCCCTCCGTAGATCAGCGCGCGCGTGTCGTAGGAACGAGTGCTGCCGGCATCAGACGGCCACGGCTTGAACGCCAGGTAAGCGATCCCGATTAGGGCCAGCACCCCGACCGTCATGAAGATCCGCTCGACCGCGCGCTGCGGCAGGACGCGGTCCGAGATGACTATCCTGACGAAGGCCAGCACCGCCAGGCCAGCTATCTCAGCCTTCACCACATCCTTTACCACGCCATCGGTGAAAAGCGGCAGCACGAACAGCCACGTGGCAGTCACCTGCATGCGCGAGCCAGTGCGCTCGGCCGGGCGGCTCATCAGCGCGACGGTCATGAGTCTGAATACTATATGCAATCAGTCAGTTACGCTATGTAATCGAACAATAGGCGACTCGGCGTAAGTGGAAGTCCATTAGGCAGATCTCCTGCCGGATCATGTCAGGTTTCTGGGGAGCGCAGCACCTTCCCCGGGCCGCGCAGGCAGGTGCTGAGCTGGGCGTTCCCGGTTTCGTGCTCCAGCGCTGGTGATAGGCCTGCGCCAGGGCGCGCGTGGGGGCCTGCTGCGGATCGGTGATGGTGGTGATCAAGACGATCAGCTCACCCTTCCCGTCTCCCTCCCGGTTTGGTACCTCGTACTCAATCACCCGGATGTGCCAGGTCTTGTCCGGTTCCAGGTCCTCCCCCGGCCCGGGCGGCCTCGATCAGCGTGGCCCGCGCCTTGCCTCCGATCTTCGGATTGACCAGTACGGACCGGTAGGAGCCGTCGGACAGCAGCTCCAGTACCGGCAGCCGCAGGTCCGATTTTACCCGCCACAGCAGCGCCGCCCTGGTATCCGCCGCCTTGCACCAGTCCGCCAGAGTTATAGAAGTTCCGGTCGGCGATCAGCAGCCAGTCCTCCACGGATTTTCACCAACGAACATGTAGCCTTTCCTGGCCGTTTACGCCTATGTACGCAGGCCGAGTATGTGGCGGTTGCGCACATGGCGGAAAGTATCTGCCAAGTATTTAACTGTGACTACGGTTAGCTTGGCCGACCTGCGGAGCCGTCTCTACGAGGCGTACGCCACACAGCACGCTGGCTGCGGCGGAGACGAAGCAGCTGCTCTCGCTTACCGGCGTGACATCCGTCCCCTGCTGCCACCGCCCACGGCCGGGCCAGTCATCGACCTTGGCGGTGGGCGCGGCGACCTCGTCCGGTTGCTGCAGGTGGATGGCTTTGACGCCGAGGGCATAGACATCAGTCCGGAACAGGCGGCACTTGCCCGCGCAGCAGGCGTGGCCCAGGTCCGCCAGGGGGACTTCCGTACCATCCTCGCGCGTGTCCAGCTCATTACGCGGCAATCACGGCCACCGACTTGCTTCTCCCGCCCTAACGAGGATCTACCTTCGCGTTCTCGCACTATGGCGAGTGCTTGGTAAGCAGTTCCTTGTGCTTGGGGTCGGGCCAAGTGAGCGCGCCACAGCATGATCAGATAGCCGCAATCGATTGGCTCTCGAAGCGATGGCGCAGACATTGCGGACGAAATGGAAGGCACCCTTCGATTACGTTTCGCAACAGCATATGATCGAAGAGTGACCAGAATTTTCAGAGCTGCGCGCGGGAGCCACGGGCCACCGGGTGCCCGCGACAGGATTTTATGGCTGCGTACACATCACTAGGCCGTCTGCGAGGGCTGGCGTCGACGGCGTGCCGGGCCGACTTCCCGCGGACCGTCGCTCGAACGGCGGCCTTCAACATCTCAGCCACCGTCGTCGCAGGTCTCGGCGGGCTGATCATCGCCCGCGCCCTCGGCCCGACGGCGCGGGGGGAATACGCTGCGGTCACCGCGTGGTTCGGTGTCGCGCTCACGGTGGGCGGGATGGGCCAGCCGGCGGCACTGTGCTTTTACGTCGCCCGGGATGCGCAGCGCGCGCCCGCGTACGTTGCTACGTCACGGGCGATGATGGTCGTTACCGGTTCGATTGCGCTGTGCTCCGGCTTGCTTCTCGCACCGGTTCTCGCTCACGGCCACACAGTGGCGCTTACCGGCTACCGTATTGCTTTCGCCGCCTCCATCATGGCGTTTGTCGGCGCCAGCCTTATATCCTCGCTGCAAGCGCGGAACCTGCGTCAGTGGAACATCGCACGAATCGCCCAGCCAGTGCTCAGCTTCATGGGAATCGCCACCCTCTGGAGGCTGCACGTCCTCACCGTTGATACCGCCTTGGTGGTCCTCGCTGGCACGATGCCCCTGCAGTCGGCGTTGGCCTATGGCTATTGCCGACGGGCAGGGCTGGTTCCGGGGCATACACAGATGGCCTTGGTCCGCCCGTTGGCCGCGTATGGAGCCGCCCAGATCGCAGCCCTGACGCCGGCCGCACTTAACGCTCAACTGGACCAGCTCGTGCTGTCGCAGACTGTTCCCGCAGCCGACCTTGGCCGTTACGCGGTCGCGGTCTCCTTGTCGCTGTTTCCGATACCCCTCGTGTCGGCGATCGGCAATGTGGCCTTCCCCCGCCTTGCCGCGCAGTCGGAAATGACGCAGGCGAGCCAGCGTCTGCAGAAGGCATCGGTCGCGGGAAGCTTCGTGGTATCGGCCGGGCTTATCTTCCCGTTCGCCGCGGTAGCCTACTGGGTTGTCCCGCTGGTATTCGGGTCGGCCTACCGTGAGGCGGTACCGCTGCTCTGGATTCTCGCCCCCGGATCGGTCTTTTTGGCGTGCGGCCAGGTTGTGGGCGACCTGCTGAGGGGCAAGAGGCAGCCGGGTGCGGTGGCGTGGGCGCAGGGCCTGGCGGCGGTCTTCACCGTGGTTCTTCTGCTGGCCTTGCTGCCGTTTGTGGGTGTCTACGGCGCGGCCATCGCCTCCACTGTTGCCTATGGCATCGCTCTTGCCGCCATGTTGCGCTGCCTGCGTCAACCGCCTCGCCATGCCCGTCGAAGCGCGGCGGAAGCGATCCCCGCGGCCGACTGACCTTATACCAATCCAGAAAAAAGTGGTGATCTCGATGACGGGGGGCCGCGCGCCACCACTGCCGCGACCGACGTGTTTTGCCACGCAGTTGGCCTGCGTCGTATTGAGCGCGCGGCCCGTTTCATCCACCGGCGGGCATGCCTGGACGGTCCGAACGACATGGACACCGACGGCGAGATATGGCTACAGCACCAATTTGTCGCTATGTCACTGTCGGCCAGGCGACGGGGCCTTATGCCCGACACGGTGTGGCAACTCAAAAGAGCAGGCATGCGAGTCGCGTTCTGGTTCCCGGACGTTGCGGCAAATATGAGGCAGCAGCTTATGCTACTCGCACCATATGATGCGATCTTTTTTAAGGCCGCACGTCGTGAATAATCTTCGAGCCACCCTGGATTTGCCCGTTTACTACTTGCCGCAGGGCTGTAACCCCCGGTGGCACAGGCCGACGGTCCAGGCGGGCACCAATCCGTACCTAGTGATTGCGGGAAATATGTCCGCGAGCCGAGTACGTCTCCTGGAGAGGCTGGCGGCGAAAGGAATTCCACTACGGCTCTACGGAGCCGGCTTTCCCCGATGGCTCGGGGAGACACCCATTCGCGCGGCGCACACCGGCCGCTGCATCACGCGCGATGAGAAAGCCAGGGTATTTCGCTCGGCCGCCGGCGTGCTGAACACCATGCACCTGGCCGAAGTTGCCGGGGTCAACGCCAGGCTCTTCGAGGCGACCGGCTGCGGGGCCGCGGTCCTCACCGATTTCCGGCCGACGATCCCGGACCTGTTCGCGGTGGGGGATGAGGTCCTGGTCTTTCATGACTTCGACAACCTGGTCGACCAAGCGACACGGCTTCTGGGGGAGACCGGTCTGACAAGCCGCCTGGGAGATGCCGCAGCCCGGCGCGCGCATCGCGATCACACCTATGACCTTCGTGTTACTGAGATCCTGGAAAAGATCGCATGAGCTGCTGCGCACCTCAAAGCCGAACGTATCACGTGAAATGTCAGCGGAAGCGACAACTTGAGGGAATAAGACGCTGAATCAAATGCTCTGGGGGAGTACGGTTCTTATATTTCAGTTCTGGCCGACCATATGCCGAGGACCGTGGGCATGACCGCGACGGCGTTGCTTCTCGCGCCGTCACGGGGGCGCGGCGGCGGCATTGAGCGATATGTGGAGACCATTGAGTGGGCGCTTAGTGCGCAGGGAGTGAACTGTTGCCGGATCGACCTTTCGGCCCCGGGGACATGCGGGCATGCCCGCATGCTCCGGGAATGCCGCAGGCAATTTGGTCCTGGTGACGGACCCCCTGATCGGCTTATCGTGGCGCACCGCTCCATGGTCCCGGCGGCTGCTCTCCTGACACGCAGGTGGCGATCATCCGGGATATCTGTGATTTGTCATGGAGTCGAAGTATGGGCTGCACGGCCGAGAATGCGCAGTGCGGTCGAGGACCGGTTGATGCGACGGTCACACACCCGGGTGGTGGCGGTGAGCAACTTCACGTCTGGGGCGCTGTTCAGCGAATGCCAGGCGACGATCTTGCCGCCTGGGTTGTCCCCGACCTGGTTCGCCACCCTCGTCGAAGCGGCGAACGCTAAGCATCACCGGGAGCCGGGGATAAATCTGATGACGGCCTTCCGGCTGGCGGACTTCCGGAACAAAGGGCTGCCGGAGCTTCTGGACGCTATCGCCCGGCTCGGCCGAGCCGACGTAAGGATGACTGTGTGTGGCAGCGGGCAGCCACCGGAGGATCTGCGCTGGCTCATCAGCGGCTATCCCTGGTGCACCTTGCGGAACGGGCTCAGCAACGAGGAGCTCGCGCTTCAGTTCGCCGCCGCTGATCTGTTCGTACTGGCGACCCGGACGAGGCGCGGCCAGGGTGCTTCTGGTGAAGGATTCGGGATGGTTCTGCTGGAGGCCCAGGTAGCCGGGACGCCTGTGGTGGGGCCGGCGTTCGGCGGATCTCATGAAGCGTTCCTGCATCAGGTCACCGGGGAGGCGCCAGTTGACGAGACGGCAGAGGCGCTGAGCGCTGTCCTGGATCGGCTGCTGAGGGACCCGGCCAGGCTTGAGCAGATGGGAAGGCAGGCCGCGCAATGGTCACGGCAATGCTTCGCACCGGACACCTACGCGTCCCGCGTGGTGAGCGCCCTGCTATGACGCGAACCGTCGAACATCTGCCGCCTAGCTTCGCTGGTCATCGCGAGCAGTACGCGTAGGCGAGGTGCGGGGACGTGCCGACGGAGGGCCGGCCGTCGTTATCGCACAGGTCAACGCGAAATCCTTTTTCCCGAAGCCGTTCAATCAACCTGGGAGCGTCACCGAACGCCGGATGAACCTCCATCGCGAGTTGCCTGACACGTTCCAGCCAGAGCAGGTCCTCGTCGGGGGCCATCACCGCAAATTCGCCACCCTCGATATCCATCTTGAGCAAGCTGATATGGCCGATCCCGTGCGCGGCCATCAATTGAGGGACGGAAACGTCGGCTGGCCGGTCAGGTGCGCCGTGCGAGGAGGCCGACCATCGCTGATCATCGGATAGGACGCCGACCCGGGATCCCGAGGTCCGGGTCCCACCGACCATGGCAACCTCGACGTGAACACGATCGCGGACTCCATTGTGTTCGGCGAGGGCCTCGATGAGCGGGACAAAACCCTGCTGGGCTTCCACAGCGACAGCCCGGGCACCGCTGACCGCCGCCCAGACGGAGAACAAGCCACGGTTGGCGCCCAGATCGACGACCCAGCCGTCGTCAGGCATGGTCAGCCCCGTACGCAGGTACACATTGCGGCAGTACATCTCGCGCGCACCCAGCACCTGGGGAGGCAGGAGGGAGACCGGGGCGCCATTCGCCGTCCTGAACGTGGCACCGCCCCGCGCCCACACACGGTCGGCCGGGCTCAGAGACCGGGCGCGTACGCAGGCCGGCAGGCGCGCCACCAGTGACGCCAGCCACAACGCGGCCGAGGCAGGGGACACACTCCCGCACACGGCACGTACATCTCCGAGCGCTCTGCTGGTCAGGCCCGAATTAACGTTCATCGGCTGAGTCCCTGACGCCGCGGCGTCAGCGGAGGGCGGACACGGGTCTGCTCCACGCCCTGCCACCGAGGGCGAGAGCCGCTTGCTCGTAGCCCTTCGCTGTCTCGGTGACGGAATAGCGCGCAAGCCTGCCGCGGATCTTGTCATGACGGGCCTGCGCATCATTCGAGGCCCGCAGCAGGGCTGCGGCGAGTGCTTCGACGTCCCCGAC
>Ga0182014_10005993_pt1 | contig 13319 bp, 12 predicted proteins | sample 612S2DmetaG_FD_120489 | JGI IMG/M metagenome (GOLD analysis project Ga0182014, IMG submission 120489) | Permafrost microbial communities from Stordalen Mire, Sweden - 612S2D metaG | ecosystem: Environmental > Terrestrial > Soil > Wetlands > Permafrost | place: Sweden: Stordalen | collected... | reverse complement strand
TGGTGGTGGTGGTGGTGGTGGTGGTGGCGCCGGCGGTGCTCCTTCCGCAACCGGGACTCTAACAATGATTGGGCGACGACAACAACAACGACAACAACAACAACAACAACAACAACAACAACACGAGGTAATGCTCTTGCATCCGAGAGAGCGCATCGATGCCTACCGCTACTTTTTGTACTCCACTCTAAGACTCTCTAGGGCACAGTTCAAAAACGTTCAAAAATTAATGTCCGCCAAAATAGCCCAAATTGCCAATAATGAATGTCTGAATATGATCGTCTCGGGCGCCAAGGGCAACAAGGAAAACTTTACTCAGTTGTCTGGCACCATGGGTCCGCAAATGGACAATGAGCAAATGGTCGGAGACAAATTCCTCTCCAGTTCCGATCGCATGTGCTACTCGAAACAGCACGGCGACATGAGTTTGGAGGCGAGAGGTCACATTGTAAGACCGATTGTCAGTGGTCTCACGCCGAAAGATGTTGAGAATCACGTGCGCGGCGTGCGAGGCGGATTGGTTAAAACGGCCACGGAAACGCACGAAGGTGGTTATTTGACCCGACGCATCATCTGCTGCACTTGCAGTACTTCGTCGACCTTTTCCAGATTGGTAGTTGATGCGGAGAATCGCATTTTGCAGTATATTTACTCCGGGGACGGTTTGGAAAGTTCCCAATTGGAGCGTCAGCACGTGTCGAGTGATATTTTTATGGAGATTCGAGATTACTTGGGCGGTGCTGGACACAGTGCTCCCCACAAAAATGCGCCACAACGCCAGCGCCAACTCGAGTTGAAACGCATGATCCCCCTGTACCGACGCAGTCTGTCTTTTATGACTGGCAACTACGGAAACACGGCGTCTGAGGAGGATATCCATCAAAACGGACTCGTATACGTGTGGACCGTACATGTTCCTCGACTATTGCAGAGACACTCCCGTTTTTGGTTGCAGGGACATTTGCGAGCGGAAAAGTTAAAGCACACGCCCAATTCCAGCAGGCGAAAATACATTACCTTTGAACAATTCTCACAGGGCATCGAGGAATTGTGCGAGGAATTGGATTTTACCGCCGGCCCCTTGGCCAATCCCAGCATTGCCCTCTTGGGTATGCTCCAGCACTTTCGATTCCACTCTACGAAATACCCCTTTCGGCTCGCCAGTCTTGCACAGTGGGTGCGATGTTGCAAGGAGATCCTCGAGCGCTTCCATCAGTCCTTCGTCGAGTGCGGAGAAATGCTGGGCGTGTTGGCGGCCCAGTCCATTGGCGAACCTGCGGTTCAATCCAATATGAAAACCTGGAATGTGACTGGCTCGCCCTCTCAAACGCTCCAAATGTGCGACGATGTCCCTCGTTGTAAGGAATTGATTGATGTCAAACCGCACAATCGCATGCAAACACCCTCGATGATTATTCCGCTGTTGCCAAGCTGGGTCCAAAACATGGAACAGGCTACTCTCGTGGCCCAATCGATCAACTCCATCTATTTGTTCCAAGTCATTGAAGATCACACGATCATGTGGATTGACATGGCCCAATGGCAATCCTTGTGTTTGGAAACTACAATGGCCACCACGTCTTCCGTGCCAGCCAGTTTGGGACTGGATCATCAAATTCTGCCCGGGCATCGTCACTTTCAGTTGGTGGGTCGCCACATTTACGAAACCTATAGGGACTACGGCAGCATGTGCCCTCGACGTCAACCGTTCAGTCTGATGATTTACGATGTTTCCTACTCCAGACGACAAGGTGCTTTGAAGTCGGAACAGATCATTGACATTTTGCAAAATCTCACCGCCGGTGTGGCAGAGGAGGATGGCGTGGACAGCGATGGGAGTTTGACCGCGCCTGCCATTCACCACGTCAAATGCTTGACGGACTCCATCCTTTGGTTCCAAGTGACCCGTCCGCATGGCGTTGTAGTAGTACGAGGAGAAGATGACCAATGCAAGCTCAAACTTGCGCCTTGGTCGTCCCTGTGCCAAGAAACGGCACTCTTGCCCAGCGAGGAACATGCACCTGTTTCTGCCGACGATTGGCATTTTTATTACGCTTGGTACTACCACTCGTTCTACATGCAGGACTTGATTCGAGTGGAACTCTCGAAAAAGTTGTTATTGCGTGGCATTGACGGCATTCGGGCGTGTAACATTTTGTCGCCCGCGGTAGCCCATGCCAAGTTCAAAACGCCGAGAGAATGTTGGGTTTTGGAAACGGACGGAACGGCGATGGAACACATTTTGGCACATCCCGCCGTTCACAGTGAGTTTACCGTCAGCAACGCCGTCACTGAATTTGGAGAGATACTCAATTGGGAGGCAGCCAACACGGCTTGGTGTTACGAGGCCTCCAAGATATTTGGGGATGGTAGCATGTTCGTTTCGCCCAGGCATTTGCAACTCATTGCTGACAATATGACTTTTTCTGGAATGATGCTTCCTCTGAGTCGATCGGGATTGGCAAAGAAGCGCGGTTTTTGCGATCGAGCCGCCTTTGAAGATGCCAGAACGGTTTTGTACGGTGCCGCCGTCAACGCCGAGGTGGACGATTTGAATGGCGTCATTCAAAATGTGTTTGTGGGACAGAGACCTTCGATGATGGGCACAGGACGAGTGCATATATTTACCGATCCTTCACTGCCGGTTATTTTGTGCGAATCCACCCCAAAAGAGCGAACGACATCAGGATTCGATCATGCCGTCGTCGGCCTTTCTAGTGTTGCCGACTCAAATCCGGCGCCAGTGTCCATGTCGACAGACGGCGACTCTTTTGGCGTTTCAAAATCAAGTGAAACGATCATGGATGACAATCCTACGATTCTACCATTGAGTGCGGAAGACAAATTTGATGAATTTGTTAGAACCATGGCCGCTCAATCGAATCGCATTGTCCATTGTTCATGAAATGGATGATTGTTCGAATACACACACACACACAAATGCACACAGATGCGCACATTGATCGTCGCCATCACCTGAAATCGTGTTTTGTTTTGGGTAAATTTTTCTGGTTCATTCTCAGGTACAGTCGTAGGGCGACGCACAACGATCTCGCCAGTCTGTTGGTCTTGCCGCTTGACGCGTGCCGACAGATGAATGGCGAAGGCCACGGCCGTGTCGAAAACGTTGTGCCAGATCGCACACCAACCCAAGGTGATGCCGACCTCGACCAGTCTTTCGCTTCCCTTTCTCTGTCCTCCACCCTGAACAATCTTCACCGTGATATTCCTTGTTTGACAATCAGCGACGACGATGACGACGACATGCCATTGACAATTTCGCCATGGTCGGATTTGATCCAAAAATCTCAGGAATACTGCACAAGGGTTTTGAATCACGCCAGCGGCTGCGATTTGGTTAGTACCTCGAGCGGCATCCATGAAACCGCGTTCAAATTCTTATTTTTGACGTCCATTATGCACTGTGACGTGGCCGATGACATTGTCATCCACAACGAATTTACACTGACCTCCGCTTTGGACGCTGGCAAGTGCACCAGAGTCGAACGCTTGGATTTGTTGCTGACATGCAAAAGCCAGCCGCAACGAGTGTGTATTTTGGAGATGAAGTATATTCGGACCGGGTTCATTCAAAACATCCTGGCAGATGAATCGAGCACTGGTTTTTCCCACAAATCGAAAGGCAAGCAGAACAAGGGCAAGACCAAACCACCACGACTGCCACCCAAATGGTGGCTCATGGCCGATGAATTGGAACGCGCTGCATCGCAAGTGAATCAAATTCCAGCCGAGTCTTTTCTGCGTCATGTGCGATACCAGAGTCCAGGTGGCGATGGAAACATTGTTGTCAACTTACAATCATGTATGAATGACGAGTGGCGACCGCAAATCGCACGCTATCGGCAAAGTCTGCAATTGCTGCTCGGCGCCGACGCCGAAATCGATGCTTTTATCATTCTCGGTGTCTCCAAACGAGTCCAAGTCTTTCATGTAACGTAAAAAAAATCGGACGATTGGTTCGGCTTCCAGCCACAGCATCCAACCCTCATTCTTTGAATTCGTACGATTTTTATTGGGCAACCGGTGAAGAGTGATTTGACAGAAAAAATAGCCTCGCGGTGCCACTTGATGTGGAACAGAAAGGTTTTGGAGAGAGAATAATAACGGCACGATAAGATGATGCGCCGATTATGTTGCGCAGTAAAGTAAAGCACCGTGGCGGAGGGCTCAAACTTTGGTGCCACATAGGTGATCCCACCCAGAGTGACGTACTGGCGGTATGGATCCAATGTAACCGACTCAAGCCGCTGCTTGTCGGCTAGTTCGTATGTCTTCGCTTCCAGATTGTCGGCTAGTTCGTATGTCTTCGCTTCCAGATTGACGGCAGTCAGAAAATCAAGCACAGGGAAAGCATGCGACGAAACGAATTGGTTGAACACAGCGACCTTGTCGATCTGGTTTCCAGCCGGTGCAAATTCCAGTTGCAGTGGTGCTGGTAGTATGACTTCCACGTGGACTAGTAGCAAGTCGGTCGAGCCAAGTGCCAAGGCTGCAGGGACAAACTTGACGAGAGGACAGCAGATTTTCAACTCATTTTCTGCGTGGATTTGAACAAAACTGGCTTCAAATACACTCTCCAACCTTCTCATGTAAAAGGATGATAATTTGGTATCCGCCGTTTGCAGAGTAAAGGTCATGGTCAATCCAACGACAAATCACACAATGCGTTCAAGGACTGACAAGTCTGCGTCATCCAACGCTTGCAGCACCGGTTTGCCAAGTTTTTCGATCAAAGAGGCCAATAACATGGTCAATACACGAGTGGAAAACAACGGGCGATGTTTGGACAACAAAAGAAGATGCGGAAAGGATTGGAAGGTTTCGTCGCTCCAGCTGTCCATTAAAACAGTTAATTTAGTAAGAACTTTCTACAATTGACTTGCAGGCAATGCGGTCTCCATAGTTCTATTCATGGTGGTTCGGTACGCTCAAAGTCGACCGACGATTGGCGAATCATCCGAGTCGCCGACATGCCAAAGACGTTTTAGATTTTGAAAAAGACGTTCGAGTTGAAATTTTGGAAAAAAGGTTTAAAATTTTAAAAAGATATTCGGGATTTTGGAAAAGACGTTCTAGATTTTGAAAAAGGCGTTCGAGTTGAAATTTTGGAAAAAAGGTTTGAAATTTTAAAAAGATATTCGGGATTTTGGAAAAGACGTTCGAGACTTTGGAAAAGGCGTTCAAGATTTTGGAAAAAAAAATTGAAATTTTGGAAAAAAGGTTTAAAATTTTAAAAAGATATTCGGGATTTTGGAAAAGACGTTCGAGACTTTGGAAAAGGCGTTCAAGATTTTGGAAAAAAAATTTGAAATTTTGGAAAAGAGGTTTGAAATTTTAAAAAGATATTCGGGATTTTGGAAAAGACGTTCGAGACTTTGGAAAAGGCGTTCGAGATTTTGGAAAAGAGGTTTGAAATTTTAAAAAGATATTCGGGATTTTGGAAAAGACGTTCGAGACTTTGGAAAAGAGGTTTGGGATTCTGAAAAAGACTTTGAGATTTTGGAAAAGACATTCGAGATTTTAAAAAGACGCCGAACCGAAATGCGCACGCGAAAAGAAGATTCCATTCGGATTTCGAAAATGCGCTCGGAATTTTGAAAAAAAAACAAACTAACAGAACTTGTCGGCAAACCGAACGACAAAATGTGGTCACGTCCGAATTATACACCCACGCATTCTCACCGAACGAGACTCCCTCTCGGCGCCGTCATGCTCGGCATCTTGTGTGGTGCTGCCGACGCCGATCTATTTGCTCGCGTTGCTTTGATAAAATCGCGCGGACTCCGGAGATCCGACGCATGTTGGCGCCATTTCATTCGATGGCGGAAGAAATTTCGGCACACGTCCTTTCGGGTCTGCTCGACCGAATTTGCTATTCTCATTTGCTCCTGAGTGCAATGATTTATTGAATGAAAATGTTCTGTTTGGGTCATGTTTCCAGTTGGAACCGAAAGTGTATCGTTTCCTCGCGCGACTCTACTCTGAATTGGACAGGAGCATGGTGGAGGCGGAGTGTAAATGAACACCTCCTCCTTCCAGCGCGTCATGTCCTAGTTGGACACCACGCCAGACGCGCCTGCCTTGTCAAAGTGCGGGTCACGGTGGTAGCGGTGCTGGCTGGCACGATACGGGTTTCCTGGGTCATCGTTTTCCAATTCCATTTCGAATAACAAGGGATGATTCCCGTCGTCAATAGGATTGCCGGCCGGGAGTTTTGCAGCAGGGGCAGGATGGGCATCGGCATCATCATAATCATCCCCACCGTCATCATCAACATCAGTAGCATTATCATTTTTTTTCGGAGCAACAGTTGGCCTGTCGTCGACAGGTGCTTGAGTTGCGGTTATGTCGTTGCTAGTGGTGGAGGTTTCATCTGGCGACGTAATCTGGATGTCCTTGGAAACACTGCGAATAGCCAGCTGTGTCTGGCCGTTGGCGTCGATGCGGATGGGAAAACAAAGGCTACTTGGATACTTGATTCGAATGTTTCCCAAAAAATACCATTCAGAGGCAGAGTTTGCACGATTCCACAGTTCAAAATAGGCGCGAAGGTCGTGCTTCCAGGAAATATCGAGCATGGCATGGGCTTGCGGTTGCGAAGAGAGACTCCGACCGTCATATGAAGTGATGATGTGTTTTTGAAATGAGAGCGTGGCCTGTTCGGTATTGCGACAATAGCTCGTGGTTCCGCGCCCATTGGAATCTAGGAGAATAGGGTGTGTCGATTTTTGCTTGGCGATTCGTTGGACCGGTTCAATTTTTGGAATCCTCGCATTGGATTCGATTCTCAGCGGCAAAACCAACTCGTCATCATAGGTTTCTCCTATTAAAATGCGATGAGACGCGGTTTCGTTGGCCACAAAAGAACCCAACAGCATCCAACGTTCCTTTTGGGCTTGAAAGTAAACCTTGAACGAAGCCATTGTTCTATGACTCCAGTCGATTAACAATTGAGCACACTCAATCTCTTGATTGTTTGTTGCAATGCGACCTCGGAAGGGGCACAATCTAACGTGGAGCACATCACGCTGTGCGCGGTATTCAAAGGCAAAAGTGGCTTCGTCAAATTCGTTGCCGGAATCAAACAGGCATTCAAATGCAGGTTGGACACTGTCACAGATAGTTTGCATCGCAGAATGTCCAGCAGTTAATGAACCGAGGGCAGCGGCAGCGACCTGGACCGATTTGATGTTTCCCCGTGGCGGTTGAGCCGTCGCGACGGGTGGCTCGACTCATTTTCCTTTTTTGGACTCATCAAGGATTGGGACGGGGCGCCCGAAAATAAAACGCGCCAGTTTTTTGGCGCGCGATTCATTCTTGTGCTCGTTCGGATAAAACGTAATCGATCGGGTGCTTCTTTACAAAAGTTGCGCCTTTTTTGGCGTTGAAACCTGTACGTCGTTCAAATCCGGTCCCAATTGTCATTTTCGGTCAATTTCTCATTCACCAACCAACGACATCCACAGACATTCGCTTTTGGAATGGACCCAAAAAACATCCGATGGGTTGGGCATCTCATTTCGAGTACTGGATGGCAAGACGGTGGAAGTATTGGATATGTGCTATCAAATTACCGTGGCCTTTTATTGTATATAAAGTCAAACAAAAACCGAAAGGGATATGCTGCGCGGAGAAAGGTTGAAAATCTAGGGGGCCGCAGAAGACGGAGCAGAGGGGCGAGTGCCGGCAGATCGTCGTGACAAAAGACCCGCAACAACAGCCGCGCAATGGTCGATCAATTTTTCAAATTCGGGCAAGGGTTTTTGGTCTGTGGTGTTCAAATCCAAAAAGCCCAAGAACTCCTTGTGATCTAAAATGACGGCGCAATTTTCGCTCGTCTTAAAAAGAGACGGACAACCAGTGTACAAATAGTGAACCAAAGCATCGACATTTTCACGACTTTTAAGTTCGGGGAGGATGAGGGTGCGATCGCGCGCCTCGGACATGCAGGAATCGAAAATAATCCGGAACAATTCCCAACGACCATAGATGACCCACCCGTGAACGTCCACCAAGTAATTGGGAATGCCCAGCTTGAAATCGGTGGGGTAATTCCCGGCATTGGGCGGAGTCGTTGCTGCGACAGATGGCGACTCTCTCCCAACGCTGCCCTCGCCGGCCGCAGTTTGTTCAGCAAACGCACGACCTACAGGCGTGGCATAATACAACGGCTCGAGTTGTTTGTAAATCCATTCGAACGGATAGGCGGGCAGCCAGTTGATTTTGCGATATGTCTCGCTGTGATCCCGCTCCAGGTCTTGAATCAATCGATTGAAAAATTGCTCGTGGTCCGTCAATCTTACTTTGAGTTCGTCGATTGGGATCTGGTTGTCCTTGACTACCGGCTGAAATGCAACCAGCACCAACATGGCCACAGAAATGTCCCCATCGCAATGCTCTGCAATGACTCCGAACAATTCGATCAAATCTTGATATTTGACATTGCTATGTCTTAACTCGTATTGGATTGTTTGCTTCAGGTAATCCACCATGACGGAATCGTCGCCGAGAATCCTCGTGAGCAAAAACTAGAACAAACACACGACACAATGCAAATCGTTGTCCAAGCAATCATCGTCGTCAGTTAGCCACAGTGTGCACGACGAGGGTTCCAATTCGAGTCTAATGTCGTTCGGGGATGATAAAAAACAACAGCACCGTCAATAAAAGGGACACACATAGGCTTCAATCTTGTTCCGCATCGTCGGCGGAGTGTTGCCGTTGTGAGTTCTAACATAATCCGAATCCTGATTGTGAACCTGGGTGCAAGTCATGAGATGAATGAGATACTTGACCGAAGAGGGTTGAACGGTGGTCTTGGAGAGGGCGGCTATTTTTTCTTCCTTCTCAGCCGTGTCAAGACCAAAAGACGCAGGAAACACGGCCGACATTAACTTGCTGGAATACCTGATAAAAACGGGATCATTTCCAAGCGAGAGTGCGCAAAATTTAGTAATCGGTGCAATCTGAGTCATATGTGACGGACTTCGGATGAGAACCAACTGAGAAAGTCGAGGGGCTCAGGTGTGTCGGTGCATTGCTTCGCGCCTCTTTTTCCTTCCAAAGTTACAAACGCAACGCCGACCACATCTGAAGACATTGTTTTTTTTTCAGTCCTCAGCCCAAATTGGATTGTTTCGATGGCGGTGATGGGCAGATGCAAACCTTACATTAAGATTGATCCACTGGATCAAAGTATACAACACGGAAGCGTCGGACGTTTGATCTGCGAACTTTTGTTTTCGATGCATCGCGATGCCCAGGTCATTCATTTTCTGTATGTTTCCGACGCCTTTATAAAAGACGGAGATTTGATGGAACTGCTAATGGCATGGCTGGGTTGCTTGCTTGCGCACGATTACAAGAGGCCATCATTATCATTACCATCGTCATCGTCGGCTTCATCATCATCATCATCATCATCATCATCATCATCATCATCATCATCATCATCATCATCATCATCATCATCATCATCATCCTCCGTCCGCATTGGTCGGCCGTCATCCGTTCGAAACGCGCCAGAATCTTCCTTGGTTTTGCGTGATTCCGAGCTGGAGGAAACAAGCGTTGTCATTGAGATTCAAAAGTTGGAAACGCCGTCGATTGAATTGCTTCAAGTGAACCAGGAGTACTTTGAACGTATTGTGAGTTGGTCAAGTAATTTGAGTTTCAAAACGCGACACCTGGGCATCCAATCCATATTTTCTTTCATTTTAAAGTGGTATCATTTGCGCGGCAATAAGGCGACGCAAGACGTGTCGAATGTGGACGCAAAGATTACTTCCACTTTGGACCAATTGGATCGCCTCATGGGCAAGCACAGCGCTGCCATACATGGACTTATTCTTCAATTTTATCAAGAACGGTCGGTTCTCCGGCAAAATCAAGCCTGGCATTTGAAAAGTCTGGAGGCGGTGGATTTGCCCTCGATTTCGACCGCTTCGCCAGCATCCAAATCTCCAGAGTCGGAATATTCCAAACTAGAGTCTCTCGTGAATATTCCGAGCGCACTTTTGGCGCAACAAATGTGTTTGGATGATCAAAAACTGTTTCAAAAAGTTTCCATCGAAAGTTACGCACACTCCATCCTCCGCCCACTGGGCGATTGTGGCACTGTTGAGGAGCATGACGGCTCGGCGGGTCATGTGGCGCTAGAGGCCTTGGTCGAACGATGCAACCGAATGACCTATTTTTTCGCGTACTGCATTCTGCACGCGTCGGTCAGCGAAAAGGACCTGGAAAGTACGTCCACTGCGGCAAACTACGCGTTCGGCGCGTCAGAATCCGAATCGAAACGCTCTGTCCGCTTCAGCAGCATTGTGGAGTCCAAATCACAGCCCAGTTCTTTGAATGTTGTGAGAGGACCAGATTTCGACATGAGCTTGTCATCATCATTATCGTCCTCGTCACTGTCATCGTCCTCTCTTGCCCGCATTGACAATCTATTGGTTGATGACACGGCATCATTGCCATCATCGTTATCATCATCGCCATCGACGACGACATTAAAGTGCAAAACCAAAAGAAAATTCTACAGGGGGCGCAAAGAGGAAATGTGTCTGGTCATATGTTTTCTGTTAAAAGTGATGCGAAAATTGAAAAACGAACGTAATTACGAAGGCTTGATGCACATCTACGGTGCTCTGAGCATGCATCCGATATCATCTCTGGATTCCGTGTGGAAACTGGTCCCGAGCAAACTTTTGGCGGTCAGGGATGAGATGCACGTGTTGCTGGAAAAGAATGCCAGCGGATATCGAAAGCTGGCGCGTGGCACCACCTCAGTCGTATTGCACGGTCAGTTGTCGGGCGATCCGGAGGTGGAATCCAAGGTACCCATCCAGTCTATCATCCGACGCGATTTGACTTTTACGGACGAAAACCCCACGTGGATTGACCATCGGTGGATTAATTTTGAGAAAATCACCATCATCGGTCGCATACTGGACGTGATCCGCTCTTGTCACGCAAGTGCTCGCTATGCTTTCGAGCCACACCCTGGCGTCGATTCGTATTTGAAAACTTTTGCTCCACCAGATTGTCGAATGGATTTCTGTCGTCAAGTCGTCGTGGATCACTGGAAGGATTTGAGCAAGGACGAACGGAAGGACTGCGCCCGCTTTTTGTCCAAACGCAGTGATATTTTGCCCGCATCGTTTGGATTTACGTGATTGTTAATAGTTCAATATTTGCGCTCAGTCGCTCCCACGGTGCGACCAACATTCAACCTCCCACCACCATCTTGTATTCGGCTCTCGTGTAATTTTGCCTGCTTAATGGCGGCACTTCCCGCAGGTCCGGGTCCCGCAGGTCCGGGTCCCGCACTGAGTGGTACAACTCGCTCGATTGGGCGCAACGACAGTCTTTAGCTCTCCTACCTATGAATGAACTAGCCAATCCGGCTGCCAATTACAGACTATCACGAACGCGGCAACCAAGTATGAAGGCTGCTGTAGCTGCGGCTTTGTATCATTACTTCAAAACACATGTAGTGTCTGCTGAAGTCCGAGAACAGGTTGGTACACAATCTAGTTTGGCGTATTATTTCGATATTTTTCAAGGAACGCTATCGCGGCACTGGAACAGCATGGAAGTGTGGCTGACAAGTTACATCTTTAAATCGTTGAAAATTTGACCTCCTGCTGTCTCAATGTATACAATAATACTTACTTTCGGATCAAATCGTCTAGTAGCTTACATTTACATGTTTAATTGATCATCATCTTCTCCCTCCAGTTTGTTTGGAGATCGCCACCTGGGTGGATGATATTTTGTTCTCTTGCTCCGGATGGTGTCTTCTTTGGAGCCGTGCCAGGTGTTGAGTCGGTTTCCATTGTGAAGTGAAAAACATAATTTGGAGATCTGGAGGGGGTCGTGGAGCAGCAGCGTCCCTGGTCGAAAGGGTTAAATAGCTCTATTTCTCCTCCTAACATGTGTTCTTTGGATGCTACAGGTTTGGCGCCTGATGTCTTGGTTGTTCTTCTTGGTGGGGGTGCTTTCTTCGGGGCTGTTAAAGTGGTCGATTTGGCTTGCGCCAAAGGAGGAGGTTGCTTCGCAGATACCAGTGGAGCTGTTACCTTAGCCGTACCCTTTGGCCTCCCACGCCGCTTGGCAAAGGGTTCACCACCAGCGGGGATGTCAGCGAGGCGAATGCCAGTGGCCAAATGGTCCACTGGCCGTTGGTCGATGGAGAAAGACATGGCGCTGAGGAATGCGATAAGGTTTTTGGACCATTTCATATTGCCTGAATCGAATTTGAGTCCTACATCACCAAGTCTTCGTAGCGATTGAGATGTTCGAACACGAGAGAAGGCAACAAAGAGGCTTGGGCGTGGCACACTGCCACCAAGAGGTTTTCCAAGATCGGCGATGACTGCGTCCATTGTAAGACCTTGGGCCTTGTGAAAGGTCATGGAGAACATGAGTTCGAATCCTGGGTGGACAAATTTACACTTGAAGTTGTGACCATTGAGCGCACAAACGATAGGTTCGGCGGAAGGGGGAACGGCGATGATCGAGGAAAGTTGGTCAACATCCATGGCATTTCACGAGTGAAATTGTCGAAACCGGATCGCTTTCAGTTGGCGGAAGAAGAACCAAGGCATGTACGATCGACGAATCTCCGCGAATGTCTTTTGTAAGGCTTCAATGGCTGCCGGACGAGGATGCGCGTCAATGGTGTTTGCGCAGGCTTACCCGAGGGCACTGAGAAAAAAATGAAAAATGACCCGCCGGAAGAACAAGCGCGCGTACCAACGACGAATCCGCCGTAATAGATTTCAATCATACCCTTTCTCCACCCCAGACCTGGGTCCCTACAATGACAATTTCGGAAACAGGACCATTCGAGAACGATGGCGGGCGCCAAGTTAGGCCATTTGATTCCTCGAACACGGTCCCGCCTTGTAAAAGCCTGCGCGATTTCGCGCACGAAAATCAAAACACGAACTATTCGAAAGAATGCAGAATATAGTCGCCGTTCGTCAACATTTTTGGAAATCTACGCACATTCGCAAAATCATGTCACGTAACGGCGCAGGAAGATACGTTAATGGCACATTCGCCGGCGCGGCCGCCCAATACTCTTTTTGGGCTGGAATTCCCGATATTGACGTTATCGCCGGCACGCAAGGTCCCCCGGGGCCCCAGGGGTTAATGGGTAGCCAAGGCAACCCGGGGCCCCAGGGTACGCAAGGAAGTCCCGGCCAACAGGGGGCAACCGGTAGTCAAGGAAGCCCCGGCCAACAGGGGGCAACCGGCACGCAAGGTCCCCCGGGGCCCCAGGGGTTAATGGG
>Ga0182014_10005992_pt1 | contig 13320 bp, 11 predicted proteins | sample 612S2DmetaG_FD_120489 | JGI IMG/M metagenome (GOLD analysis project Ga0182014, IMG submission 120489) | Permafrost microbial communities from Stordalen Mire, Sweden - 612S2D metaG | ecosystem: Environmental > Terrestrial > Soil > Wetlands > Permafrost | place: Sweden: Stordalen | collected... | reverse complement strand
TACGAAGACCTGGGATTCTGCCGTAAGGGCGAGGGCACGCACTTCATCGGCGAGGGCCGCAGCGCGCTCTCCGGCGATCTGCCGGTGAATCCCAGCGGCGGGCTGAAGTCCTTCGGACATCCCATTGGGGCGAGCGGCGTGCGCATGATTTACGAAGTGGTGACGCAGTTGCGCGGGCAGGCGGGCGCGCGCCAGGTGCGCGACGCGGAACTGGGCTTGGTGCATAATCTCGGCGGGCCGGGTTCGGTGGCCTGCGTGATCGTGCTGGGGAGGCCGTAACATGGACGTGGGATATGCGCTGCGGCGTGCCAGGCAGCTTTACGCGGATGCGATCGCGGCCTACGACGGCGAGCGTTTGGTCACGTTTGGGCAATTCGCCGATCGCGTGGCGCGGACCGCTGGCGCGCTGCGCAATCTGGGCGTACAGCCGGGCGACCGCGTCGCGGTGCTGATGCTGAATTCGCTGCGCTATTTCGAGCTGTACCACGCCGTGCCGCTGGCGGGCGCGATAATCGTGCCGATCAACATTCGATGGAATCCGGCGGAGATCGGCTTCGGCCTGTCGGATTCCGGCACGCGCTTGCTGGTGGTGGACGATTACTTTGCGCGTGTTGCGCCCGCACTGAGCGCGAGCCTGCCGGAGCTGCAATATCTGTTCGCCGGGAATGGCGCGTGCCCCGCAGGCATGGCGGACTACGAAGCGCGCCTGGCGGCCGCAGCGGCGTTTGCGCCAGACGGGCCGCTCCCGGACGAGAACGACGTCGTAGCGTTGTTCTATACCAGTGGCTCGACCGGCGGACCCAAGGGCGTGATGCTGACCCACAAGAACCTCTACGCGAACAGCATGCACGGCATGGTGGCGCTGGGCATCGACAAGGACTGGGTGTGGCTGCACGCGGCTCCCATGTTTCACGTGGCGGATGGGACGGTGGCCTACTCGCTGGTGATGCAGGGCGGCCGCAGTTGCTTCATGCCGGCGTTCGATCCGGAAGCGTGTCTGAAAACCATCGAGCGCTACCGGGTCACGCACATGTTTGTGGTGCCGGCCATGCTGAACGCCATGGTGAACCATCCGGCGTTCGACCGCTATGACACGTCGAGCCTGCGCATGATGGCTTACGGCGCGTCGCCCATGCCGCTGGATCTGCTGCGGCGCGCGCAGGAGAAGCTGCGCTGCCCGTTCGCGCAGGTCTATGGGTTGACCGAAGCGAGTCCCTCGTTGACGTATTTGGGGCCCGAGGATCACACGCTGGCCAATGCCGGCGAGCAATTTGCGCCGGTGAAATCGGCGGGCCGCCCCATGATGGGCGTCGAACTGCGAGTCGTGGACCCGATGGATCGCGAGCTGCCGCCGGGCGAGGTGGGCGAGGTCGTCGCGCGCGGCGACAACATCATGAAGGGCTATTGGAACCGGCCCGCGATCACCGCCGACACGCTGCGCGGCGGCTGGCTGCACACCGGCGACATGGGCACGTTCGATGCACGGGGCTATCTGTACATCCTCGACCGCAAGAAGGACATGATCAAGCCCGGCGGCGAGAACGTGTACTCGCCGGAGGTGGAGTCCATGATCGCTTCGCATCCGGAAGTGCTGGAAGTTGCGGTGATCGGGCTGCCCGACGAGAAGTGGGGCGAGACGATCAAGGCGGCGGTGGTGCGGCGGCCGGGCAGCGCGCTCACCGAGGCTGCGCTGATCGAGTATTGCCGCGAACGCATGGCGCATTTCAAGTGTCCGGCGTCGGTGGATTTCATGGATGAACTGCCGAAGGGCGGGACGGGGAAGGTGCAGAAGACTGTGCTGCGGGACAAATACCGTGTCCCTTAACAAGGTATTCTCAGATAAGGAGTAAGCCATGGAAGTGCAGCTCACGTCCGATCAAAAAGCATTCGCCCGCCGCGCCGTTGAAAGCGGCCGGTTCCAAACCGAGGAAGAAGCCGTACAGGAAGCGCTTGCCTTATGGGAAGAACGTGAACGCCGCCGCGTGGCGTTTCTCGCGACCCTCGACGATGCTCGCGCTTCTTTGACCCGCGGTGAAGGCCGCGTCATAACGCAAGAATCCATGCGGGAACTTGCCGCCGAGGTGAGAGAGCGCGGACGCGCCCGCCTGATTGCTGAATTGGCCCAATAAAAATGGCGCATCGTGTAGCGCCGCGGGCCGAAGCCGATCTTGACGACATCTGGCTTTACGTCGCCAAGGAAACCGCCCGCATGGATGTTGCTATTCACCGTATAGACTCGAATCGCCGGCCTGCCTTCGCGACCTCTTAGTCCCCCCGCCGCACCATCTAAGCGAGCGCCAAGATTTGTCCAACCCATGGGGTTCACACGAGTGGCGACGAGGTGGCTACACTAAAGTTGGCGTCCTTTCTCCCGATAAACGAGGCAGGGACGTGCGCGTGATCCAGACGACGCTGTGGGAAGTTGAAGATTTTGAATCGCCGGTTGTGCTAGACTCGGTAATCTCTGTAGACCAGACTGCGATGAAGCCGGCATTTAGCACCGAACGAGGAGCCGTGTACAGAGGCGACTGCATGGCTCTGTTCTCGTCCATTCGGGATGGGTGTATAGATACGGTTTTTGCCGATCCGCCATTCAATCTCGGAAAGGACTACGGCAACGGAGCGCACGAGGATGAACTAGCCACCGCCGACTATCTCGACTGGTGCTTCCGGTGGATGGACGAGGCGGTCCGGGTACTCAAGCCCGGAGGCGCAATTTTCATCTACAATCTGCCGCATTGGGCGTACCACCTTGCGGTTCACCTCGAAGCTGCGCAGATGACCTTCAGACACTGGATTGCGGTTTCCATGAAAGGAACGTTTCCTCGCGGCAAGAAGCTCTACCCAGCACACTATGCGCTTCTGTATTTCACCAAGGGCAGCCCGAAGACGTTCAATCGCGACGTCGTCCGCGTGCCGGTTCCGATCTGCCGCCACTGCAAGAAGGATGTAAAAGACTACGGCGGGCACCGAAAGTACTTGAACCCCCTCGGACTTAACCTCACTGATATCTGGGATGACACAGCCCCCGCCCGTCACACAAAATTCAAGGCGCGCTGGGGTATCAATGAGCTGAAGCCGCTCATACCGCGCCGATGCATCGAATTGACGACCGTCGAGGGTGAAATCGTGCTTGATCCGTTCGCCGGAGGCGGCTCCACATTCGAGTCGGCAGAGAAGCTGAAACGGCTGTGGATTGGCACGGAAATCGTCGATTGTTCCCTAATCCGCGAGCGATTCCAGCGCAACGTTCCCGAAGCCCAAGAGACCATCCCCAGTGCCCTCTCCAAACTACTGAAGGCGCCAAATTCCGAACTCCGGATCAATCTAACGCCATGCCGCAAATTGTCGAAGAAGTCTATTATGACGGAGCCAAAGAACGGATTGAACGGCTCGGTCTCGCCCCACTCGTTGGTGAAGTCAAGTCCGCTCTGACTGGTTTTCAACTGCTCGTCAGGGAGGAGATTGACGGGAACGGTGGCGCTGCCGTGCGAAAGTTAATCGACGTGCAGTTCGACAAACTCGGGGGATGGACAAAGAAAGTCTCTGGCGGTATCGACTGGACCAAATGCAAAATCGTAAACGGCACCCGGGTCTGCATCGGAGTTGAAGTGCAGGTCTCGGCCAGGAGCGATCTGCTCGTGGTGGACATGATCCACCTGCATTCGGCTTTCCGCGAGGGACGCATTGATGTTGGTCTCGTTGTCGTTCCGAGTGATAGGCTAAGCCGGTTTCTCACGGACCGCGGACCGTGCATGTCGGATGCGAAGAAGCATGCCAATGCCGCGCGCTTGGAAGACTCGTCCCTGGTACTGTTCGGCATCGAGCATGACGGGACGGGGCCGCCACTTGCTAAGCAATCCAAGAAAGCCTCGGGGAAGTAGCCTACGACTGGAACTGGCGCAACGCTGGGCCGATTAGCAAGACCTACTCCTTCGGCCCAATCCCCAGCGTCTTCATCTTCCGATACAAGTTACTCCGCTCCAACCCGAGTAACTCCGCCGTGCGCGTCACATTGCCGCTAGTCTCTTCGAGCTTCTTCAGAATATACTCGCGCTCCACCGCTTCGCGGACCTCGGCCAGGCTGCCGAAGCGGTCGATGGGCCGCTCGGCCGGGCGGCGCGTGACGTTCAACGGAATATGCCGCGCGTCCACGCGCACCTGTGGATTCAGGATCACGATCCGCTCGATCATGTTACGCAACTCGCGCACGTTGCCGGGCCAGTGATACTCCTGCAGAATGCGGTAAGCCTCGGGCGTCAGTTCCTTGGGCTTGCGGCCGTAGGCGGTGGTGAACTCGCGCAGGAAGTAGTCGGCCAGCAGCGGGATGTCTTCGCGCCGGTCGCGCATCGGCGGCACGTGAAAGGGGATTACGTTCAGGCGATAGAACAGGTCTTCGCGGAAATTGCCGCGCTCGATCTCTTCGTCCAGGTTCTTATTGGTGGCCGCCACCACGCGCACGTCGACCTGGACGGAAGCGCCCGCGCCCACCGGCTCGAAGCGCTGCTCCTCCAGCGCCCGCAGCACCTTGGCTTGCGTGCGAAGGCTCATGTCCCCGACTTCGTCCAGGAAAATCGTCCCGCCATCGGCTTTCTGAAATTTGCCGATCTTGGTTTCGTGCGCGCTGGTGAAACTGCCCTTGATGTGCCCGAACAGCTCGCTTTCGATCAGTTCTTCGGGAATGGCGGCGCAATTCACCTCCACAAACAGCTCGGCGGCGCGCGGGCTCATGGCGTGCAGGGCGTGCGCCACCAGTTCCTTGCCCGTGCCGCTTTCGCCATAAATGAGCACGCGGCCGTTGGTGCCCGCCATCAGCGCCAGTTCGTGGCGCAGCGCCTTCATGGGCACGCTCTCGCCGATGATGCGGTAGCGCGATTCCGTGCCTTCCTTCAGACGGCTGTTTTCGATCTGCAGGCGGCGGTGCTCGAGCGCGTTCTTGGCCACCACCGATATCTTCTGAATGGTCAGCGGCTTTTCCAAAAAATCGAACGCGCCCAGCTTGGTGGCCTTCACCGCCGTTTCGATATTGCCGTGGCCCGAGATCATCACCACCACGGGCCGCTCGGGCAAGGGCATTTCCTGGATGCGGGTCAGGGTTTCCATGCCGTCCATGCCGGGCAGCCAAACGTCCAGCAGCACCAACTCGCAAGCGGCGCGGCCCAACTCATCGAGACACGCCTCGCCGCTTTCCACGGCGTGCGCCGCGTAGCCTTCGTCTTCCAGCACGCCGCACAAAGACCGCCGGATGTCCGGCTCATCGTCCACGATCAGGATGCGGACGGGCTTCATGCGGTGACCACTACCGGCTTCGGCGCGGGATCGCCGTTATCGGCGTCCAGCAGCGCCGGAATCTCAATGGTGAAGCGCGCGCCGGTGGGCTGGTTGTCCTCCACCCGGATTTGCGCGCCGTGGTCGGAGAGGATGTGATTGACTATGGCAAGGCCCAAGCCCGTACCGCGGCCCTTGGTGGAGAAGTAGGGCAGGAACAGTTTCTCCTTCTCGTCGGCCGATATGCCGCAGCCGGTGTCGGCGATGAGCAGCTCGACGGTTTCAGCGGCGCCCGCTTGGGTGGTAATGAGCAGGCGCTTCACCAACGCATCCTGCATGGCCTCGGCGGCGTTATCGACCAGGTTCACCACCACGCGTTGGAACTGGTCTCTGTCGATGTTGACCGGGGGCAAATCTCCGGCAAGCTGCACGCGCATGTCGATGCCATCGAGGCGGCCATGGAACACGGCCAGCGCGGCCTCCACTACCTCATTCAGATCGCTGCGCACGGGCTGCGCGGCGGGGAAGCGGGCGAATTGCGAGAACTCGTCGACCAGCGTCTTCACCGATTCGACCGAACGCGAAATCGTGCTCGCGCACTCGTTCAGGATGCGGCTGTTTTCCGGCGGAATCTGCAGACGTTCCAGTTGGCGGCTCAGACGCTCGGCGGAAAGCGCCATGGGGGTCAGCGGATTCTTGATCTCGTGCGCCACGCGCCGCGCCACTTCGTGCCAGGCGGCGGCCTTTTGCGCGCGCAGCAATTCGCTGGTGTCCTCCAGCACGATTACGAATCCGGAAGTCAGCTTCTCTTCCAGGGCCGAGACGGTCACGGCCAGGTGCAGGGTCTGGCGCTCGTTGCGCATCTCCAGTTGGCGCGACGCCAAGCCTGTGCGCCGCGCGCGCTTCATCAGGTACTTGATTTCGGCCGTGTCTTCGCGCGAGAACAGATCCTCCAGGCGCGTGGCGGTGGCCAACTGCGCGGCCGGAAACATGCGGCCCAGCGCGCGATTGACGCGCCGGATGTAGCCATCGGCGCCGATGGAGATGACGCCCGTGGGAATGCTCTCCAGGATGGCCTCGGTGAACCGGCGGCGCGCGTCGAGTTCGCGGCTGTTGGCTTCCAGTTCCTGGGTCATCTCGTTGAAGCCGCGCACCAGGCTGGCCAATTCGTCAATGGCGCGCACCTTGACGCGGTGCTTCAGGTTGCCCTTGCTGACTTCGCCCGCGGCATGCAGCAGCGCCGTGATCGGAATGCCGATTTGCTTGGAAAAAAACAGCGCGATCCAGGTGGCCACGAACAGCACGAAGAGCGTGATCATGGCCATGAACAGCAGGTAGAAGGTGCGCACGTTGCGCCGCGAGCCGGCCAGTTCCGTGAAAGCGCGGACCGATTTATCGATGTCCCGCTGCTTTTCGGTAATGTCGATGGGCACGCGGGAGGCCAGTTCGACGGTGCCCCTCAGTGCGCCCTCGATTTCGACGGCGTGCCGGGCGAGCACGGTCCGATTGTCGCGCGAAGGCAGGATGGGAAAGGGCCCGATCGAATCCAGCGGTGCGTCTCCAGTGAGCGGAATGATGGCCGCGGATGCCAGATCCTGATCCTTGGCGAAGCGCTGGAGAAAGCCGGGCGTCTTCACGCCTTGTTCCAGCAGCAGGCGGGTTTCGGGCTGCGCCGCCAGCAAAGCAGCCTGCAACTCGGCTTCGTCGCGGAGTTCGTTTTGCAAGGTCCCGGAGATTTGGACAAAGGTCTGATGCGACGCTTCGGCCGGCTGGCTGAACCACTTGTCGAGATTGCGGTTCAGCACCTCGTAGCTGAACAGCACCAGAAACAGGGCCGGCGTGATGCTGAGGGCCAGGGCGCCGAGGACCAGCTTGGTCTGGATGCGCGAGCCTTCGCGGCCGCTGCGCCGGTCGATGTACAGCTTGACGACCGCGCGCACCAGCATGAAGCCGAGCGTGACCATGAGCACGAAGATCAGGCTGGAGATGGCCCAGAAGATGAAGGTTTGTTCCGGGTCCGCGGGCCCGTATTTGCCGAAATTGAAGGAACCCTGCCAGACTACCAGCGCCACCGAAATCGCCAGCAGGACGATGCCGCAGACGTAGAGGATTCGCTTTCGCACCTCTTTGAATTATAGTGGAGCGGCTACCCGTACGTTACAGAGCCGCGACCGTCAGGGAGCGGTCCTGCTGCTGGAACGCGGCCTGTCTATTCCAAAGCAAGCATGGTTCCTTTGCCCGGCGTGGCGCAGACGATCGTTGTTTGTCGTCTGCGCACCGCTCTCGAACATGGCAGGCCACGAAAAACGATGGCCTGCCCCACGGCTAAATTAGAGCTTCACGGTGACCGTTTTTACTTCCGTATATTGCTGCAGTCCGTACTCGCCCAGTTCTCGGCCAATGCCCGACTGCTTAAACCCGCCGAAAGGAGCCGCTGCGTCGAACACGTCGTAGCAGTTGACCCAAACGGTGCCGGCACGTACGCTGTTGGCGATGGCGTGCGCTTTGCCGATGTCGCGAGTCCATACGGCGGCGGCCAGACCATATATAGTTCTGTTGGCTCTCTCGACAACCTCGGCCATGTCCTTGAACCTGATGATGCTCATCACCGGACCAAAGATCTCTTCCTCGGCGATTTTCATGTTGTCCTGTACATCCGCGAATACGGTGGGTTCGACGAAATAGCCGCGGTCGCCCCAGCGGCCACCGCCGCATAGAAGGGTCGCGCCCTCGCGCTTGCCGGAGTCGATATACCCGAGCACTTTGTCGAATTGCGCCTGGTCAACCTGAGGCCCCTGCTCGGTGGAAGGGTCGAAGGGGTCGCCCACCTTCCGCGCCTTGGCGCGAGCCACGCTCTTTTCCACGAACTCGTCATAGCACTTGTCTTCAACGAAGAGCCGGGAGCCGGCGCAGCAGCATTGCCCCTGGTTGAAGAAGAGCGCGAAATGCGACCCTTCGATGGCCTGGTCCATGTCCGCGTCGGCAAACACGATGTTTGGGCTCTTTCCACCGAGTTCCAGGGTCACGCGTTTCAGATTGGAGTGGGCGGAAGCCTCCATGATCAGGTGGCCCACTTCAGTGGAACCGGTGAACGCCACTTTGTCCACATCCATGTGATTGGCGATGGCAGCGCCGGCTGTGGGGCCGAAGCCAGGCAGCAGGTTGACTACACCCTCCGGGAAGCCCGCCTCCACGATCAACTCGCCAACGCGCAAGGCACTGAGCGGGGTCTGTTCTGCCGGCTTCATCACGACGGTGTTGCCGGTGGCCAGCGCCGGGCCCAGCTTCCAGGCCTGCATAAGCAACGGAAAATTCCACGGGATGATCTGTCCCACCACGCCCACCGGCTCGTGGCGCGTGTAGCAGAAGTAATCGCCTGCGATCGGTATGGTCTTCCCTTGCACCTTATCCGCCCAGCCTGCGTAGTATCGGTAGCATGCGATGGTAAGGGGCAGATCGGCGGCTTTGGCCACCTGGTAAGGTTTGCCGTTATCGAGCGATTCCAGCAACGCCAGTTCGTCGGCGTGTTGCTCGATCAGATCGGCAAGCCGGCCGAGCATCCGGCCCCGATCGGCGGCGGGCATCTTCCGCCATGGGCTTCTAGCGTCGAAGGCCGCGCGGGCGGCGCGGACGGCCTTATCGACGTCGGCGGAATCGGCCTCTGCCACCTGGGCGATTTCTTCCCCGGTGGCCGGATTTGTGGTGGCGAATGTCCGGCCGGATTCGCTGTTTACCCAGCGATTGTTAATCAACAGTCTGGTCGCTTTAATGGCGACCGGGGTTTCGACAGTAGCTATTGCAGACGCCATGGTCTATTCTCCTTGGTGCATCGATGCGGCCCGATGCCAGCCGAGTGTTTTAAGGGGGCCTATGCCCTCTCCCCGAGATTGCCCTCTTTCGATGACAGTGTACCGTAGAACAAACAACCCGTGGGGGTGCAGGCGGCCGGCGGTGCTTAACCGTTTCAGTCAATCAGAATCCCGACTGTGTGCGATATAGTCCCCCACAATTTGGGCTAGTTCTTCCAGGAAGGCGCGGTCGGAATCGGCAAAAGCCGCGGGAATGTGACTGTCAATATCCAGTTCGCCGGCAACCTTGTTCCGGACGAATATGGGAACTACGATCTCCGAGCGCGTCTTGATCGAGCAGGACAGATAACGCGGATCGGCATGGACATCGTCCACGACAACGGTCGAGGCCGAAGCTACCGCCGCTCCACAGATCCCTTGATGGACAGGAATTCTCACGTGCGGCGTCGGTTCGCCCACAAACGGGCCCAGAACCAACATCTTGGGGTCCGCCGGGTCGAGCATGTAGAAGCCGGCCCAGTTATAATGCGGCAGCCGTTCGGAAATGGCTTTGACCACTCCTCCCTGCAGCGCCTCAAGCGACGAAGATGCGGAGGCCAACTGGCGCGCAAGGTCGAGAATCGAAGTGAAGCGCTCCGAATAGGCGGGCCGATCCATTTTCGAATAGCTTAACAGGCTGAACCTCCTCGCGGACGCCACCCAGGGAAGTAAAATGGCTCGAGGGGGTGCTCATGTTTTTTCGAACTGTCTTGCGCTATGTGACGGCCGGCCTTCTTCTGGCGGCCGGCACGGATTTCGCCGCTCCCAACCCGCCGATTCCGCCGCCATCCACCGATGTTCCCCTTGCCGCAAAGACGGGAAAAGAAACCGCCGTCTTCGCCGGCGGCTGCTTTTGGGGTGTGCAGTCCGTGTTTCAGCGCGTGAAGGGTGTGCTGTCCACCGCCGCCGGATATTCCGGTGGAGATGCCAAGACCGCCTCCTATAGACAGGTGGTTACCGAGACAACCGGGCATGCGGAATCGGTCGAGGTAGTCTACGATCCATCGCGCATCACCTATGGCCAATTGTTGCGCGTTTACTTTTCGGTCGCACACGATCCGACGCAGTTGAACAGGCAAGGGCCGGATGTGGGAACCTCATACCGGTCGGCGATTTTTTTTACGAACGAGGAGCAGAAGCGGCTGGCGAATGCGTACATCGGGCAGCTAGACCGGCAGAAAGTTTTTCCAAAACCAATCGTGACCGAAGTGACGCCCCTCAAGGCGTTCTACCGCGCAGAGGACTACCATCAGGACTACGCTTACTATAATCCCGATAATCCTTATATCCAGGTTTGCGATCGGCCGAAGATTGCCGCGTTGAAGCAGCAGTTTCCAGAACTGTTTGTCGAGTACAAACCCAAGCGGTAGCTAATGCGAGAGAGGCGATGTAACAAGTTACCCGCAAGGATTTGCCGGTGTACTGTCCGCAATGAACTGGATGCTGCGCACGGCTCTCGAACTCGGCAGGCCACGAAAAACGATGGCCTGCCCCACAGCTAAATTTGCTGCCCAGTTATTTCCTGGACACCGCATTTTCCGAATCCCCGATGGCCCCTTCATGGCGAGAGCGCCTCCCATCAGCGGGCCAACACGTATAAGTGGAAGAACCCACCGACGTGGCCGGGGAAGGCGGCGGCGTCCCAACCCAGTTGCCAGGCGACCAGCCGCCATGCAGATGATGGAAGGTCGCGAAGATTTGCAATTGGAAGGCGGGCAATTTTGCCCCAGGCCACGATTGGCCGCCCTCCAAGGCGATGCTGGGGTTTACGGGTCGCGCCGGGCTAATGCCGATCGCGCATTGTGCCGAATAACCTATTGGAACAGTTGCATCGATGAATGGCCCACCCAATCGCCTGTCGGTATTACTCGTCGAAGACGACCCCGATTACGCAACTCTGATCCAGCAGTGGCTGGACGGAGCCGGACCGGATCCCGGATTTGCGCTGAGCTGGACCGAATCGCTGAGCGCGGCCCTGAGCCGTCTGGCGCGGGGGGGCATCGACATCGTGCTGCTCGATCTGGGCCTTCCCGACAGCCATGGAATCGAGACCTTCCTGGCTCTCCACAGCCGGTGCGCCGAGGTTCCGGTGATTGTCCTGAGTTCCGCCGATAGCGAGCCGATGGCCCTGCAGACCATCCGCCACGGCGGAGAAGACTACCTGGTGAAGAGCACCTGCACGCGCGACCTGCTGGTGCGCAACATATCGCACGCGGTGGTGCGGCATCGGCGGCAGGCCGGGGCGGGTGCGGCGGGCGACATCGAAAGCAAGGTGGTGGCGGTCATCGGGGCGAAGGGAGGCACCGGGACCACCACGGTGGCTTGCACGCTGGCGGCGGAACTGCGGCTCCAGAGCAACGACACGGTGCTGCTGGCAGGCCTGGACATGGATTCGGATCTGCTGGGGTTCCTGATGGGAGTGACCAGCCGCCTTTCCATTCTGGATGCCGCGCAGAACGTGGAGCGCCTGGATGCCACGTTTTGGGAGAGCCTGGTGACGGAGGTAGGGGGAGTGCATGTGGTCCAGTCGCCGGGCCTCGGCCATGGCGGCGACACGGACCAGCCCAGCGTATTGCAAGCGATCCAATTCGGAAAAGGGCTGTATCGATGGACGGTGCTGGATTTAGGGAGGCTGCGAAGCGGCAACCTGGCGCTGCTCGAGCTGGCCACGGAAGCGGCCCTGGTGACCACGGATTCCATCGCGTCGCTGCATGAGGCCAAACGCGCCGTCGAAGTGCTGGGCGCCGGCGGAGTCGACCGCGAACGGGTTCATCTCATTGTGAATCGCGTGGATGAAGCCGCGGAAACGCTGAGCACCAGCGAGCTGATTAAGTTTTTCGGAGTGGAAGTGTGCGCGCGCTTGCCATATGACGGGGAGGCGCTGGCCAGCGCTCTCCTGGAAAGAAAGCCGCCGGCGGAGTCCAGCGCCTTCCGTTCAAATCTGAGAGACGTGGCGCGTAAATTGTTGGGTCTCGAAGAGCTCAAGCGCAGGCGGACGATTCCCGGCCTGCTGTCTTTCCTGACCGGGAGCAAGCGCCGGGAACCCAGCGCCAACGAGGCAGCCATTTGCTCATAGAGAACCAAAAGCGCGACGGTCTGCGTATCCTGGTAGTCGGCGGCGACCCCGGTTTGGCCGAAAAGGTCCGGCAATGCGTTGCCCAAAGCCAGCCGCCGGCGTCCGTGCAATGGTTGAGAAACGCCGCGCTGGCGTTGGCGCGCGTAGGCGGCGGCGACATCGATGCCGTGGTCGTCGATCCGGCTTCGACCCGCCCCGGCGGCGACGACCTGGGGGATTTGCCGGAACGGCTGCGCGGGGCTTCGAAGCGGACGCAGACCATCGTTGTTTCGGAGTCGCGCGACTGGACGGCGGACCTGCGGCGAATCGTCGCGGCGGGCGTCCGCCATGCGGAAACGTCCGGCCCGCGCCCCGCAGCCCGCGAGGCGCGCAAAACCAAGATCATCGGGTTGCTGGGCGCGAAGGGCGGCGTGGGCGCCACCACCGTCGCCTTGAACATGGCCGTGGCCCTGGGAGAGAAGTGCGCGGTGGTCCTCGCAGAATTTGGCGCGGGCAACGATACGCTGGCGCTGCACGTTCGGACTACCGCCAAATCGGCGCAGCGTCCGGGCGCCGCGCTGGACGGCTTGTGGCCGGTAAAAGGGATTCCGGGGCTGCGCCTGGCTCTGGCGCAAGACGGACTCTCCCCCGAAACGGCGGCCGGCGCGTTGGAAGCCATGGAGGCCGAGGCGGATTACCTGGTCCTCGACCTCGGGTCGGCCTTGACGCCGTTGGTGAAGAGCGCGCTGCCCCGGCTGGACGCTCTCGGGCTGGTTGTAGATCTGGAGATATTGTCGGTGGAATGCGCGCGGCGAGTGGTGAGCGCGATCGGGCAGCCCGACCTCGGTCCGCGCGGGGGCATCGGAATCGTAGTGGTGAATCGCGCTTCTCTGGCGTGCCCTATCGGCGTGGATGAAGTGCAAAGATTGGTCGGAGTGCCGGTTTGGGGGGCCGTGCCTCCCGCCGGCGATCTCTGCAGCGCCGCACAGAAGGCGCGGCGTCCCGTGGTCACCTTCCAACCGGAGAGCCTCGCTGCGCAGAGCTTGGTTCAGGTTGCCTCTTCCTTCGCCGAGCTGACCTGAGCGGGCAAGGCTGGAAGACAGAAGGCAGAAGTCAGAAGGCAGAAGTCAGAAGGCAGAAGACAGAAGG
>Ga0182014_10005991_pt1 | contig 13320 bp, 11 predicted proteins | sample 612S2DmetaG_FD_120489 | JGI IMG/M metagenome (GOLD analysis project Ga0182014, IMG submission 120489) | Permafrost microbial communities from Stordalen Mire, Sweden - 612S2D metaG | ecosystem: Environmental > Terrestrial > Soil > Wetlands > Permafrost | place: Sweden: Stordalen | collected... | reverse complement strand
TACGCGATCCGCCATCCGTCCTTGTGCGCAGGTTGCTCCTGCTTCCTGGTTGACAAGGAGAATGAAGAGTTCTGGCTGCAGCGTTACCTGGATAATTACAGGGCCTTCCTCCAGGGAGCGTCGGCCGGGAAAGCGAGTGACTATCGCATCGCCCGAGAACGTGCTGACCAAGCCGCTGCAATTCTGCAGGCATTGAAGGTTCCTCTACCGGAGGTGTGACACATGGGACGTCGAGCGCTTCCGCCACCGCCGGGCGGCTGGGAAAAGACGATCGGGGACGCAATCCAGCGTCTCAAGCAGGGGAAGCCCCTCAATCCGCAGCTTCTCAGACAGGCAAAGCTGCGGAGGCTCCGTATCGGCCCTTCCACAGTGGCCCGCGAAGCCGGGTGCCCGCGCGATTACATCAGCCACCCAGGCTGCCGTTTTCCAGACCTCTACCAAGCGATTAAAGCTCTCCAGGAACCAGCGGTCGAGCCGCGCTCGCTCGCCGAGGTGAACTTTAGGCTCAGGCAGCGCAATCGGGAGCTGTTAGCGGCAGTCAAGACAGCTCGTGCTCAAGTTGCGGCGGCGCTGCTGCGGATGGATCAGACGGCCAAAGACTATGATCGGAAGCGGAACGAGCTCGAACGCATTCAGAAGCGGCAAGGCACCGACCCAAACCGGGTCGCTGGCAGAAGCCGTGACCATGGAAAAGTGCTGGAGCTGCCCGCACCCAGCATAGAAGGATGAGGAGGAAGATGCCGGCGCGCTCGATTATTCCGGAGATTCTGGCGAAGCTCGAACCCTATTTGGAGCTGCTGGATCAACAATGGGAATCACAAGCCGAGGGATGCCGAACTCCCACGCTGCCCCATGATAAGGGTCAGGTGAACGTTCGCGCGATCACCAAGGCGGTGGGACTGCGTCAGTCCCAGGAGCAGCATTTTTTCAAGAAGCCCGAGCTCGCGCTGGCGATCAACGAGCTGGCCAGGATCCAAGGGCTTCGTGGGATTAATAGCCGGGAGTTGCAGGACGACGGGGACAGAGTCCACGCCGCACGGATGCAGAAGGTCGCGCGACACAATACTGACCTTTCGCGCTCGCTGGCCGAGCGTGAGGCTGTGATAGAGCGGCAGCGCCGCGAAATCGAAGCGCTACGGGCCCAGCTCGCTCTACTGGAAGAAACGGGGATGGCGATTCGTACCTCCGGAGTGCGGTGATGCTCGCCTGTGTTGAAAGACTGATCGCCGAACGTGATTGGGGTGTGATCCTGTCGGTGCGGGCTGTCGAGCAACCGGGTGAGAAATTCCAGGTCAAAGCACAGACCAAAGTCTTGCTCGGGCGGCCATCCGTCGGAGAGACATGGTATTTCGAAGGAGAGTATCTTCAGTCCCCGAGGTATGGTCGGCAACTCGTCGCGCAGTCCGGCTACCGCAAGATGCCCACGGGAAAGCTCATCTGCCGCTACCTGGCCGAGCACGCTCCCGGTGTGGGGCTTGACCGCGCCACCCGGCTTTGGAACAAGTGGAACATCAACCTCGCCACTATCATTTCGGACGAGAACAACATCCCAGAAATCGCAAGGGTCCTTGCGCCGGACCGGCCCAACCTTGCGGTACGGCTTGCGGCGGCCGTAGTGCGTGCATGGAAAGACTCGGCGGCTGAGTCCAACCTGGTCGACTGGCTCATGCAACGCGGCGTGGAAGATCTGAAGATCGCACGGCGCGTGGCGCGCATTCTTGGCGACTCGGCGATCCAGGCGCTGGCTTCAAATCCTTACATCTTGGTACCGCTGCTCCCGTCTTGGACGAAACTGGATGAATTCGCCCGCCGCGTGATGCAGGAGACCGGAGCCAAGGCGCCTGGGGCCGACGTGCGACGGCTGGTCGGCGCCGTCGATGCTGTGGTGAAGGGCACACTGGCGGACGGAGATACGGTACTGACCCGAGAGCGCCTCCGGAGCAGCTTGGCAAAACTCCTGGAGTCCTCGGAGGGCTCCGATACGGTTGATGCCGCGATCGCCGCCGGCGAACGAAACGGCGCCATTCTGCCTGTCTCTGGCGGATGGCGGGCGCCGGGCGCCGCTTTACTCGAGGATAATGTGGCGACGAAGCTGCGCCGGATGATCGAGCCAAGTTATCCCAGCCCGGTGGGGGTTCCGCCTCCTGACCAACTGGCACGGCTGTTGGACCGCATGGCAAATTCCTCGCGCCCGCTACATGAAGAACAGAAATCGGCGGCGCTGAAGGTGATGGAGCACGCGATCGCATGCTTGCAAGGAGGCGCCGGCGTGGGCAAGACGTACACCCTGAAGATCGTGTGCGACCTTTACGAAAGCTTCGGCGGCCGCGTTCTGCTCGGGGCTCTCGCCGGTAAAGCCGCTTTGCGTCTAGCGCGTTCCACGGGTCGGGATGCCTTTACACTGGCACGGATCATCGGCCAACTGGCTGAGCGCGAGCGTATCGAAAGCGCCTTGCACGATCCCGGGCTGGATGCGCCTACTGTGGCAAGATTCTCGGAGCGGCTGAAGTCGCTCATAAAGATCGACGACCGGACCCTAGTCGTGCTGGACGAAGCCAGCATGATCGACCTACCAACGTTGCATGCGATCCTCCGGCATATGCCGGAGGGGGCACGGCTGCTGCTGACGGGTGACGCAGCGCAGCTTCCACCGATTGGCTTTGGCCTCGTCTATCACGCTCTCGTGAGCGATGCGCAGATCACCGCAAATCTTACGGTAATTCATAGGCAGGCGCCGGAAAGTGGGATTCCCAAGGTCAGTGCCGCAATCCGTGAACGCCGAATGCCGCTGTTCGCCGAGTGCCAGGGCGTTGCAGATGGCGTCTCTTTTGTGCCCTGCGAATCAGGGCTGCTTGGCGATGCAGTGGAGCGCATCGTGCTTCAACTCGGCGGGTACTCCAACGGAGTGCTGGTTGTTTCACCCACGAAGAAAGGCCCAGGGGGAGTTGATGCCCTGAATGCGCGCCTGCACGAGCAGTTTCGGCCTTCCGGCGCCCCGGCGCACGACATCAAGGGATTCAACGCGCAGTACTACACCATCGGAGATCCCGTAATGTGGCTGCGTAACGACTACTCACGCGGGTTGTTCAACGGCCAGATTGGCCAGGTTAAATCGATTCCGGATAGCCCCGGGGAGCGATGGCTGGAAGTTCTTTTCGACGGCGAATCATCGCCTCGTACACTTCAACTGGAAGACCTCATGGACCTCACACTGGCTCATGCGATCACCTGCCACAAGTTGCAGGGCAGTCAGGCGGCGCGCGTAGTGGTGCCGATCTACGAGTCCCGGGTGCTGGACCCCTCTTGGGTCTACACGGCCATCACGCGAGCCGAACGTCAGGTCATTCTCGTGGGCGACCTGACAGTGCTGCGCATGGCTCTCAGAAGATCCCGAACTGCCGAAAATCGGCGGGTCGGATTTGCATTGCCTCTCTGTATTCGCAGCGATGAAAACCTCCCCGCCAGATGCTGTTCTGGCTCCTGACGCGGTTGCAAGATTGGCGTGGGACGAGCATTGGGGGCAAACCTCTGTTGCTGGCCACTCGTTTCATCTTCCTGAAACCTGACGCAGCTGCCGTTACACCCGGGGCGACCAGGAAGGCCGATTCGAAGAGTGCGAACTCAAGGCCTAGCCAAAGCCCAAAATGGCGACTATACGTCCGGATAGATCAGTAAACGCTGCGGCGTAACAGTGGATCTATCACAAAGCTCATGCCAAAAGCCGGCGCGTCTTCACGGCCTGGCCCCACCGCCAGGGTCCGAAGTCAGCGCCTGCTTTTCGAGGCAGAGACTTGCGATTTTCCGCAAGATCACGACCGTGCTGCCCGCTCGGCTTCGCTGAGTAAACCCCGTGGCCCAACTCGACGACGTTCATTCGGTTTTGGGACTAAATTATGAGACTCCGAAGGGTCTGATTTCATTGGCCCCGCCGAACGACGCAAAACCTACCCTATTTGAGATTGAAGCCGGGGGCGCGGCACAGTCGGACGCTGTACCAAAGGTGTAAGCTATTTTAATTAGTATTGCGTTTGGCATTGACGCAAAGGAGGTGTCTAAAAACAACGCTATGGAACCACAACGAGCTGAGTGGAAGCCGGGGCCTTCCGACGTTTACGTCGCCGTCGAGATTCTACCAGTACCCAATCTGGGGCAAGTCGCAGAGGACGTGGTGAATCAGTTCCTTGACGAATGTCCAAGGGGCACTATCTATCAACCGGAGCTTCGTGTGCCGCAGAATGAGGATGGCGGATTCATTACGTTCTACGTGCACTGTCCGGAATCTAGAGATACCGCACAGACCTATCTCGATCGGCTCAATCGAAAACTTCTTGAGAAGGGCCTGATCTCTGGCAAAGACCAGGTTCTCCGGAAGCCATGAACAATCAGCAGCAGACTAGGGAAGCGCCCCGCCAATGGCAGTCTAGCGCAGCACAAGCTAAGGCTCATCAAACAAGTCGACATCTGTAATGTAGAATTCGCCCCCCTCGAAGATGTGGTAGAGGGGAAGGATAAAACTTTTGGGAAGGTTTCTTGAACTGAGCCATTCCCCTGCCGTCGCAATTGGGCGGCAATTTGTAAACTGAGTGCAACCCAAAGCGAGTCGCTAGGGTTACCCTGGACCGTTTTCGGCAGCCTCTCCAAAAGATGTCTATCCATCCAACACTCGTGGTGGATTCGCGGAGCGTCAGGGGCAGGTGATTGAGGCAGCAAGGCGCTGAATTTGATCCATCGCGTCCCCATTTGAGTGAGAGTTGTGTAGTTCATAAGTTTCTCATTATCGCTCGCGCGAAAGACCGTGATGGGTTGCCGCACTGCGTGGCTAGGGAAGGGCGCTAAAACGTCATTCTCACAACTTAACCTTTGTGCAACGTGGCGCAAAGGACCCTTTACGCAACACAATTGTGGTTCACTTGACCGCATAACGACCGTTGCCGACAACGACGCAACACCCGACGATGTGAAACTTGGGTCTTTGCGGCAGGCGAAAACTGCGCCTTGGGGAGGCGAACACAACTCCCCGAAGAGAAAAGCCGAACCTGGAGGATCGAAGGAAGGCGATTGGGCGTATACTGGCCTGATGCCGGGTGCCAAAATGGAAATCCCGGCTGACTGGCTGAAAGGCCATGGGAAGGCGAACGCCACGCCAAGTGCGAAGGAATTACAATGCGATTACACAATAGGCTCCTCGGTATTCAGGCCCTTCTGGCCATCTTTTCAGCGGTCCTCTGCTCGGCCATAACGGTGAAAGCTGACCAGGCGACCCAGCCGTCTACCCAGCGTAGCGCCGATCTGAAGCTGTCGGCTTCAGATGTGTCGGTTATTCGCGATGCGGCCAACAGAGGTGATTGGAACAAGATCAAGGCGATCCTGCATGATAATCCTGACTTGGTTTTCAGCAAGGACGACGATGGCAAAACGCCTTTGCACTACGCGTCGACCCAGGGCCAAAAGGACGTTGTGGAATTGCTGCTGGCCCGCAAGGTCGACGTCAATGCCAGGGACAAGGACGGCGGGACGCCACTATATTATGCTGCAAAGTACGGCAATAAGGACGTAGTGGAATTGCTGCTCGCCAAGAAGGCGGAGGTCGATGCCAAGAACAACGATGGCGAGACCCCATTATACGCAGCGGCATCCAGTCGAGAGTACACCGTCGAACAATCAAGCGTAACACCGGCAAACGGAGGTGATTTGTCAAAGGCCCAGCCTGGTTCAACAGTTCCTGGATATATTTCTCAAAGATTAAGCGAGAAGGAATATCCCTCCGCTAGGGATGTCGCCCGAATATTACTAGACAAAGGTGCGGACGTGAACGCGAAGGACAAAGCCGGCAAGACACCTCTGGATGAAGCTGTGTCCCGTGGCAACAAAGGGGCGGCGGAAGTTCTGCGCCAGCATGGGGGCAAGTGAACGGGCTGTTCCAGTGATCCACACGGAGATCGTTGCACAAAGGACTCTTAGTGCAACCCCGGCGGGGGGGCAGCGAAGGTGCCGCGCCGGTCGTCACCCGGCGCTGTGGTAGGATTAGACAATTTCCAGAACTCGGGAGGATTTCTCCGTGAAGCGAATGAAGCTCGTGTTTACGGCTCTTGGCCTAATGTTCTCAGCTTTCCTGTCGGCGGGGATCGCCCAAGTGGGAACTCCCAACGCAGCCACTAAGAAGACTGTTCAGCAAGGTCCGACCAAAGAGCTTTTGATTGGTCCATGGACCCAAGGCTTTGTCGGCGTGATAGGTGGCCCCGGCGAGCCGCTTATGAGCATAAAAGAAGTGAATATGACGCTACTGCGGGATGGCAGTCTGGAAACCAGAAACGGCAATTCGACCAACGACGGGAAATGGACGCTCAACGGTAATAGCCTTACGCTCGCCCCTACGAGCGAGCCTAAGCAAACATTCGCAATAGTTAAGGTCGACGAGGGTCACCTGACATTGAAGGCGACCGGAAGCGAAAGGGTCGTGGAATGGAAAAAAGTCAGAGCTGCGACCGCAGAGAAGGTTCCTTCTCCCACGATAAAAGCCGAGGCGGTCTCGCCTCCCGTGCATGCGGTGTTACCCTCGGCGGCACGCACTACGCCTAAGAGCGAACCCGCGCTGCGATCTGCAAGAATTCTTGATGCGTCCGGGACGGAATCCACGCTCAGAGACGTGGGCTGCGACCTTGGCGGGGCCGTGTATATCTGGTGGGGCGTAAAATTGGAGGGCCGCCAGCAAGTCAAGCCATTCATCGTTTTGGTGTCAAAGGGCTTGCAATTAGCAATACCTATAGCAGCTGTGACAAAATTGGAGACCAACGGAGGGGGCGTGACAGTGACGTACACCACGAGAAATGGCGAAAAGACGTTCACTGGACAACCCTATTTCTATAATTCAGGACGAGATCAGGACGAAGAAGCAGTTGTAGGAAAGTCAGATTTTGGCCCTCTCAAACTCAGCCTACGGAAGATCAAGCGGCTTGAATTTTCCGAGCCAGGTAAAGCGACAGAGTTGGATCACACTCGGTATCCGGGCCGCGACTTGAGCCCGTCCCCCGCAACAATTACTTTGACCGATGGCACTACTATAAAGGCTAGCTGGTTCGTCCGTGCGTGGTCAGACGACGCCAGCGATTTTGCCGATGACTTTTTTTCGCTGTCGCGGGGCGAGTCTTTGCTTAACATTCCTTTTAAGGACCTCGCAAAGGTTGACTTTCTGGAAAATAATATGGTTTCCGTGACCATGGCGACCGGCGCTAGGGCAGACATGAAGCTCGCCAGCATAAACTGGGCGCTTGAACGTACTTTCGCCGGGCTGATGGGCGCGGGCGAAGCCGAATACTTCCGTGTCGATCGCAGCATGCTCAAGACAATCGAGTTCGAGAACAAGCGGAAATGACAACGAAGCCTTTACCGTGGAGCTTTTCTCGAAGTGAGCGTAGCTGGCTGGTAGCCGGCGTTTTTGCTGTTTTGGTTGCAACCACTGCAGTGGGTTGCAATCGCATCGAGAGTGACTGGGATCACCGCTAAGCGGGCCAACTCTGTCCCTGCCTACACAGACTTCATCTCCAAGCTTATTGACAGCAAGCGGCGACCGGCTAAAAGTGCCTTCGCCCGTCCGTCTCCGGGGTCCACGCGAAAGCAGCAATCATGTAAGCGGCGCATGTGGCGCAAAGGACCCTTTTTGAGACGGAAGTGCGAGCATCGCCATCGGGGCCAATCTGCTCGTCACGGGTCCTTGGACGCTTGCCTCGGCTGCTTGAAACTGCACGCGTTGGGAGCCGGCGCTCGGATAGCCCGCGAGAAGTCGCCTAGCGTTTACGAATCGCGGAGGGCGAATCGACTTGGTCGTATCACGCTCGCCGCTGACATTTAAGGATTTGATTCCTCGCTGACGCAACGTTTACGTTCTCCGCGGCAGACGTAGGAACGGGAGACGCACGGTACCGATGGACAGCGCACGCTGTCGAACTTGAACCACATCGCTTTATTGATGATGCATGATGATGACTAAGAAAAGAGAGAAGAAGAAAAAAAAGAAGGAGGACTATGAAGGTCGAAGCATTGGAGCGGGAGTTTCGCTATAACGGCGGACTGCGTTTGCCCGATCCGAATCCGAAGTTAGCCGTTGAGGAAGTGATCAACCTATACAGCAATACTTATCCTGAGATCACGACTGCGGCCATCGACGGTCCGGAGGTTATAGGAAACAAGCTGGTGTACCGACTGACTCGTGCGATTGGGACCAAGGGCTAGGTTTATAGGCGCTTTCGGTCGCTGGCTTCCGAACCTGTGGTTGACGATCCGAGACTTGCTCGGCCCCATATTTCCATTAGCCCACAGCGCGAAAGGATCGCCAGTCGACTCTAGGGCGCCGCTCCGCCGTTCTTAGATGGCGTGGCAGGCTACCCAGGAGGCGGCCCGAAGGCCGCCATCCACTCCGGGCTTGATTCGGCGCTCGGGTCGCATCCCTGCGTTGCCCTATCCTCCTATCAAGCTCCACCATTGTAACGGCGGTTGCCAATATCGCACAACAAAAATCATCCACTCTGGAAGAAAACTGCGATAAATCCTGGGGGGTTTGGGGGGCAAAGCCCCTCAAGGAACTGCCACCAGAAATGCGGGACCTTCCGCCCAGATTCCGCCGGAGATAGCCGGAGACATAAAAAGCAGATCGCCGTCTCTCCAACTCATGCTGTACGTTCAAGTGTTTGCCTCGAAAGGAGATGTTCCGCATGCTACATACATACACCGCAGATGCGCCACGGATATCGATTGGGACGAAGGGCTAACATGCGGACATCTGACCACGGCGTTTTGATAGATTGCTGCGAATCTAATACCCAAAGACCTCTGGCCTAAATCACCGCCGCTGGAAACTGGCTCTAAAGTCCGACGTGCCGAGACAGCAGAACAGAGTGGCGCCGGTCGAACACACGAGAGTTGCGTATCACGCTTTTGAGGACGCGGTGCTGCCCGCCCGGTTGGTGCTCGCGGTACGACACCCGCGACATCGTCATGGAATCGAGAGAGAGAGAGAGTAGTCCGGCGTTTCGCCGATCCGGGCGCGCAAATCGCGAGTCCATCGCCGCGGATTACTGCCGTGCATGACACGGGCGATGAAACCGAGTTGTTGTGCCACGTTGGCGCGATTCTTGCGAATGTCGTCTCTGCTGGTCGCGGCGTACTTGGTCACGAATTCGTGAACGTCGCCGGCTTTGGCAAAGACGTAGGTTGCGTGTCCGAGTTGAGGGACTTCGGCGACGATCGCGGCGCGACAGTCGAAAATGTATTCGTCGCGGAAAAGATAGACGTTCTGGCTGCGTTTCTTCAACTGCTGGTAATAATATGGATCGTAGTCCGGCTTCCAACAGAAATGGGCGATGTCGAAATCCGCAGGTATTCCAAGGCGGCGGCACAGATCGCCCAGTTCCCTTTGATCGAGCGGCTCTCGCTGAAGGCGCGCTCGAACCTGTTCTATGGCGTCATGGTATTCACCAAAGCGCCGATACAAGCGTCGAGCCTCATCAAGAGACTTCTGGGCGTCGGACGGCACCGTCACACACAAGCGACTGGGCAGGGCGGTCTCCCACCTCACCAGATCGCATTCACCGCCCCTGAGCCGGTATTTGCCGGATTCAACGAAGGTTGCCGTGACGCCGATCTTCGTCGCCACAAGATGCTTCCATTGATTCCAGGTCGGATCCCAGCAGAGCGGAAGAAGCGAGGGGTCGATATGCACCTCAGCTTTCCGGCGGCTATCCCGGTAGAGCGCACGCCCGTCGAAGTATTCAATACGGCGCAGCGGAGCGCGAAACTGACGCTGCCGCTGGTCCGGCAGATAGGAAAGGAGTCGCCGGACGAAAAAGGTAGCGCCATCCTCCGCAAGTTCTCCAGAGACCACGCATTGGCCGAAGCCGCCGTACGGGAAGACCGCCGGAGCGTCCAGATTCTGCAACAGGCCGTCGTAACAGGAGCGGAGGTCGGGATGGGCAAGAAGATTGAAGGCCCGTTCTGCGCTCCGGACCTCTGGATTGGCGGCGGACTCAGTTTCACGCTCCAGGCGACAAATCCTGTACGAGAGCCGCAAATCGGCGGGCGTCGCCGTGGCCCGCGTGCGCAAGACTTCGTAGAGCGTCGGCGGTCGCTGGCCGGGTGGCGTCGGGGTGAAAAAGTAGAAGTAGTCTCGCACGGCGCTGTTCGGTAGATGAAGCGAGCAGATGCCATGGGCGCTTTCGAGGACTTCGGCACGAACGAAGAACTCACCGCGCTTGTCGGCTTTCGGTTGCGCCACGTAGCCTATTCGGCCGAAGTAGAGTTGCCGAGCCTTCCGGTGAAGGCCATTCTGCGTGGCCAGGCACTCGCGGATTGGCGTACCAGACGCGCCCACGCAAATGTCATCGCCCGGGCGCAAGTAGCTGGCTGGCACGCGCGGTACGAGGATGTCATCACTGTCAGTGGCGCATCGTACCGCCGGACCGTCCAGCCGAAGACCGCGAATGCGCAAGACCGGCCCGGCTTGGCGCGGGCGGTTTGGAGCCTGGACGTTTGCTATGGGCACGGATGAGCCTCAATTGATCAGCCTATTACCGGCGACCAGAATGGGCCCTTCCGTCAGCGCGTGCATCAACGCTTCGCCGTCGGCAATTGCGAGGTCGAGTTCGGGATCAGGTACGTAATCGATTTCCGGCTCCATGGCGGCATCAAAGTCAAGCACATCGCTCAGGGTGACCGGTGCCTCCCCAAAGCCCTCGCCGTCTGCAAGTGCGGCGGCGATGCTTAAATCGTCGTTCAGCCGCACTGGAGTATTCGGATCGGCGCCGCAAGCGGGACAGACAGCCTGGGATTCATTGTACGGATCAAGTCTGAATCCGCATTCTGGGCACAACATTTCGAGCAAACTCCTCCCTCTTAGCCAGCCTCAGTCTAGGGCCATTTCGAGGATCGCTCCAAAAAACGTCGGCGGCACAAAAAACGATCCAACGGCCGGATTAGCTGGTCCTGGCTGCAACTTATTGAAGTGCAAAGGATAACGAGCAATGGCTTGTCCCGACTGTGGTTCAGACTCCGGCGAATACCGGATCGCCAGTTCCGTTGAAACACACGGCCTCGATTGTGGGCCGTTTGAGAGGTTTGAGCAAGAGTACATCGTCTGCCGGGAATGCGGCGGGAGGTTCGATATTGGTGATTGGGAGAGTGCCCTGGAACCGCCGTCCGATCTCCGGGAACCGGCTCTGGTTGCACCGATGGGGCACCTCGATCAAGTCTGATAAGGCATGCCCTGCCAGAGACCTGCCAGGCTTGCTCGTCGGCCGGACACTTCCACTGCGTCTGGTGCCCCATCATTGCAGTGGAGCCCAATGTCAGGCCGGCCGGGAGCATTCCGGGATTTTGAACGGTAAGCCGGTCCATTCTTTCGTAACCACTACGCCGTTAGGGAGGATCTGTCCCGCTGTGCGCCCAGCAAATGTCAGCGACGGCCGTTTACCGGCAGCTGGCACGATTCGGCCCTTTACCCTCAGAACTGGTGCGACAATTAAGACTTATTCTATGAGCTACCGCTCGGAACCTATTGCCCTCGCCATCGGACGAATGAACCGCCAGTATTTCCTCCCCGCGATCCAGCGGGAGTTTGTCTGGAAGCCTGAGCAGATCGTGCAACTCTTCGACTCGATAATGCGGGGATACCCAATCAGCTCATTTCTGTTCTGGGAGCTGAAGCCAGAAAACCGCGACAAATGGCAGGTCTACGAGTTTCTGGAGAAGGCGCAGCACGGTGGCACGCGTAACCAGTTGGCGAGCACGGATGGTGTGACAAGTCTATCCCTCGTGCTGGACGGACAGCAGCGCCTCACGTCCCTAATGATCGGGCTGCGTGGTACCTACACGGCGAAGAAAAAATACAAGCGCTGGGACAACCCTGACGCTTGGAGTGCTCAGAGATTGCACCTTGATCTTCTCGCTGATCCTCGCCTTGACAGCGAGGGGGTATCCGAGAGCGGCGTGTACTACAAGTTTGAGTTCATGGAGGAGGCACCACCACCAAATCCCGAGCATTACTGGTTCAAGATCGGGCGTATTCTGGACTTCGACGAGCGTCAGAAGCTCGATGTCTTCCTTGACAAGAAGGACGACGAGCTGTCCAAGCAAGGGCTGTCGCGCAGCGAGCGTAAGACCTTCGAACGAAATCTCGAGCGGCCTTACCAAGCTGTGCATGAGGACGAGGTAATCGCGTACTACACGGAGACGGATCAAGACTGCGATCGCGTTCTCGACATCTTCGTTCGTGCGAACGAGGGCGGAACTAAACTGAGTAAATCCGACCTCCTCCTCTCAATGGTAACCTCGAACTGGGACGGCGTAAACGCGCGCGACGAGATTTTCAACTTTGTGGATCGTGTGAACACGCAACTGACCCGGCGTAACGATTTCGACAAAGACTTCATAATGAAGTCGTGTCTTGTCCTCACAGACCTTCCTGTCGCGTACAAGGTACAAAACTTCAACAACGCGAACCTGACCACCATTCGCCAGCATTGGCCTAAAATTAAGAAGGCCGTCGAACAGGGCACCGACCTTGCCAATTCGTTCGGAATAGGGTTCCTATCCCAAGAGTGTAATTATCGTTCGGCCGGCAGCGGGAGTCGGGCGCAGCAGTGATAGATGTTTGCGATGAAGTTTTCAGCCGTCCGGAATCCGAAGGAGCGATGGCTAATGGACTTAATCTTGTTATTCATCCCCTCGACGGCTCCATTCGAAAGCCGGATCTTAGTCCAGGGTAGGATTCCATCGAGATGGCTCCGCAGCATACGCGCGAATTTCTTGAACGGCTCGAGCTTCGAGCGCATCGCCGCTCTGATCCATTTAGTCAGGTGTTGCTCGGCGCGCCACGGCTGTTTGTAGTTCCAGAACAGTTGGAAGACTTCCTTCAGGTACCAAGCCCGCACCAGCGGCGAGTTCCAGCGCACCAGCGTGGAGAGCCGCTCCTTCTGATTGTCGTTAAGATTCCAGGGATTCTTCAACAGCAGCCAGCGGGTTCCTTTGAAGCCCGTTCTTTCTTTACCAGTGAGCTTCCTCCACAGTTCGAGGCGAACCCCATCCACCGCCTCGTTGAGATGCTTGACGATGTGGAAGCGATCGAACAGGATCTGCGCGTTGGGCGCGTATTCCCGCACCAGATTGGCGTATGCCGCCCACATGTCCATGCAAACGACGCGCAGCGTCCGGCAACGCCGCTTGCCCATTTCCTCAGTGAAGAACTTCTTCACCGCCTCTTCGGTGCGCTCTTCGCCGACCCACAGCAAAACTCGCCGTTCCAGATCGTAGACCACTGTCAGGTACACCTGC
>Ga0182014_10005986_pt1 | contig 13329 bp, 14 predicted proteins | sample 612S2DmetaG_FD_120489 | JGI IMG/M metagenome (GOLD analysis project Ga0182014, IMG submission 120489) | Permafrost microbial communities from Stordalen Mire, Sweden - 612S2D metaG | ecosystem: Environmental > Terrestrial > Soil > Wetlands > Permafrost | place: Sweden: Stordalen | collected... | reverse complement strand
TCTTGTTGCTCCTGGGTCAGCCGAAGGGGCGAAAGCCGTTGGACAACTTTCTATCCCAGGCCTGAGGGCCACCGCCGCTTCCATCGGCTAGGCGCAATTGAAACTGGTAAATCATCGTTCTTAATTGACGAGTTAGTCAATTCGTCCACTGCGAGGCATGGCGGTGGGGTGGATTCGACATCACTGGTGCAATCCTCCACCGCAAAAGCTGCCAAGTTTTATTTTAAGCCGGTTGACCCCGATCGAATTCGAAGCAATCATGTCTCCGGGCGGGCCGTCGGGCTGCATAACTGAACCTCTGACCAGCTCGCGCGGTAGGCCCAAGCGACCAACGGAAGGCGACGATCGAATGCCTGGCAAATCAGATGAGGTTCCTCCCGGTTGGTATCCGGCACCGCATGGTGGTCAGCGGTATTGGGACGGGCAACGTTGGCTGGCGCTTCCGGATCCTGACGGCACTACGGTTGCCCCGGCAGCCGCATCCAACGGCTCAGCGGATAAGCCCGGTGGCAGGACGAAGGTTGTCGTTGCTTCTGTCGTAGCACTAGCCGTCCTAGCAGTGGCCGGGATCGGAGCGCTGATCTGGAAGAACAGCCACGACACACAAATGCGGAACGCAGCCATCGCTGCGTCATCATCAAAACAAGCCGCTGCTGACGCGGAAGCCAAGGAAGCGGATCGGGTTCGACAAGAGCGTGCCAAACGCACTCAGACTGTCAAGGACATAGAGGCATCCGTGAAGAAGTTGGCGGAGAAGCAAGCTGGCGAAGGATTATTCGACGGCCCGGTGTTGTCCGTGTCGTGCGATCCGATTGGTGGCGGATCAACCGACGACTTGACCGCCAAGACCACGGTCTTCGAATGCTTCGCTGCCACAAAGGACAATGGTGACGGGACGTTGAGCGGTAAGAAGTACCACGCCACCATGAATTGGGACACCGGCGACTACACCTACGGTCTCGGTGGTCCGCGGTAATGGGAAAAGGCATGCTTCGTGCGATGATCCGCCGCGTGGTTGCCGTCACCGCCGCAAGTGCGATCGGCATGGCGTCGCTAGCCCCTGCTCCTGCTAGTGCGGATTCGGCAGACGCCAACTACCTCAACAACGTTGGTGGCATGAACCAACCCGGTTTAAATGCACTCGTACAGGCTGCCCCTGACGTGGTGATCAAAGCAGGGCGATCGGAATGCACAATGCTAGACGGCGGATATGGCACCCGGCTGTCGAGGGGATGCTTAACGATAGCGCTAAATAGCGACTACGACGCGATGGTAGTCGGGGTTCAGGCCGTATCGGCTTACTGCCCGCGACACCAAGCTGACTCGGGATTCGGCGGCAACTTCTGAATGGCGCTCGACTCCGTATGCAGAGTGACAATTCGACGTAGAGGTCGGCGCATTGCCGAACGGGCACGAAGGACGCTCGGACCCTTGACCGGCTAGCCCGTCGTTACCAAGTTCCAAACTTTGTGGATGAACAGGAGTCGTCGATCCGAGGCGTTAGCGCCCGCAGCGTCCATGCTGAGTTCGAGCGTGCGGCGTAGCGGTATCCGCGACTCAGCGATGGCGTCGTTTCTCGCGATAAGACGGGTAATTTCCTCATCGGTTGGAAGCCTGCCGCTCTTCTTGAGATTGCAAGGCGCGCACGCCAACACGAGGTTCCATACGCCGTTGAGGCTGGGGCCGCGCCAACTGCCGGTGTTCATCCACCAGAACGGGAAGACGTGATCGACGTGGACGTCGGGTCCGAGATCGCCGAGGTACTCATTGCAGTAGAAGCAACGCCCGTGCTGGAAGCCGACGATCGCCGACCGTAAAGAGGTCAGTGGCACACGCCGGGTTCGGGCGATCAGTCCGCCAGTTTCGAGGTCGACGTCGACGCCCTGACGGACCAGGCTTCGACCTATGCCAGCGTCGAACGACGCCTCGACGATTCGCCATCGCGATTCCAACTCGTCATCGAGGAGACCGGTGCCGCTGGCTGCTACAGCCTGCAGGTCGGGCGTGAGCTTGACCATCCGGTTTGGCCCGCGTCCCTGGATCTCATAGAACCTGTGCGCGGTTTGGCCCTCGCCGGGCAGATTGTGGAATTTGTCCATCACCATGCCCGGTATTGAGCGGGTCGCCGCGTCAACGAGAGCCTCGGTGGGCGCGTTGGTGGCGATCGATTCATCGCGCTCCCGTGCCAGCACGGAAAGAAAGTCCTTATCGCTGAGGTGTAGCGATGACGAGGCCTGCGGATAGTTGCCTGTCCGGTTGACCAGATGCGTCGCGTAGGTCGACGCCAGTTCGATTAGCGGTACCGCGTCACGACCGGTCTTGGCAAGGTCGAGAAGGGCGGCGCCCAGGGCGAACTTGTAGGTGCGGGTGTTGACACCCATCAAGATGGCCTGACGCCACGACGTTCCAGCTGTCGGCTCCGCGCGGTAGAACTGCTGCTGCACAGGAAACAGTATGGGGAACGGGACCGACACACATGGGCAAACTCGTCAGGGACAAGATCCCCGACATCATCCGCGCATCGGGACGAACCGCCGAAGTGCGACAACTCGATGAGCGCTCCTATCTAGCCGCCCTCCGCGACAAGCTTGCTGAAGAGGCCGCCGAACTGCGCGGGACCAACAGCGCCGAGGACGTCCTCGAGGAGGCCGCCGATGTGCTCGAGGTTTTGATCAGCATCGCAGCGCTACACAGGCACACACTCGACGACATCGTCCGCGTCGCTTCTGAGAAGCGATCTGAGCGCGGTGGCTTCGATGAGCAGCTGTGGCTTGAGCGCCCGTGAAAGTCAGGCGGAACCGGACTGGAAACACTCGCCACAAGGTTGCAGGCGACGACCTATCGCGGGTTCAGGAACGGCTTGCCGACGGTCATCGCCCCGCGTTGAACCTCACGTTCCAATGCGAATGCGTCAGTGCCGTTATCCACGGTGGCATAACGATATTCGAAGCAATCATGGATGTGCTTTCGGGTGAGCGCGTCAAGCGACAAGACGCCGTCGCCGATCTGGGCCTGCTGCTGATCTGAAAGGCGCGGCACGACGAACCGGTCGCAGACGTACACGCAAAACTGGTCACCACTTCGTCGCCCGGATGCATGCGAATTCAATCGTGTCCACAATCCCTTGGCTTTCACTGGCTCGTCTGGGGCATCGGTATCTTCCGCTGCTAGCCCCCGGCCCGACATCCCGACGTAGATGAGGCGACCGTGTTCCCAGACGGTGTAGACGCCAGTGGCGACTTTCGGCACCGAAGGGTTGGGCCAGTCCGAGAATCGGTGGCACGGCCCCGTCTCAAGAGTATGCAGAAGCTCCTGCCGATCGCTAATAGTTGGTAGCTCGTGGGTCACAGCCGAAGCCTGCCACATGCCGTCCGAAATAGGGGCGGGGAAACCCCTTCCCCGCGCTCGGTCGCTCACACGGCCAGGACTGCTGATTGTGAGTGCTACGGGTTCAGGAGCTATCCGGTGTTATCGCACGTTTCCGCCTCGACTGCGACCCCCCGCCACCTTGGCCAGAGGTTGTAGCCGATCTCCGGATTGTTCGCGCCCGTTTCGAGGATGAACTGCTTTTCCTTATCGCGGACCTCCGCATCGGTGGCTGTCTCGCATTCCCAGAGGATCTCTTTGCGAACGGTTAGGTCGAGGCGATGCTCCGAGTGGTCGGCGGCGATCCGCTCCTGGCGTTGGGGCTGCCGAAGTAGGAAATTGCGCCCGTCAAATCCATGCCGACGCAGATCTTCCCGTTGGGGTAGGTGATCTTGTAGACCTGCTTCAGTGTCACGTTCACCACCGCGAACTCTGTAGCTTTCTAGGCATGGTTTACCGAGACGTTGTGACGTTGCCGTAATGGTCGACTGCCATCACCGTTCGGCGCTCGCCTCCCGTCACCGCAACCACAAGCCACACTGGCAGCCAGAGTCCGCAGAGGAAGATCGAAATAAGCAGGTGAAGAACGTGATTGACCCTCTGGCCGTGGACAACAACTGCTGAGTAGGGGGTGACCGATTCGACCCTCCCTCGCGTTACGGTGATGTACTGCGAAAGATATTCCTGCAACTGATGTTGACGGACTTCATCTGGCTGCCGGGTGGTTGAGAACGTCACTGGGGCGGGGGTCGCAGACCGATTCTTCGTCAGCCAGTAAAGGGCTGCGACAAAGCAGACAACGGTCGGCAAGGCCAACACGCCGACGTCGAAAGCTTTCCCTATCAGGATGAAGAGCAGTCCGAGCACCACCAGCCCGATGGGACCGCCGTACTTGCGCACCCAGGGTGGAAGTTCATCTAGGGCAGCCCCGCTCGAGGAATTGTGTCCACTTTGTGTGTTCAACTGTGCGGGTTGGTTATCGGCGGCGGAGTGCGCCTTGCGCTTCAGACCTTTCCCGCATTGCTCGCACGTGTAGGTCTGTACATCATCCGGCACTGCCTGGACGTGTTGGCAATTCAAGCACTTGAGCCGTGTGGTGGTATCCGCCTTCGCTGCTATTGGCAGTGGCTGTGGTTGAGGCGGGTTCGGAGCGACCCAGGCAGTGCCGTTCCAGTAGCGTTGGCCCTCGCCTGAGGGATCGGGATACCAACCTGCTGGTGCCTGTGGTGGTGGCGGATTCGTCATTGCGATCAATCGCTCATTTCGGTTCAAGGGAACTGCCCTTGCGTCGTTTCTGACTATCAGCAGAAGCCTCGCTGGACTTACGCTGTCAAGCCACTAACGTACAGCTTTCACCCAGGGGGTAACGGACATGACCGCGCCGCCTCCACCACCGACGCCGCCGGGTTGGTATCCCGATCCCACCGGTGTTGGTGGTCGCCGGTATTGGGACGGTTCTGCATGGGGTCCAGCGGCCTCCTCGCCGCCACCGCAGCCCGCGTCGACGCCGCTGGAGAATTGGTCGAGGTTAGCCGGCAAAACCAAGGCGATCATCGGCGGCGTGGTCGTCGCGGTGATCCTGCTAGTGACTCTGGTCTTCGCGTCCATTGAGATTAAAGAACAGAAGCAGAAATGTGCACCATCGACGGCTTCCAAGTCAAGGCCCACATCGTCCGATTACAACCCCCCAGGCACGATCGGTAAGGGTGTCAACCGTGCTCATGCAGTGTGACGGTAGGACTAGCCCAGATTCCACGCAAGTCCCGGCGCGACCAGCGGTGAATATTCACAAGACAAGAAGGAGACTTGCCCCAGTCACTCGTCGGCTTGCTGGATCTGCTTCCGTAGCTGTGCGGCTTCGGCTTCCAGCTTCTGCAGCCGTGCCTCTAGCGTCTTGCGCTTAGGTTTGGGCGGTGGTGGCGGCGGCGAATCAAGGAAGCCAACCGGTTCGTACACCACCACTGAGCGAACATGAGCACACAGCCAGCAGTGTTCGTATGGGGCAGGCTTTGGGCAGCCGTCAGCGATGCGTCTGGCCTCTTTCGGGCACGCTGCGATGAAGTCGTCGTTCATCTCGTTGCGCATCTCTTCAAGCCGTTCAGCGGTTACCGCAAAACGCGGCCCGTCGTCGGGCCTCCATTCCACATCGGGGGCCACCACCTGGCCATAGTGCCCGCAGACAAGCTTCACCGTGTAGAACGCCGACGTGTGTTCTTCATCGTGCCGCAGCACGGCCCACACGTCGGGCATGTCTTGCCAGCGTTCGGGCGGCTCAACAGGATCCGGACGAAATGTCACCTCCTCGCGCTCACCCCACTCCGCTACACCCTGCAGCGGAAGCGGCTGGGTAGTCGGGTGGTTCGCGTTGTCGTGGCATAGGAACTGTCCTGGCGGCAGTTGCTTAGGGCTTCGGAGTTGATGACTGACGTCGGATCGCTCCGACCAATCTGCATTGTCGCCCCGAGTGCAACGCTCCTCAATACAGCCGCAATCAAACTTGACGCGCCAACGAAAGATGTCTTTCGCATCAGGGGCCAGCATGCCCCATACGCGCCTCAAACGATCCGCCGCTGTCCACTGACTCTCGTCTTGGCCGCCCGACAGAAGCAGTTGGCGGACTTCGTCCTCGTACTCGTGGCGCACGTGCTCGGCAGGACGTGCCTTGCCTGGGAGTTTGCGTTTGATGGGTGCCGTAACCATTTGACTTCCTCTGCCCATGTTGACGTAGTTCCCATCGGTCCGCAGTCACAAACTCGCGCGAGACGGTCCGTAGAGCGCCCTAAGCACGGCACGTAGATCATGCTGAATCCGATTTGGAAGCTGCAAATTTCAGGACGACGCTCAGAAAACTTCCGTACCATGGGAAGAGGCGGTCAGCGAGTTTTCCACGTCCAGTCAGTCAGGTCCTGAAGTCGGTGTTGGCGGTCGGCGTTCAGGGTGCCTTTTGCGTGGTTGGCGCGTTGCCTTATGACCCATCGACCGAGCTTGTAGTCATCTACTGTGTATGACGAAGGAACGCGGGCGTTCCCGTTCAGTTCGACGTAGCGCAGGAGCCGGTTGAAACCGTCCTCCCACCTGTCGATGTAGTCCCTGGCGTCCCATGTCCACCCGGGCAGACCTTGGAGGCGGCGTTCACGATCGGAGTCTAGGGTGCCTTCCGAATGCCTGGTTCTTTGCTTAGCAAGCCATTTTCCAAGCCGATAGCCGTCGATCGTGTAGGACTGCGGCATCCGAGCATGACCGTGTTGGTCGACGTAGCGCAGCAGATGACTGAACCCCTCCTCCCACTGGTCAGCGCGAGCGTCCCAACTCCACCCCGGCACGTTCGAGAGCCGCTGCTGGCGATCGGCGTCGAGTCTTTCGCTGGCGCGAAAAGTACGTTGTGTCACGACCCATCCACCCAGCCGGTAGCCATCCACCGTGTATGACGTAGGGACTCGGGCATGACCGTGTTGGTCGACGTAGCGCAGCAGATGACTGAACCCCTCCTCCCACATAGCGGCAAAGGGGTCCCATGTCCAGCTAAGCAACTCTCCGAGCCGATGTTCGCGATCGACTTCGAGAGTGCCTTTCACATAGTTGTTTCGTTGGCTATGGACCCATGTGCCGAGTCGGTAGCCATCCACCGTGTAGGAGTGCGGTACGCGAGCGTGACCGTGTTGGTCGACGTAGCGCAGCAGATGACTGAACCCCTCCTCCCACTGTTCACCTTTGGTGTCCCAAGTCCAGCCGGGGAGTTCTCCGAACCGATGCCGCCGATCGGTGGCACCAGCGTCTTCGGCGTTTTTGTAGCGGTAGCGTTGTTGGATTACCCAACTACCGAGCGGAAAGCCATTGACGGAGTAGAACTTTGGCACGCGAGTGTGACCGTGCTGGTCGACGTATCGCAGCAGATGACTGAACCCCTCCTCCCACTTCGCAGCGTTGGGTTCCCATGTCCAGCCAGGCAGCGCTTCGAGTCGGCGCTTCCTAGCCGGGTCAAGCTTGCCTTCGCGCAGAGCTTGGCGTTGCTCGTACAGCCATGAACCCAGCCGATAGCCGCCGACCGTGTACGGCTGCGGCACGCGAGCGTGACCGTGTTGGTCGACATAGCGCAGCAGATGACTGAACCCGTCCTCCCACCTTTGAGCAAGAATGTCCCATGTCCAGCCGGGCAGCCCATCGAGTCGGCGCTTGCGATCGGAGTTAAGTTTGCCTTCGCGGAGAGCTTGGCGCTGCTCCGCAACCCACCAACCGAGCTTGTAGTCATTAACGGCGTGTGACTGCGGCACAAGCGCATGGGCGTAATTCTCGACAAAGCGTTCCAATAGCCCGAACCAGAACTCCCACGAGGCGGTGGTTTGCTCCACGAGACGCACATCGAAAGCACGGGCGAAATCGGCGCCGCAGACATCCGGGATGTCGATATGAATCTTGGGCGGCAGTCGTAGGGAACCGCCGCGATTTCGCTGTCCGAGCATGCGGCGTAGTTCATCGAGTTGTTGGGCCAACTCATCGTCGTGGGAGCGCAGTGCCACCAGCACGTCCCAAACTGCTTTGAACGCTGAGTCATCAAGTATGACTTCAGGGTTCGGCTCATCGGAGTTGATGAAAACAGGTATGACGATAGTGCCGATCTTTTTTCCGTCAGCAAGCCGGATGGCGCGACCGACAGCCTGAACAATGTCGATCTCTGAACGCTTCGGGTCGATGAAAGCGACTCCATCAAGGGTAGGCACGTCAATTCCTTCGGTGAGGCAACGCGCATTGGAAATCACCGCCCGTTCGTCCTCTCCAATCTCGCTGAGACTTTGCAGCCTACGATGACGCTCTCCGGCGGGCATCGTGCCAGCAACATAATCTGTCCACAACTTTCCCTTGGGGCGTTGTCGTGTGGGGATCCAATCGACCACTTCTGGGAACGAAGCCTCAAACGCTTTGGCACCTTTGACGAGCCTGTGAAAAGTGATCACCCGACGTAGATCGTATTTCCGCATCGCTTTGGCGAGCCCGATTTGTCCAGCCACCGCACGAGCGTCGGTCACTTCCTTGCCGTGAATGGTTATGAACCAAGCCTTTTCGGCCCAGGCGCGGTAGGTGGCGTTATCGACGCCGATAATCGCGACTTGGTAGTCGGTGAGCAGGTCACGTTCAATCGCCTCACGAAAAGTGATTCGGTGGAACACTTTTCCGAATTTGACCTCGTCGTCCATTGAGGCGAACTCAAAGCCAGCTTCCTTAGTTGCCTTCAGGACGCGCGCCGAATAGATGCGTGAGGTAGCCGTCATAAACAACCGTCTGCGGGCCTTGATCTTCTCGTTGTCCAGGATGGTGGCGAACTCCGACGAATGGGGGGCGGCGCAGCGGTGCGCTTCGTCAGCGATAGCCAGATCGAAAGCTGGCACGTGACCCAGCTTGAACGCCTTGGCAATTTGCGGCGATGATTGGTAGGTGGCGAACACGACACGGGGGCCGGAACGCCTACGCAAGAATTTCGCGATCTCGTCAGGGTCGGTCGTGACGGGCAAGCCAAGATCGCTCGTACTCGACACGGGCATATCATTATCGTCTTTGGAAACCGTCTCATCCGAGCACACGGGCAGATATTCGAAGTCCACCTTTTTATTGCTTCTCCACGCGCCAATCGTCTGCTTCATTAGTTGAAGCGAAGGCACCAACACGAGAGTGCGCTCGGCAGAAAGCGTTTCGCGAATGAACAACGCGGTTAGGGTCTTGCCGGTCCCGCAAGCCATGATCAATTTCCCACGATCGGCCTGCCGAAATTCGTTCACCACGTTGTTCATCGCTTCGCCCTGGTAAGCCCACCGGCCCTTCGGTTCCTTCGGCGGTAATCGGGGCGCGCGCAGATCAGAAGGCGAAGCAGGCCAGTCGATCTCGGCAGCATTAAGATCGGTGCGGCCTAGATGCCCTACCGGAATTGCCTGGGCATTCATCGTGTTGCGGGGAGTGCTTCCCAACTTGTCAGTCGTCGCGATAAGCAGACGGTACGAAAACAGGTAACGTCCAGTGTTGTCGTCTTTGCGGTTTGACTCCGAGAGGAAGCTGTTCATGTCTTCCTTGGTGACGGAGTAGGCCGAATCGTATGCCTTGGCCTGAATCGCCCACAGCGTGCCGTCGCGGTGCTTCGCGACGAGGTCGATACCGGCTTCTTTCTTCGGGTACCAGCGACCAGGCCAGTCCTTCCACAGCCACACGCGGGTAAGTTGACCCGAGTAGACCGGATCATGCTCTAAGTACCACTTGCAGATGCGCTCGAACTGGTTGCCCCTAACGTTGTCGTCGGGGTCTAACCGGCCCAAGAGATCACCGAGCGACGTCACGCCAAGAGACTAGAGCGCCCCGCCGTCAGCCTCCAATGCCAACGTCACAACGACGCTGACGGTGTACAACGCACGATTAGACGACGACCCAGCCGAAACGATCGCCGCACCGAAACCGATGGACCAGGCCAGTCGCCGCACCCAACTTCGAAGACGGCCCGATAAGTTGATGTTCCTAGATAGCAAGCCGCTCGGCAACGGACGCGGCAAAGCAACAGACGGGAGCCTCATGAAGCTGGTTTCGCAGTACTGGCGAGGCGTTCTCCGTCGCCTGCAAGCAGAAGTCGAGGACTTCAATAGCCTTATTAACCATCGCGGTGAGCAGGGGCGCGAGAACGAACTATCGATTGCCCGCATGCTCGAAAATCTAATTCCAGCCAGATACGGCGTTGGCTCTGGGCTCCTTTTCGACTCAGATGGCAACGAGTCGTCGCAGACCGACATCGTGCTGTTCGATGCCGTCGACGAACCCGCAATTCTTGCGCAAACAACTCAAGTGTTGTTCCCGGTCGAGAATGTCCGGGGTGCCATCGAGGTCAAAACCAATATCAACGGCGCTGAATTGGTGGATATTGGAAAGAAAGTGGGAAGCGTGAAGGCCCTCCATCCCGCAGTCGGCAAGATGCCCATTTGCGCTGCGGTTGGCTATCAAGCGACCGTACTCTTAGACACGGTTGTCACGCATTTCAAAACGCTGAAGACGGCTACAGCCGACAACCGACCCGACCTGTTCCTCGTGGTGGATCCAGCCATGATAGGGATGTCCGCGCGTATTGCACGAAACCTCGGATGGGATGTTCCTGAACCAGACGACTATATATTGGGTGTCACTCCCCTTCAGCGGGACAAAGATGGGCAAGTGACAGTTGGGAGCTATGAGCCTGTGCCACAGGGAAATTCAAATTCAACCGGTGTTCTTCACCATGGTAACCGTTTCGCAGTTCACTCGGTGTCTGGCGTTGAGTACATGGCTGATTCGGCTAGAGCACTTCTTCTATTTTCAGAGGCTTTGATCACCACGTTGTCAATCGAAAATAACCGATCCGCGCCTGGATTTCATTATTACATCACACCAGAAATGCGCGATCTGCTTCTCATCTCGCTAAGTCAAGAGAGTTCCTAGGTCTAGATGATCGAGTGCAGCTTTCGCATCCAGATATGGCCAGCCTGCCTGCTGTGCTAATTGCTCCATCGTAGGTCGGAGCGGAAAGTCGCCGGTATCCTCAGTCGCCAACACAAACTCGGTCGATTCCTCTGTAAGCATCATGCACAGCCTACCGACTGCTGCGAGGCATCCGGCGTCTTTTTCCAAGCTTTCGATTCCGAATGAGAAGCCTAAGTTGACTACCAGCGCCATAACCGGACGTATGAAACTAATATTTGCTGCAAATCGATCGAGTTTGCTCGTTAGGCCGGATGCCCAAGCCCAGATCGGCTCGTCGCGCGCTATGGTCTGGAGCTCAGAACACACTTCCCGTGGAAATCCGAACCTTTCCTCGTCGACGCAGCCTGTGAGCCCGTCCAGTAGCTGTACATGTTTAGAGGGGTGAACCGCGCGAGACATTTCATGCAGTGCGCTCGCGTCAGCAACACACAGTATTGGATGGCTCAACCAACCTCGCTGCTGGCCAGCTCGCGGGCACTACTCAGCTCGCGATCGGACAAATTGAGAAGGTCAAGCACCTGTGTGCGTCTGAGGTAGCCGAAGTTCTCGGCGTCAAGCAGTGAGTTGACGAATCCGGACCCGTACTGGTCAACGCGAACCCGGGGACGTGTTCGCTCGTTTCCAGGTACGTACCCACCGCCGCCGCTTTTAGGCTCGGAATCTTCGATAATTTGGTCATACAAATACTGTGAGGCGAGACCAAGAGTCAATGCGCGGATCGCAGCGGCCTGCACACTCACCTTGAAGTAATTCCGAATCGACACAACGTTTTCGCGGGTTTTGATATGACCTTTCAGCCGACTCTCGACGAACAAACGAAACGAGTGCTCAGGCATCAGTAGTGCTGCGGCGACTCGATTGCAGAACCGCTCTACCTCACTCGAATCATTTCGACTGAGACATACGGAATCGTCACGAAGGGCGAGGTGGGTAAGCTCATGCGCGTAAGAGAAGAATCGCGCGCGAACGTGGTCGCGCGTATTGATGGCGATAACTGAAACTGGTCCGTCGTGAAGACTGAAGCCGCGAGTAACGCGTTCGTCCATTGTCAGGTGCAGGACAACAATTCGGTTCTGTTGCAATGCATTTCGCATAGCCTTCCCGGCGCTGCTGTCGGTTGCACTCTTGCTCGACTGGTTTGATTCCGACCAATCGAGCCAGGCGCGAAGACGCTCCGCCACAACTTCCGGATTTTCCCCGCGATCCGCTCGCGGAACCTTTGGCCAGTCGGCTCCGTCTTGCGCGGCCTTGTCGGCAATCCATTTTGTGATTCTGAGTACCGTTTGTGCTATTCGCATCGCGTTCGCAGTCTCTGCCGGAATGCTTTCCGGCGCACCGGGATACCGACGAAACTCGACTTTATGTTCGCGAGAAGACGTGGGGGGTGTAGGAAGGAAAAGGAACGATTCATTGCAAGCAAGCAGCTTAACTAATGCGTCGAACTGACCCTTGGTCGGTTGCGTGTCTTCGTCAATCCAGCTCTTTAAGAGTTCCTGATCAACGTTCAACCGGTCTGCAGCCGTCGCTGCCGTCAGATGCCGGTCGATCAGTGCCCAATTAAGGACGCTACCCGTGATCGGCATGGGCTTAGCCATCGCATCATCCAATCAGATCGAGCACTGCTAACGAGAGTAATGGCACCGGCGTTTCGGACAGCACTTTACGTTCAACACTACGGGCGACCGCAGACACTTTGAGGAGCTGCCCAAACGCCGCACGAAACCTGTGTCTTCCCAGGGCTGGGGGCTACCAGCCGCTGCGGTGGCAGGATCATCCAACCGCCCTGGGTGCAGGGCACGAGGTTCCCGAAGCTGGGCACCCTAGACGTTCCCACCGAACTGCGGGCAGTAGGTTGCCGATGCTTCATCGATGAACCACGCCACCATGAAATCGGGTATCTGCGGCCATAGGATGCGTAACCGCGTGCCGACGATCGCGGTGGAAATGTTCTGCCCCATGTGAGGTTTCATAGCAGGTGGCTGTGGTAACCGCGCCGCGTCGTCACGTACCGGGTCAATGATGGCCTTTACCGCTGCCAGGCTGACACGCGGTCCCGCATCTGCCGTTGAATGTCAAGCACTTCGTTGCGACCGACCTGCAAATACTCCCCAAGCTGCTGGATCTCTAGCTGTGCGTTGAGGTAGGGCTGCCAGCCGCTGCGCGCGGTCCATTTCGCGGCAGGCGCTTGCTGCCAGACGGCGAGGTCACCATCGGGTGAGGCTTCGACCCGCAGCAGCCGGGTAGCCGCGACGCAGCCGCGACACAATCTGCGTTGGGCTATGGAACTGTTCCAACCGAGTCTGCACCTCGGCACGCAACGTGTCACTGGCGGCCAGTTTGCGGGTTTTGGGGCGCCGAGCGCGGTCGGCGGAGCGGTCGTGGGCCGCCATCGCCAGGTATCGCACGCGGGCGGTCTTGCCGCTTTGCCGAGCGCCGAAGGCGTCTTTGCGCCGATACCCCGACTTGCAGCCGGGTATG
>Ga0182014_10005985_pt1 | contig 13331 bp, 9 predicted proteins | sample 612S2DmetaG_FD_120489 | JGI IMG/M metagenome (GOLD analysis project Ga0182014, IMG submission 120489) | Permafrost microbial communities from Stordalen Mire, Sweden - 612S2D metaG | ecosystem: Environmental > Terrestrial > Soil > Wetlands > Permafrost | place: Sweden: Stordalen | collected... | reverse complement strand
GGGCCTGCCGGACACCAGTACCGGGCGCCCGCCGCTGTCGGGGTGCCGGGCGCGGGCCATCCTGGACCGCGTCGGTGACAAGTGGTCCGTCTTCGTGATCGACCGGCTGGGGCAGGGCAGCCACCGGTTCAGCGAGCTGCGCCGCGGCATTGACGGTATCACCGGCCGGATGCTGACCGTCACCCTGCGCGGACTGGAACGCGACGGCCTGGTCTCGCGGACGATCCATCCCGTCATCCCGCCCCGGGTGGACTACGAGCTCACGCCCATGGGCCTGACCCTGCTGAAGACGATCGAGCAGCTCATCGACTGGGCCGACAGCCACGTCGCCGACATTCACGCGGCCCAGACCGCCTACGACGCCCGGCACGCGCCGGACCCACTGGACGCGCTGGAGCCTCCCGGCCAGGGTGACCCCGAGATCGCCGCCTGCGAAGCCGCCGAGTCCGCCTGCGACTGAGTATCCCGTTGTCCTGGGTGCTGGTGTGACTGGGCTGAGGCTCCCGTCGCGGGCAGGCGCGCAAGGTCCGTTAATTAAAAAATGGGCGCGAGCACAGCCAGCCCCGATGCCAAGATGGCGACCTGACCGGACGCCTTGCCGTTCTGGACGCCGGTGTGAGGCGGCCCCTTAATGAGCGCCGTTTCACGGCGTAGGCTGCGGGCGGGAGGCAGCCATGGAGTTCGAGCACATCCTGGTCGAGCGTTCGGGCGATTTCGCGACCGTCACGATGAACCGGCCGCGGCGCCGCAACGCACTCTCGCTGGCGCACATGCGCGAGCTGATCACGGCCTTCCGTGACATCGGCGACAGCGACGCCCTGGGGGTCGTCCTGGCCGGGAACGGGCCGGTGTTCTGCGCGGGGCACGACTTCGCGGACGTCGTCGACGGCGACCTGCCCGCCGTCCGTGCCCTGCTGATGACCTGCACCGAGCTGATGACGCTGATCCAGCAGGTGCCGCAGCCGGTGGTCGCGCGGGTGCACGGGCTGGCCACGGCGGCGGGCTGCCAGCTCGTAGCCAGCGCCGACCTGGCCGTGGCGAGCGAGGACGCCGGGTTCGCGGCGCCGGGCGGCAAGGGCGGCTGGTTCTGCCACACGCCGATGGTCGCGGTGGCGCGGAACGTGGGGCGCAAGCGCGCCGCGGAAATGGCCCTGTCGGGGGACGTCATCGATGCCCGGACCGCGCTGGACTGGGGGCTGGTCAACCAGGTGGTGCCGGCCGCGCAGCTCGGCACGGCCGTGCAGAGCCTCCTCGACCGCGTGACCCGGGGTTCCGCGGAGAGCAAGGGCATCGGCAAGCAGGCCCTCTACGCGCAGATCGACCTGGACCAGCCGAAGGCCTACGCCTACGCCGTCGAGGTCATGGCCGCGACCAGCCAGTTGCCCGACGCCCGCGAGGGCATGATGTCGTTCCTCGAGAAGCGCAAGCCCCGCTGGCGCCGCGGCCGCTAGACGGCGGCCCGGCCCGGGGCGCCCCGGGCCGGGGCGGCCCCGCCGCGGAGCCGAACGGGCTGGTCCGGGATGCTGCTAGCTCCCGGACGGGGGCATTCAAACGGGCGGCGCAGGCATAACGCGGGCAGCGCTCCGGGGCGTGGAAATAGCGCCCGGGCGCGCGGGTTCGGGCTGGCTGCTGGCCCGGGTGATCAGCTCGGGGGTGAAGACGATGCGGCGGTGCTCGTGCTGCGCCGGGCGGTCGGCCTCTTCGAGCAGCAGTTCCGCGGCGGCCTGGCCGAGCTGGTACTTGGGCTGGCGCACCGAGGTCAGCGGGACCGCCGAGTCCGCGGCGAAGTCGATGTCGTCGTAGCCGACGATGGCCACGTCGCCGGGGACCTGCGCGCCGAGCTGGCCCAGCCGGCGGACCAGCCCGAGGGCCAGCAGATCGTTGGTGCAGAAGGCCGCGGTGGGTGCGGGGCCACGGATGGCGGTGGGGCCGGTGATAAGGGCGGGGTCCACGGGGATGGAACCGGCCGCGAGCCCGGAGACACGAAGCTGGTCGCATGCGTCGGCGCCGCAGCGGGTGTTCATGGCCGGGACCGGGATCTCCAGCAGGACCTCCGCCGGGTTGAAGCCGGCCTTGCGCACCGCCTCGTAGGCGCCGCGCCGCCGGTCCGCGCACTGCCGGATGGCCAGCGGGCCGTTGACCAGCGCGATACGCCGGTGGCCCAGCGCCAGCAGGTGCGCGACCGCCAGCTCCCCGCCGCGCCGGTCGTCCACGGCGACCGAGCAGTGCCCGGCCGGCCCGGGGCGGTCGAGCAGCACCACCGGGGTGCCCCGCTCGCGAATGCCCTTGATCGTCGGCGCCCGGCCGTGCACCGGCGTGATGAGGATGCCGCGGACGCGCTGCTCCTCCAGCACGCGCAGGTACTGGTGTTCCTTGTCCTCGGCCTCGTCGGAGTTGCAGAGGATCACCGCGTACCCCTCGGCCTGGGCGTAGTCCTCGACACCCCTCGCGACCTCGGTAAAGAACGGGTTCGTCACGTCCAGGACGACCAGACCGAGGCAGCGGCTGCGGCCCGCGCGCAGCTGCCGCGCGGACGCGTTGGGGATGAAACCGAGCTGCTCCATGGCGGCTTCCACCCGCGCCCGGGTCTGGGGCCGGACCAGGTCCGGATGGTTCAGCACGTTCGACACCGTGCCGACCGCCACCCCGGCGAGGGTCGCCACATCCTTCATCCCGGCAGCCATCGGTCCTCCATTGTGCCGGTCCATCCCTGGAAAACCGGGCCACGGCACGATTGTAACGATTCAACCTCAAGTGTCGGCTGCTTCATTGACAGCGCAAGAGCAGCATTCCAGACTTCGAGGCACGTTTGAAACGTTCCATCACGTGGCGGACACATGATCGGGGCGGTAGGCGCGGCCCGAGCAACAGGCACGATACGAGCAACAGGGAAGATCCGAGCGGCCCTCGATGAGGAGATGAAGCCCGTGGGTCCTGGGGAAGAAGACGGACACCGTTCCCCCGGCGCGGATGCCGGCGCGGACGCTGGTGAGCCCGGCTCACCGGCAGAGCCCGCCCCGGACTCCGCTGCCCCGGCGCCGGTGTCCCGGTCTGCTCCCGCCGGGACCTCCCCGCCCGAGCCCGCCGGGACCTCCCCGGCAGCGCCCGTTGACACGCCCTCCATGGACTCGCCGGGCACGCCGCCCGCCCCGGCAGCGCCCGTTAACACAACTTCCCCGGACTCACCGAATACCCCGGACTCACCGAATACCCCGGACTCGACGGCCACGGCGGACGCGGGCACGGACGCGGGCGCGCCGGTGGTCCTCTCGCTGGAGCACGTGAGCAAGTCGTTCGGCGCGGTACGGGCGGTCATCGACGGGTCGATCGAGCTGCGCGCGGGTGAGGCGCACGCGCTGGTCGGGGAGAACGGCGCCGGCAAGTCCACCATGGTGAAGATCCTCGCCGGCGTGCACCAGCCCGACAGCGGAACGCTCCTGGTCAACGGCCAGCCGACCGAACTGCACGGCCCGGCGGGGGCGATCGGGGCCGGCATCGCGATCATCTACCAGGAACCGACGCTGTTCCCGGACCTGTCGGTGGCCGAGAACATCTTCATGGGCCGCCAGCCGCTGCGCCGCGGACGGCGGATCGACGGGCGGGAGATGACCACCGAGGCCGACGCGCTGTTCGCCCGGCTCGGCGTCCGGATCGACCCGGGACGGATCGCGCGCGGGCTGTCCATCGCCGACCAGCAGGTCGTCGAGATCGCCAAGGCGCTGTCGCTGAACGCGCGGGTCATCGTGATGGACGAGCCCACCGCGGCCTTGTCCGCGGTGGAGGTGGCGCGGCTGTTCGACGTCATCGCGGCGCTGCGGGCGGACGGCGCGGCCGTGCTGTTCATCTCGCACCGGCTCGAGGAAGTCTTCGAAATCTGCCAGCGGGTGACCGTGATGCGCGACGGCCGCCATGTACTCACCAGTCCCCTCGCGGGGCTGACCACCGGGGACCTGGTCCGGGCCATGGTCGGCCGGGACATGCCGGAACGGGTCGCGGGCGAGCGCGGCGCCCCGGGCGCGGTGCAGCTCACGGCGCAGCGGCTGACCCGGGAGGGTGTGTTCACCGACGTCTCGTTCGAGGTCAGGGCGGGCGAGATCGTCGCGCTGGCCGGGCTGGTCGGGGCCGGTCGCAGCGAGGTGGCCCGCGCGATCTTCGGGATCGACCGGTACGACGCGGGCACGGTGACGGCGGGCGGCCGCCAGCTCAGGAAGGGCTCGCCGACCGCGGCCATGACCGCCGGGATCGGCTTCGTGCCGGAGGACCGGCGCCAGCAGGGCCTGGTCATGGAGATGTCCATCCAGCAGAATGTCGCCCTTGCCTCGCTGGCCACGCTGCGCAAGGCCGGGATCATCCGCGCGTCGGCGGAACGCAGCTTCGCGGCCGACTGGGCGGTGCGGCTCAGCGTCAAGTACGGGCGGCTCACCGACCCGGTGTCCATGCTGTCCGGCGGCAACCAGCAGAAGGTCGTGCTGGCCAAGTGGCTGGGCCGCCGCCCGTCGATCCTCATCGTGGACGAGCCGACGCGCGGTATCGACGTGGGTACCAAGGCGGACGTGCACAACCTCCTCGACCGCCTCGCCGGCGAGGGCATCGCCGTCCTGATGATCTCTTCTGAACTGCCGGAGGTACTGCGGTTGGCCGACCGGATCCTGGTCATGCGGGAGGGCCGCCTGGCGGCGGAGTTCACGCAGGCGGAAGCGTCCGAGGAGAGCATCATGGCCGCGGCAACCGGCCAACTGGAGGCGCAGGAGCGATGACGGCCACACTGGCACCGCACCGTGAGCCGGGCAGCCCGGCCCCGGCGAGTTCGCGGCGGCTCGCCGACCGGGTGTTCCGGATCCGCGAGTTCGGCATCGTCGCCGTGCTGGTCGTGTTCGTCGCGGTGACGGCGTCGATCCAGTCCCGCTTCCTGAGCAGCACGAACATCCAGTTCATCCTGGTCGACGCGACGATCTTCGCGCTGCTGGCGCTGGGCGAGACGATCGTGGTGATCAGCCGGAACGTCGACCTGTCGGTCGGCTCCGTGCTCGGGCTGTCCGCGTTCCTGACCGCACGGCTGGCGAGCAATACGCACGGGCTGCCGCTCCCCCTGGTGTTCCTGGCGGGGATCGGGATCGGGCTGCTGTGCGGCATCGTGAACGGCCTCATGGTCACCATCGGCCGGGTCCCGAGCCTGGTCGTGACGCTGGCCACGCTGTACATCATCCGCGGCGCCGACGTGCTCATCGTCGGGGGCGGCCAGGTCGTCCCGTCCTCGTACTACCCGTCGTTCCTGACCATCTCCAAGGCCACCGTGGCCGGGATACCGGACCTGGCCATCGTGGTCGCGGTGGTGATCGCGGGCGGCGCGTACTGGCTGCGCACCTACCGGTCCGGCCGCGAGCTGTACGCGATCGGCTCCAACCCGGACGCGGCCCGGCTGGCCGGCATCCCGATGGGCCGGCGGGTGTTCACCGCGTTCGCGCTGAGCGGCGCGATCGCCGGGGTGGCCGGCGTGCTGTGGGCGTCCCGGTACGGGACGGTCGATTCCACCGCGGGGACCAGCTACGAACTGCAGGTCGTCGCGGCCGTCGTGGTCGGCGGGGTGGCGATCTTCGGCGGCAGCGGGAGCGTGGTCGGCGCGGCCATCGGCGCGCTACTGCTGCAGACGATCAACTCGGCCCTGTACGTGCTGGGCGTGTCACCCAACTGGGACCAGGCCATCGCCGGCTTCCTGCTGATCCTGGCCATCGTCCTGGATCGGCTCATCTCGCTCCGGCTGACAGCATCCCTGCGACGGAGGAGCGCGCGCCGTGGAGCATGACGTGGACGCGGCGACCGGGGGCGGGGGCGGCTGGGGACGGTTGCGGCCGGCCATGCGCTGGGAAACCGGGCTGGTCGTCGTGGTCATCGCGATCGCGATCATGGGCAGCTCGCTGTCGCCGCAGTTCCTGACGGCCAACAACTTCTTCAACCTCGGCCTGAACAACGGCGAGATCGCGATCATGGCGCTGCCGATGGCGCTGATCATCATCAGCGGGGAGATCGACCTGTCCGTCGAATCCACGCTCGGCATGTCCAGCGCCGTGCTCGGCGTGCTGTGGGCCGACCACTGGCCGATGCTGGCCATCTTCGTGGTGGTCGCCGTGGTCGGCGCGCTGGCCGGGGCGATCAACGGGCTGCTGGTCACCCGGGTCGGGCTGCCGTCGCTCGCGGTCACGATCGGGACGCTCGCGCTCTACCGGGGCATCGCCCTCATCCTGCTCGGCCCCCGGACGGTGGCCAACTTCCCCACCATCTACACCAACGTGGGGATCGTCGCGATCCCGCACACCGACCTGCCCTACTCGATCGGCATCTTCATCGTGCTCGCCGTCATCTTCGCCATCGTGCTGCACGCCACCCCGTTCGGCCGGTCGATCTACGCCATGGGCGACAACGCCGAGGCGGCCATGTTCGCCGGGCTGCGGGTCAAGCGGATCAAGACCACGCTGTTCATCGTCTCGGGGGTGGCCTCCGCGCTGGCCGGGGTGCTGTTCACCTTCCGGCTCAACACGGCGGTGCAGGACAACGGGACCGGCCTGTCGCTGGACGTGGTGGCGATCGTACTGCTGGCCGGGGTGTCGATCTTCGGCGGCAAGGGCTCGATCGGCGGGGTGTTCCTGGCCGTGCTGGCCTTCGCCGGGCTGCAGAACGCGCTGCTACTGACCAACTTCAACCAGGAGGCGACCGGCCTGGTGACCGGTGGCCTGCTGCTGGTCAGCGTGTTCGTGCCGAACGCCGCCATGTTCGTCCGCTCCATCCGCCGGGCCGTCACGCGGATGACCCGCCGGATGCCGTCTGAACCAGCCCTATCCATGCCACGAAAGGACACATAGCCATGCGAGCTTTGCTGAGACGGGCGCCGTTGGCCGCCTCGACACTCGTCGTCGCGTCGGCGGTCGCCGTCGCCGCCTGTTCGTCGAGCGGTTCCGCCACCCCATCCAGCTCATCCAGCTCATCCGGGTCCGGATCCAGCACCGCCAAGACCGGCCTGAAGATCTTCGTCATCCCGAAGAACCTGGGCAACCCGTACTTCACGACCGCGGACAGCAAGGGCACCGGCGGCGCGCTGGCCGCGATCAGCGCCCTCGGCGACTCGGGCACGGAGACGAGCGGCACCGCGGCCACCTCCGCGTCGCAGATCCCCGCCATCCAGGCCGCGATCACCAAGGGCGCGAACGCGCTGGTGGTGTCGGCAACCGACCCCACGGCGCTGTGCCCGACGCTCAACGGCGCCATCAAGCGGAAGATCCCCGTGGTCACCTACGACTCCGACGCCCCGTCGTGCCGGAGTTTGTTCATCAACCAGGCCTCGACGTCCGCGATCGGGACCAGCGAGGTCGACCTGCTGGCCAAGCAGATCGGTGACTCCGGCGAGATCGGCATCGTCTCGGCCGCGGCGTCGGCGACGAACCAGAACGCCTGGATCGGGTACATGAAGACGGAGCTGGCCAAGTACCCGAAGATAAAGCTGGTCGCGACCGTCTACGGCAACGACGACCCGGCCACGGCCACGCAGGTCACCCAGGGGCTGCTGGAGCAGTACCCGAACCTGAAGGGCATCATCTCCCCCACCACGGTCGGCATCCTGGCCGCCGCGGGCGTGCTCGACTCGGCCAAGTACCGGGGCAAGGTCATGCTTACCGGGCTGGGCACCCCGGACTCGATGAAGAAGTACGTGTCCGACGGCACGGTCAAGGCGTTCGAGCTGTGGAACCCGGCCAACCTGGGCTACCTGGCCGGTTACGCCGCAGCCGACATCGCGGGCGGCACGCTCAAGGTCACCCAGGGCGCGACGTTCACGGCCGGCAAGCTCGGCCAATTCACGATCGGCGCCGACAACACCGTCCTGCTCGGCCCGCCGACCGTCTTCGACTCCGCCAACATCAACAACTTCAACTTCTGACTGGCAGGCCGGGGGTTCCGGCAGGAGCCCCCGGCCTGAGGCCCGTCACGGGCCATCCCGGGAGAGGACCTGGAATGCGTGACCTGGCCAGCGTGAAGGCCACCTTGAAGGCACAGCGGATCGAGCTGCCGTCGTGGGCGTTCGGCAACACGGGAACGCGGTTCAAGGTGTTCGGGCAGCCCGGCGTGCCGCGGACGCCGCTGGAGAAGATCGACGACGCGGCGCAGGTTCACCGGTTCACCGGCGTCGCGCCGAGCGTGGCCGTGCACATCCCGTGGGACAAGGTGGGCGACTACGCGGACCTGGCCAAGCACGCGGCCGACGCCGGGGTCCGGATCGGCACGGTCAACGCCAACGTGTTCCAGGACGACGATTACCGGCTCGGCAGCGTCGCGAACCCGGACCCCCGGGTGCGGCGCAAGGCCGTGGCCCACCTGATGGAGTGCGTCGACGTGATGGACGCGACCGGTTCTCGCGACCTGAAGCTGTGGTTCGCCGACGGCACCAACTACCCCGGCCAGGACGATATCCGCCTTCGCCAGGACCGGCTGGCGGAGGCGCTGGCCGAGGTGTACACCCGGCTCGGCTCCGGTCAGCGGATGCTGCTGGAGTACAAGCTGTTCGAGCCGTCCTTCTACACCACCGATGTGCCCGACTGGGGCACGTCCCTGACCCACTGCCTGGCCACCGGGCCGCATGCCCTGGTGGTGGTGGACACCGGCCACCACGCGCCGGGCGTCAACATCGAGTTCATCGTGGCCGTCCTGCTCCGGCTCGGGCGGCTCGGCGGATTCGACTTCAACAGCCGCTTCTACGCCGACGACGACCTGATGGTGGGCGCGGCCGACCCCTTCCAGCTGTTCCGCATCCTGCACGAGGTGGTCCGGGCCGGGGCGCTCGTGCCGACGGCGGGCGGGACCGGCGGGCCAAGTACCCGGGCCAGCACGCCGGGCGGGGACATCGCGTTCATGCTCGACCAGTGCCACAACATCGAGCCCAAGATCCCCGGCCAGATCCGCTCGGTCATGAACGTGCAGGAGGCCACGGCCAAGGCGCTGCTGGTCGATACGGACGCGCTGGCCGCCGCGCAGCAGGCCGGCGACGTGCTCGGCGCCAACGGCGCACTGATGGACGCGTACAACACCGACGTCCGGCCGCTGCTGGCCGAAGTCCGCACCGAGCTGGGCCTGGATCCCGATCCGTACGCCGCGTACGCCCGGTCCGGGTACCAGGAGAAGATCGTAGCGACGAGGATCGGCGGCACGCCCGCCAGCTGGGGCAGCTGAGCCTTCCTCTCGGCCGCCCCGGAACACGCCCCGCAGATGGATGAGGTGACATGACCGACGCGAGCAACGCGGTGCCGGCCCTGCTGGAACGCAGCAACCGGCTCGGCTCCGATCCGCGGAACACCAACTACGCCGGCGGCAATACCTCGGCCAAGGCCACCGCCACCGACCCGGTCACCGGGCGCCCGGTCGAGCTGATGTGGGTGAAGGGCTCGGGCGGCGACCTCGGCACGCTGACCGCCAACGGCCTGGCCGTGCTGCGCCTGGACCGGCTACGGGACCTGGTGCACGTCTACCCGGGCACCGAGCGCGAGGACGAGATGGTGGCCGCGTTCGACTACTGCCTGCACGGCCGCGGGGGGGCGGCGCCGTCGATCGACACCGCCATGCACGGGCTGGTGGACGCGGAATGCGTGGACCACCTGCACCCCGACGCCGGGATCGCGTTCGCGACGGCCGCCGACGGCGAGAAGCTGACCAGCGCCTGCTTCGGCGACCGGGTGGTGTGGGTGCCGTGGCGCCGGCCCGGCTTCCAGCTTGGCCTGGACATCGCCCAGGTCAAGCGGGAGCACCCGGAAGCCATCGGGGTCATCCTGGGCGGGCACGGGATCACCGCCTGGGGAGAGACCAGCGACGAGTGTGCGGCGCACTCGCTGGAGATCATCGCCGCGGCCGGCGCGTACATCCGGACCGAGGGTCACCCACGTCCGTTCGGGGACATTATCGACGGCTATCAGCCGCTGCCCGACAGCGAACGGCGGGCACGCGCCGCCGCGCTGGCGCCGGTGCTGCGCGGCCTCGCGTCGACCGACCGGCCGCAGGTCGGGCACTTCACCGACAGCGACGTGGTGCTCGATTTCCTGGCCCGGGAGAAGCACCCGGCGCTGGCTGCTCTGGGGACGTCGTGCCCGGACCATTTCCTGCGGACCAAGGTCCGGCCGCTCGTCCTGGATCTGCCGGCCGCCGCGCCGGTGGAGGTGGCCATCGCCCGGCTGCGCGAGCTGCACACCGCGTACCGGGAGGACTACCGCGCGTACTACGAACGGCACGCGGACCCCGCGTCGCCGCCCATGCGCGGCGCGGACCCGGCGATCGTGCTGGTGCCGGGCGTAGGCATGTTCAGCTACGGGGCGGACAAGCAGACGGCGCGGGTCGCCGGGGAGTTCTACGTCAACGCGATCAACGTGATGCGCGGCGCGGAGGCGCTGTCCACCTACTCCCCCATCAGCGAGGCGGAGAAGTTCCGCATCGAGTACTGGGAACTGGAGGAGGCCAAGCTGCGCCGGCGGCCCGCGCCGAAACCGCTGGCCACACGGGTCGCGCTGGTCACCGGGGGCGGTTCAGGGATCGGGCGGGCGATCGCGGAGCGGCTGGCGGGCGAGGGGGCGTGCGTGGTCGTCGCGGACCGGGACGGCGACACGGCCTCGGCGGTGGCCGCCTCCTGCGGGTCATCCGACGTCGCGGCGCCGGTGACCGTGGACGTGACCAGCGAGGCCGGGATCGAGGCGGCTTTCGCGGCCGCGGTCCTGGCCTTCGGCGGCGTGGATCTGGTGGTCAACAACGCGGGGCTGTCCATTTCCCGGCCGCTGCTGGAGACCACCGCCGCGGACTGGGACATCCAGCACGACGTGATGGCGCGCGGGTCGTTCCTGGTCTCGCGCGAGGCGGCCCGGGTGATGACCGCGCAGGACATGGGCGGCGACCTGATCTACATCGTGAGCAAGAACTCCGTCGTGGCCGGGCCGAGCAACATCGCGTACGGGGCCACCAAGGCGGATCAGGCGCACCAGGTCCGGCTGCTCGCCGCCGAACTGGGGCCGCTCGGGATCCGGGTGAACGGGATCAACCCGGACGGGGTGGTCCGGGGATCGGGGATCTTCGCCGGCGGCTGGGGCGCGCAGCGGGCGGCCGTCTACGGGGTGCCGGAGTCCGAGCTTGGTGCCTTTTACGCGAAACGGACGCTGCTGGGACGTGAAGTGCTGCCGGAGCACGTCGCGGCGGCCGTCGTGGCGCTGACCGCCGGGGACCTGCCGCTGACGACCGGGCTGCACATCCCGGTCGACGCGGGCGTGGCGGCAGCGTTCCTGCGGTGAGCCCTTCGTTAGGTGATCGCTTTCGTGAGGCGAGGGTTTCGTGAGGCGAGGGTTTCGTGCCGTGAGGGTCTGGGAGGCGGGATGAGAGCAGCGAATAGCACGGACTCGCGCGGGCCCCGCGCGGGCCCGGGAACGGGGCCCGCGACGCCGCTCGACCACGAGGACCTCGAACTGCTCCGGCTGCTGGCGGACGGCGCGCTGCTCGGCGCGGTGGCCCGGCGGCTGCGGACCTCCGAACGAACGGTCCGGCGCCGGATCCGCAGCATCTGCAACCGGCTGGGCGTCGACGCCCCCATCCAGGCCGTCGTGTGGGCGGCGCGGAGAGGGCTGTTGTGACTGGCGGCGGGGCGGTGAGTGCGAGCGGTTCCCCGCACGGGGGCGGTTCCCGGGGCAGGGCGCTGAGCGTGGCCGCGGTCGATCTCGGCGCCTCCAGCGGGCGGGTGATGGTGGCCCGGGCCGGCCCGGGTGAACTCACGCTGCGCGAGGTGCACCGGTTCCCCAACGTCCCGGTGCGGGCCGGCGGCACCCTGCACTGGGACATTCTGCGGCTGTACGCCGACGTGCTGGACGGCCTGGGGATAGCCGGCGCCGGCCCGCCCGGGAACGGCCGGCGGTCCCGGGACGGGGTCGCGAGCGGGGGCGGTCTGGCCAGCGTGGGGATCGACTCGTGGGGAGTCGACTACGGACTGCTGGACCGTACGGGCGCGCTGCTCGGGAACCCCGTGCACTACCGGGACAGCCGGACCGAAACCGTCGTGGACCGTGTCCAAGCCCGGATCCCCGCCGCCGACCTTTACGCCGCGACCGGCATTCAGGAACTCCCGATCAACACGATCTACCAGCTCACCGCGGCGGCCGGCACGCCGCAGCTCGACGCGGCGGAGACCCTGCTGCTGATCCCCGATCTGCTCGGCTACTGGCTCACCGGGCAGACCGGAGTGGAACTCACCAACGCGTCGACGACGCAGCTCGTCGACGTCCGGACCGGTGACTGGGCCTGGCCACTGATCGATTCGGCCGGGATTCCCCGGCGTATCTTCCCGGCGCTGCGCCAGCCGGGCACCCTGATCGGGCCGGTGGTACCGGACGTGAGCGCGGCGGCCGGGCTGCCGGTGATCGCGGTCGGGTCGCACGACACCGCGTCGGCCGTGGTCGCGGTGCCCGCGCGGGGCCGCGATTTCGCGTATATCTCCAGCGGAACGTGGTCACTGGTCGGCATGGAACTGGATGAGCCGGTGCTGAGCGACGCCAGCCGGCGCGCCAACTTCACCAACGAGGCCGGGGTGGACGGGCGGATCCGTTACCTGCACAACGTCACCGGACTGTGGCTCCTGCAGGAGTCGCTCCGGGTCTGGGCCGCGGCCGGTCACCCGCCCGGTCAGGCCGGCCTGGACGGTCTCCTGGCGGACGCGGCCCGGCTGCCCCCGCTGGTGTCCGTGGTCGACGCGGACGACCCGGCGTTCCTGGCCCCCGGCGACATGCCGGAGCGCATCTGCGCCGCCTGCGCCCGCGTGGCCGACCCGGTGCCCGCCGGCCCGCCCCGGATCGTCCGCTGCATCCTCGACAGCCTCGCCCTGGCGTACCGCCGCACGATTATGCAGGTCCAGGAGCTGTCCGGGCGGCACGCGGACGTCATCCACATGGTCGGCGGCGGCACCCGGAACGAACTGCTCTGCCAGCTCACCGCCGACGCGTGCGGGCTGCCGGTGATCGCGGGCCCGGTCGAGGCGGCGGCGCTGGGCAACGCGCTGATCCAGGCGCGCGCGCTCGGCGCGGCCCCGGATGATCTCGACGGCCTGCGCGGGCTGGTCGGCGCGACGCAGGAACTTCGGCGCTTCGAGCCCCGGGGGAACGGCGCGGCCTGGGAAGCGGCGGCGCGACGGATCGCCGGTCAGCCGCAACGGGCGTTATCGGGACGCGGATCGGGCAGGGCGGCCCGGCGCCGGGGCGGAGAGCGAACCCGGGCACGGGTTCGGGGCACGGGTTCGGGGCACGGGTTCGGGGCACGGGTTCGGGGCACGGGTT
>Ga0182014_10005984_pt1 | contig 13331 bp, 15 predicted proteins | sample 612S2DmetaG_FD_120489 | JGI IMG/M metagenome (GOLD analysis project Ga0182014, IMG submission 120489) | Permafrost microbial communities from Stordalen Mire, Sweden - 612S2D metaG | ecosystem: Environmental > Terrestrial > Soil > Wetlands > Permafrost | place: Sweden: Stordalen | collected... | reverse complement strand
TTGGGACAGCACGCCGTCTCCTCCTTGGTCTTCAGGCTTTAGCAACCGAAAACCTAAGGGAGAGACGGCGTGTTTTGCGTTATCGGCTCAATCCAACCCACACCATCGGCAGGAGAGCCCAGACCAGCTACGCAACAACCGCTTCTTTTCAATTCTGGGGGCGGTCAATAGGCATGCGATGACTGCCTCAGACGAGGTGGAAATCCTCCAACAACTGTGCAACGCCCTTGTGATTGAGGGCGGCTACGCGCTTGCTTGGATTGGGACGACCTCCAATGGCCGGGACGGAAACGTGAACATATTGTGTGCCGCGGGAGCCACCGATTATCTCTTCGATGGCATAGTTTCGACAAATGCATCAGATCAAAACGGAATTGGCCCAACTGGGTCGGCGCTGAGAACCGGCAAGAGCCAGGTCGTCAGTGACCTGGCCAACGATGCGCTGTACGGGTCTTGGCGAGTGAGGGCCGCACAATTTGGCTTTGGCTCCTCTCTTGCAATTCCCAATAGGTTGGAATCACCCTCGGGTGTCTTGAGCATCTATTCTCAAGACCGCTTCGCGTTCGATGACTCGGTTCTCCAGGGACTTGAACAAATCGTCATGGAGACCAAACTGGCAATTGCACACGTACGGTCGGTTCAAGAGACCAGGAGGGCCCTGGAAGAGACCGCCGTGGCCATGAGAGCTTTGACAGAGGCTGAGGAGCGCTTCCGACTCGCATTCGAGGACAACATGGCCCCCATGATCTTCAGTGATCTCGAGGACCGTGCCATCGCGGTCAATGACGCCTTCTGCCAAATGGTCGGATTCACCAGAGAGGAACTGCTCGGTCACGATTCAACACAATTCACCTATCCCGAGGACATAGGCATCACCGAAGAGTCACACCCTCGTCTGGTCTCCGGCGAGATCGATCAGGTTCGTTACGTAAAGCGTTATCTACGGAAGGACGGTCGGGTCGTCGTTTCTGAGGTGTCGAGGTCCGCCGCGCGCGACGCCACTGGGAAGGTGCTCTACTTCGTCGCGTCGGAGCGCGATATCACCGAGGAGAGAACGCTCGCCATCCAGCTCTCCCATCAAGCACTCCACGACCCGCTCACGGGACTCGCCAACCGGACGCTTTTTGAGGACCGTCTCACCCAGGCGCACGCGAGGGTTGCTCGCCAAGGAGGGATGGGCGCGGTGTTGTTATTGGATCTGGATGACTTCAAGGGGGTGAACGACACACATGGTCACCTCGTTGGCGACCAACTGCTCGTAGGCATTGCGCGCCGACTCGAACTAGTGACGCGTTCCTCGGACACACTCTGTCGTTTCGGGGGCGATGAGTTTCTCTACTTAGCTGAGGGACTCACTTCAACGGCTGAGGCCGAGCAAGTTGCGAGACGTCTTCTCGACGTGATCGCCGAACCTTTCATTTTCGGCGGGTTGCACCTCGACCAGCATGCGAGCCTCGGCGTCGTGATCTGGGATGGAACCAGCGCAGATAGCAGTGAGATCATCCAAAATGCCGACGTAGCGCAGTACGAGGCCAAGCGCCATCACAAGGGCAGTTACGCGATATTCACTCCGAATATGCACCGGCAGGCAGCCAACCGATTCGCTCTGGCTCAAGAGTTGCGCCTCGCACTCCACTCCGGTGAGCTATCGATGCATTATCAGCCCATTGTCGAACTCTCGACCACCGAAGTGGTTGGGTTCGAGGCCCTCATGCGTTGGAACCACCCCGAGCGGGGATGGGTACCACCCAGCGTGTTCATACCGCTCGCCGAAATGAGCACGCTCATCGTGGAGTTGGGCTCTTTCGCACTGCGCGAAGCCGTCAACGCGGCGAGTGGCTGGGAACCGACACGAGGTGGCACCAGTCGGCCCTTCGTCACGGTTAATCTCTCTGCGCACCAGTTCCGCGAAGCGGGTCTCGTGTCGATGATCGAGGAAGCGCTCGCCTGGAGCGCGCTCGCACCAGATCGGCTCGTTATCGAGATCACTGAAGGGGTTGCGCTTCTCGACATCGCCGAGACAATCAGTGTGATAGAGCGCCTTAATCGACTTGGGATCAGCATTGCGCTCGATGACTTCGGAACGGGATTCTCTTCGCTCTCCTACCTCGCGGCCCTGGATCCGAGAATCATCAAGATCGACCAGTCCTTCGTACGGCCTAACCACGAAAGTGCTCGCAACGACACGCTTCTTGAGACCATCATCGCTCTCGGCAACAGACTCGAAGTCACCATGCTTGCCGAGGGCATCGAAACACAGGCACAACTCGATCTTCTGCGCCGCCTCGGTTGCGAGCTCGGTCAGGGCTTCCTCTTCTCGCCCGCGGTGCCGGCCGACGAAGCGGCAGCCATGGTCAGCCGGGTGTTTGGAAACTGAGAGACGGTTAGCAGGTACTGCCACTCTCTGCTGGCTCCGACGCCGACCCTTGGGTCGTAGACTCGGGTCAGGTAGTTTCGGTTACGGCCCAAGCAGCCAATTCGCCTAGCTTGACTGGTAGATCGGAGGATCTCATGGGAAACCAGACAGACGATGACAGTGGTCCACCTGTAGCGGAATCTGAGCAGAACAGTGCTCCAGTCGCCGTTGAAGCCAAGGCAGACGCAACTTCAGAAACGATTGTATCGACGCGAATGTCCAGAGCGTGGATAAGGGTGCTTCCTGCCCTGGTCGTCTTGACCGTCATCTTGGTGTTTGTGTTCCAGAACTCCAAGGACGTGAAAGTAAGTCTCTTCACGTTCTCTGGGAAGCTTCCACTTTCAGTGGCGCTGCTTGGAGCGGTGGTACTTGGTGCGCTCATGGTGCTGGCACTGGGATCGGCGCGTATCTTCCAGCTTCGTAGGCAGGTTCATCGCAAGACGGGAAGGTCAGAGAAGCCAAGCCCAGTAATGGATTAAGCGTTACTTTGCCCGTCGATGTCGCAAACTCCCGCAACGTCGTGATGAATCATCCCGCCGACATAGCCATCGAACCAACAGAACTCATGCATTTGGCTCTCAACCGTGAGTGGTGATCCGATCAGGTCCGATCTTCGTGCCGATGAAGCACCCTTCATGGGTGGCCATAACCACGTCTTCAAGTCAAGTTCATTGACTGAATTACGAATTTGGCTTCAGAACCTCGCGCCGACGCAGGTAATCGTTCTCTTCAATTTCTCCCCGCGCGAAACGACTGTCAAGAATCCTCATTGGGTCGTCCTCGTGACCCGGACCGTGACCATGATCATCATCGGGGCCGTGACTCTCGTGGGGGCCGTGACACTCGTGGGGGCCGTGCCCCTTGTGGGGCCCGTGACCACGATGCCCCTCGCAATGCCCCTCGCAATGCCCCTCGTGGCCCTTGTGATGCTTGTGATGCTTGAAACAACCGACGAACGCAACAACGGCACCGAAGAATGCCATCAAAGGAATCAGGACCAGGAGTCCAGAGTCTCCGCGCCCTTTGTTCTCTCCACAGCCCATAATGAACCTGCCTCAATGTTGATTACCGCTGCCTTCATTATCGTTGTGTGGTGCCCTCCTCGCACAGGGTCGAAGGTAACTATCTGACCGATCATCAAGGTCACCTTGCCGGACCCGGCAATCTGGGCTGGCGAAGCGCCAGTTGGGATAAGGGGGCTCCCCACGCTGGTCTGAGTCTGGCGATGCTTCTCGCCCGGCTCAGACCCGCCGAACGAACCAAACAATGACAGGGCTCTCGAGAAGTTGATTGGCGACGGCCTCATCCAAAACCAAAGCACGCGAGGTCTTTCAGAGTTGCAACTTAGCCTCGCCCGGACCCACGTTCTGCAAAGGACTCTCGCTGGCAGCAGGTTTCACTAGCTTGTCGATTGCAGATGTCTCTCGAGCAAGAAAGGCCCCCATCTCTTGAATGGTGCTCATCAGCGGTCCGGGGAACACTACCGTCGTGTTCTTGTCGACGCCAATCTCAATCAAAGTCTGCAGGTTGCGCAATTGGAGAGCGAGCGGGTGCTCCATCATGATGTCCGAAGCTTCCCCCAGCGCGGTAGCTGCAAGAGATTCTCCTTCGGCAGCAATGATCTTGGCCCGCTTCTCTCTTTCTGCTTCCGCCTGGCGCGCCATCGCCCGTTTCATGGTGTCTGGTAATTGGATGTCTTTCAGTTCGACCAGCGTCACGAGCACACCCCAGTCAGCGGTCTGGACATCAAGGATCTCTCTGATATCGACGTTGATGCGATCAGTTTCGGCGAGCATCTCGTCGAGAGTGTGCTGACCAACGACTTTGCGGAGCGTGGTCTGTGCGATTTGATTGATTGCCTCTTGGACATTCTCGATGGCGATGACCGACTTCGTCGCATCGACGACGCGATAATACGAAACGGCCGAAACGTCAACGCTCACGTTGTCGCGCGTAATGATCCCTTGCGACTGTATCGGCATCGTCACAATACGAAACGAAACCTTGCGAATCACGTTGATAATCGGCAAGATGAAGACGAGACCCGGTTCTTTCTCGGCAACGACCCTTCCGAAGCGGAATACCACTCCCTTCTCGTACTGGTGCACCACGTGGAGAGTCGAGGCTAGGAAGACAATCACCACAACGACAATCACGAGCACAATAACTGACGAAGTCATACGGACTCTCCTTTGATGCCCTCATGCGTTCCTAGGACGGGGATGCGAACACTAGGCGACCGCGCTTCACGCCGCTCGACCGGGGCGGACCTTCGCAACACGGATTGAATGCTCATCATCACCCAACTTCTCCAAGGTGGTTCGGTACGGGCAATTGCTCCACCGTCCAATTGTCACCATAGTCACTCCATCTAAACCTGGCGCCGGGCAGATCAGGAACCGACCAATGAGACTGGGTGAACCGGCTTGGGCGAGGCCAAGACTGCTGATAACTCCGAACGACTATCTGTCTTGCTTCGAAGCCTCGACCCGATAGGTCTGCCACCTTGCATTGTCTGTGAGATGGCAGGAACTTCTGACTGGTCGAAGTCATCTGACTGGATACTGACCAACCTGTCACTGAGGCACGAAGGCTGGACCGTGTCCCGGAATGATCAGTGACGGACCAAGGTCCAGAACCTTCTGGCGAGACTCTTCCAGCTGCGCCTGATCCGCTGCCAGCGGATCGATCACGGGTCCATCGCTGGTCCACCACAGGTGCGTGCACACGACGAGACCATCTTCGGTCCTAATCAATGTTGAAATATCCTGGGGAGTGTGACCAGGGGTGTCCATAAGCGATACTGACGGTGCGCCTTCGATGACGTCGGTGCGCTCCCCCCATACGTCATCTTGATAAATCGCCCAGACGTCGTGAAAACGTGCATTTCGAAAGAGCGCTGCGTTCAGCGTGTGATCAGGATGGTGATGACTGAAGATGACATCGGTCACGTGGTCTTCGTGGACGCCGAGACCGTGGAGAGGTTCAAGTATCACGTCACGGCTCGCGACCATTCCCGGATCGACGACAATGACCACGTCATTCTCTCGAACCAGGACAACGGTGCCGGCAACGCGATCACCCACGTAACCATTGGTCAGGACGTCGATGGTGGCTGCCATACTTTCGCTCCCTCATTGGTCACCGCGTGGCACATCTCCATTTGGAGTCCTCGCGGTGAAGCGTCAGGAATACGGTACCGCCGCATGGCAGCCGTCACCAAGACGGCTCTAGTGCGGCAGTGGGATCGGTCGGCCGACTCTCAGCGGTAGGAAGCCAATCTTTCTAGTGTTGGGGGCCCGACGTGACTCCACCTTGCAAGGGCAACCAACTGCCGAGGTCCCACGTGCTGGTTTCGATGCCACGTTCTAGCCCCGTGGCTTCTCTCCAGGCGGCAGCGCCCAATTCGCGTCGCACCCCACACCCAAGCACTTCCAGTGATCGAGGCTGTCCGCGGTGCGGTCCGCCTCATTGGCGTCGGCCGCGTGATCGCGTACCGGCGCGTGATGGTGAGGGTGACTCCGCCCGGTTTCTCGTTGCACGATGCCCATGATCCTCCATTCGACGAGACGATCTCGTACTCACCCTACGGCGCCCTTGGGGCCCGCCGCGCAATGACTCCCCCAACGCTGCGGATTGCGAGCTCGACGTTGTGTGGGATTTCTCAATTCGTGAAATGTGGGGACTGCCACTGAATGGTGTCGAAGGCCAGAGCTATTGGGAGTGCAACCTCGCACTCGCGCCTTGAGGAACTCGAAGCTTCACGGGCGTCGGAAGCGCGACGCCACGGAAATGCCAACTTGCGCCCGAGCATGCAGGTCCAGAGAAGTTGAGAGGGTGTGTTCTCATCCTGAGTGTGAAGGGTAATTGGTCTTGTCTCTCTGAGCCCGGCCTTCTACCTTGCTCAGGTGAAAAGTAAAAAGGTGACACGCAGTTCGCGCTCGAACTGGAAGAGACCTTCAAATCTGGGCTCAATCGCCAGCTTGACTAAAGCACAACATCGAATCACCAATCTCGATGCGTACCAGCATGCCTGGTGTCGGAGGCCCGACGTGGAAGGTCCGCAACCCTACCTTGGAGGTTGACACGGCTTAATGGTCATTTAGGGGTGAACTTGGCACATCGGAGTGCCTTCGAAAGCCCCTGAAGCCGCATGGCGTTTGGGATCAGGCAAGAACGGCAGAACCCATGCTGCTCCTTGCTTGACCTGCAAGTCGTTCACATCAAATTGCTAGCGCTGCTCACCCAACAAATTTCTTCAGATCAGCGATTATCTTGTCCTCGACCTCAAGGCTCCACGCCGAGTCAGCGATATCGACGACCAAGAAAAGGTCAGAGACAAGGAACGTTTCGATGGCGGCAACGCCGAGATGCTGGAGCCACTTGCCAACGCCAAACCGCACCGTGAAGTCAGCCGGGTCGCCAGTAATCGTGATCGTGAAGGCGCGGTCGGCGTCAACGACGTCGCGCAGAAAGCCTTCCTTCTTTGCTTGAATTACCGTTCCTTTGTCGCTTGCGGCCGACGACTGAACCTTGAAGCCATCGTCAGTGAGGTACTTCTCGATATGGGCTTCGAGCTTACCGAGGTCCGTTCCTTTTCCCTGGAAGTGTTCTGTCTTGTCACCGAGCATGATTCCCTCCTCATTGAAGCATCGAACGACGATTCAATGCGAGTGTAGTGGGCCACTTACGAAGTATCACTCTGCACCTACTTGCGCATTATTTGACTCGGGGCCCGACGCATTAGGAATGCCACCATGCACTGGCTCAGGACCTAAACACCCTCACACGATCAGATTCATCCCATTGCAGATAACTGTTCGGCAGTCGTCAACATGTCCATCCCAACCCGCCGAAGGTGGCCGTCGTCGAACGCGCTTGCGAGCGAAGCGGTGGAGGCGCGACAGGGTCTATCTCCAACCTTGGACCGCTCGGCCGAGGGTCTCGCTCACCTCCGTTCTTAGCAGCACGGCCAGCGATGCCGCCGTGACCTCGCCGGAGTTGAGCCGATCGGTTACGTGAAAGCAATCCCATAGGCGGACCAGTCCGTCCTCACCGTCAGAGTCGAACACCTTGGCTGCGAGACGCTGCCACCGATACTGGTACCAGACGTAGTTCAGCGGGCTCATCGGGTCATCACCACCCGTGTAGTGGGCTTCGAGATCCTCCAGCGTGCTGTAACCCTCGGCGCGCATCCGAGCGTCAAGGCGCGCACTCTGCGCTCCCACGGTGGAGAGCACCTCGAGCGTGTCCAAAGTCTCTGGCTGTCTCGTTGCGATGAACGCGTGGAGGCACAGGTTGGCGAAAATCTCGCCCAACCAGAATGTCGGCAGTCTGAGATCACCGAGAACTTCGAATGCGTGGCCGAGTTCATGGATCGTGACGAGGTCGAAGAATGGCTGCAGATCCAAACCACCTGCGCCGTCGGGGTATGTCGCAAGCAATCTCGTATAACCCCGCGGCGACGCCTCGTGAAGGTCCTCTCCCATCCCGATCCAGAAGTCTCCGCTTCCGGCGGGCATCACCACGATGCCAGGACGGATCTGACCATCGTCATCGTTAAAGAACGGCAGCCCGTATGGCTGCCTGCTCTCCCAATCCGCCTCGTCGGCGATTATGACGGCGATGTCGGGCTCGACTCCCGAAAACAGCCGACTGAAATAGACGTAGGCGTCCGCGGCGACATCGGCCGCGGCCCGCGCTCGTACCAGTGACCCATCGCTGTAACGCACCTCAAACGGATAGCCGCCTAGGTGCGCAAGCCCTGATCCCATCGTCATTAGACAAACCCTAATGGTCAACAGAAGCCCGGATGCACTGCAACTTTGACGTGGTGGGCAATGGGTCTCGGAGCGCCACCGATTCTCGTGACGCTTCAAGAGGTCGTGTTCAACCAGGGTTTCAAACCCATGGTGTCGGAGGCCCGACGCAGCGGTTCTGCAACCTTGCACTGGCGGCTCGACTCGATTTAGGCCTCGCTGGTGCCGGAGGGCCGACGCGACATTCTGCTACCAGGCATTGGCGGCTCGACCCTTAGTCAGATTTGCAGCTATGGCAGGACGATCGGGAGCACCGTTGCATAAACTTCCGGGCCGGTGTAGATTCCGCTTTTGAAGAGCCCGCGGTACGAGCGACGGACTCCGTTAATGAAACGAGGGGAAGTGCCACAGTTCATGGACTATCACGACGACCTGAAGCTTCCTGACGAGGCCGTCGAACAAATCTCGCGAGATGCCAAGGAGCACAAGGCGGATGAATTTGGAGTTCGACAGGTCGAGCTCTTCCACAACTCAGACGGCAAGGTGTACTGCCTCCTCGAGGCACCCGACGCTGAGGCTGTGCGTCGTCATCACGCGTCGCTTGGCGTACCGTGCGGGGAGGTTCACGAGGTCTCCGGGATTCTCTAGCGTCACGTTCGCGAGCAGTAGCAAGCTGCTGTCCGAATTGTCGGATGCCCGATGTGAGTGGTCTGCCAACGGCCATTCGCGGTCATTGGGCTAACTTGACCTGGTGTCGGAGGCCCGCCGTGACAGGTCTCTGCAACCTTCCATTGGCGGCTCGGTGACCAGAGATTGGAGTTGCCATCTGATTAGCCCTCCATGCCCTGGATTGAGGAACGTTAGATTCGCCTTATGCGTCTGCGATTGATCACATTCTTCTTGGTAGTGATCACGGTGATAGTGCTGTTGTATGCGTTCGGTGGTGTCAGAAAGAATCTCACGAATCAGGCCTCGTCGAATCTGAATGGAAGTTCGGCGGCCAAATTTACGCCGATTTCGACTTCGTTCCCAACGGCTACCCATGGCTGGGTCCTCGGTACGGTGCGCTGCTCCGTCCGACCAGCCTGCGTGCAACTTCGATCCACGCGCGACGGCGGTGCTACTTGGACGCTGGACTCGCTACCGAGAGCGTTTCTGATCCTGGTCGACCAGAAGTACCAAAACTCAATTGCCGCCCTCAACTCGACGGGCCTCAATGTTCGTTTCGCGAACGAACGCGACGGATGGATCTATGGCACAGTTGAAAACTTTGACTACTTCGGAGGAATTACGACCTCGCGATGGCTGTTAGTTCTTTGGTCGACTCACGATGGCGGTACGACGTGGACGAAGCACAACCCTCCGGGTCTCGGGTCCGAGGGCACCACCTTCGACCTCGAGGCTTCCAGCCGGGAGGTGTATCTCTTCGGAGAAGGACCGACGTTTACGGCCGTACTGGTGAAGTCTCCCGTTCGAAGGGATCACTGGAACGTGGTCAAGATACCGCAACTGGCGTGGCCCGTCGGTGGCAGCGAGAATGCAGGCGACATTGTCCTGAACGGACAGGCGGGTTGGCTCGTGGAGGGAAACGATCGTGGCGTCACGGGAAGTTTGCGTCTCAACCAAGATGGTCAGTGGACTCGTTGGTCACCACCATGCACGTTCGTTGGTGACAGCTACGTCGTGCCCGTGGCAAGCGACGCCCGCCATCTCGCCGTCGTTTGCGAGATAGGCGGCGTGTTCGCCTTGCGGTCCCCGAACGCCCCTCCGGGAGAAACGCCGGGCTCGTGGTGGCTCTACGTGTCGAAGAACGCAGGCTCGAACTTTTACCCTGTGCGCAAATTGCACGGCGCTGGCGGCTACTTCTCCACGCTTGCGTCGCCAACCCCCGACGTCTTCTTCTTTCAGTACGATCTTGGATCTGGCCTGGAACTGGTGATGAGTCGAAATGCGGGGAAGCATGTGCATGCTGTCTTTCACGGCGCCGTCACCTACTTGCACTTCATGAATACGACTGACGGAATCGGAATCGCCGAGTCACGGTCCAATACTTCTGAGATGATCGTGACTCACGATGGTGGAAGGTCCTGGTTCGTCCAACGATTCACCGGCTGATTGCATCGAAGAACAGCGACGGCCAATAGGAGTGTGTTTGAGTCAGAGGCCCGACGCGACAGGAATGGAACCTTCCACTGGCGACTAACGCCGTCCCTCAAGTACTAAGCATGAAACACGGAGACAACGCCAACCTAGGCTTTGAGGATGATCGTGCTTGCCCGAAGTCGAACGGCTGTGCTCGCTTTGGCGGCTGGCGTTCTTCTGGCTGGATGCACGTCGCAAGTTTCGGTAGCCGTCTCGATGCACACTCCGACTCGGCTCGGACCGCCGGGTAGTCAGTTCAAAGCGTCCTTTCCACACCGTCCGACCAAGCAGACCTTCCAAGACTCGGGAGTCAAGCAAGCCCAGTACGGAGTCGGCACCCAGACCACTACGACCTACTCAAGTGGCGGGGATGGCCCTCCAGAAGTGGATGTGTCTGTTGAGTTCCTCACTAACTCCGTTCCGCCCCGACGAATCAATCCGTTTCTGCGGAGTAACTTGCCCACGTCCCATGGTGGTCGGATCATCAAGTGGTTTGGCCTACCAGCCGCCGAGGAGTTTGTGCCTGGGTGTGATCCATCTGGTCAGTGCGTTGGGATCATAGGAAGTCTGGTCGTACTCGACGGAACAACGATCTACGACATCTTCACTCATCAGAACAATCAGACAGCAGCCCGGGACGAGATTCGCACCTTTCGATTAGCCGGTTGACTGCCGAAGAGTCACACGACGTCCGTGCTTGTTCATGTCGTAGGCCCGACGCAGCAGGATTGCAACCCTTCACTGGCGGATGGATCAAATCTAAGCCTGATTGGCTTCGCGGATCGCCATGACGTGTGGCTGGACTGAGGTCAGAACCTAAAGCGAGTCAGCCCGCCCGGCTCCGTGCCCAGTACCACGGTCACCGAATGCGGCGTGATGCGATAGACGTTCCACGGTGGTGGCCCTTGCGACGGGGCGTTGAACGGGGCTGTGATTCCGGCCCCGGTCTCATCCACTTCGGCGGGCCACCCCTGGTCCGCCCAGGCCTCGGCAAGGCGCGTCAGTGTGGCCGGGTCAGTCTCCTGCGCCGCCTCACCTTCGGCGACGACGTCAGCATCGCGGATAGACACTGCGATCGAGCAGCGCGGGTCGCGGGCGACATTGCGGCTCTTCCGAGTACCCGATCCCGTTTGGAACCAGAAACTTCCGTCCAACCAGAGCGCACCGACCGCAGTCACATGCGGGCTCCCATCCTCGTTCACTGTCGAGAGCCACGTTGTACGAGCATTGTGGGCGTCTGGATCCGGCGGCAATCCGGTATCGAGCTTCTCGACGATGTTCGCCCAGTTAACTGGAGGCAGCCCGTCCAACTCACCCAAGTTGATGATGTCCATTACGTCTCCTCGAGGGTCGACCAACGAAACTGCTCAGAGTCACGACTGAATCCGCCCACTTTCTGGACGCATGCTACTGAACACATCACAAGATAATGGTGTCGGAGGCGGGACTTGAACCCGCACGCCCCTAAGGGCACCAGCCCCTCAAGCTGGGAACGTCTTACAGAAGCAAGAGGGAAAAGCTCTGGTCAAATGGCATTTCCGCCAGGCAGTATTTGGGTTTGTTTTGGTTTGGGCGTTACATGGGCGCGTAGCCCTCGCTTTTCTTACCGTATGGGCCATGATGTGAACAGTTCCAAGGAGAACTAATGAAGCGCAGAATCATCGTCAGTATCGCCAGCGTTGCACTCTGTCTAGGTGGCCTCGTCGTCGCTCAGGCGGGCGCTGCGACCAAGACAGTCAGCGCCTCGGGTGGCTCAGTCACTTTCAGCGCCTCGGTACGCAATGCCAAGACGTGTGGTTGGTCGTCGAGTCCGACCGTTGCAGGATTCACCAAGACCGTGAAGTGCAAGACCGGCACCGTCACCAGGTCAGCCAGGCTCACGGCGAACACATCGACCACGGCGCGGTCGTACGCGGTCACATTGACCGTGCGCGGTAAGACCACGACTGTCGATCACTGGAAGGTCAATCAGGCCGGGGAGACACCGCCAATCACGACGCCATTCACGACGACAACCACGACAACCACGACCAAAGACCCGCCTACGGCAATAGCGATTGTTGCGAGTGAATCCCCCGCCATCGTTGGCGACGTGATTACCTATTCAATGACCGTGGCAAACGTCCTCACAGCCACACAGGGCGCGGTCTACATGACCGACAACGGAGTGACCCTGCCGAACTGCTCAGGGCCAGTGGCGACGAATCAAGGCTCACTTTCATACGTCTGCGACGTGACCTACACAGACGTCGGCTCGCATCTCATCGTCGGAGTCTTTCTAGGCGATACCGTCTACGGCCAGTCAGCGGGGCAACTCACTGAAGCAGTTCAGATGCCAACTACAACCACCACGACGTTGCCTGCACCGCTCGTCACCGTGTCCATCAGCGCCCGTGGTGAGAACGGCGTAGTGCAAACTTCTGAGATCAGCGTGGGAACGGACTCCTACGATCAGTTCGGCGTCACTGGTCCCGGCATCGGGGTAAGCATCGTTGGTAGTTGGAACTACCAAATGCCAACCGGTGGAGAAACGCTCTACGCGAACGGTGCGTTGATTCCCTTGTGCACGATGTCGCTCGTTGCTGTGTGTGTGATGTCGGATGGTCAAGGAGGGACGACTGGCCTTGAGATGCCCGGCATTGACTCGACGGAGTGGCCGTGCTTCTTTACACCGGGAACCTATACGATCACTGCGACCTACTCGGGTGACGCTACGTACCCGTCAGCGCAGTCGAACGCAGTGACTGTGACTGTGACTGCCTCGTGAAGCACACAATCGGAGTGGCCGTAGCGGTTGCACTGTCAATGGGAATGATGACCAGCGCCAGCGCCTCTACTCCCAAACTCTCGAGCGAACTGTTGAGCATTGGCCAGATGCCGACCGGATGGAGCGTTGACAATTCATCGGGTGGTGGTGGTGTTGGTTGTCTCGCAAACATCTTGGAGTCGAAGGGAATCAAGCCGACCGCATACGCGAAGGTCGTTTTTGATGACAATGGGAGTACGCCCTTGCT
>Ga0182014_10005983_pt1 | contig 13331 bp, 12 predicted proteins | sample 612S2DmetaG_FD_120489 | JGI IMG/M metagenome (GOLD analysis project Ga0182014, IMG submission 120489) | Permafrost microbial communities from Stordalen Mire, Sweden - 612S2D metaG | ecosystem: Environmental > Terrestrial > Soil > Wetlands > Permafrost | place: Sweden: Stordalen | collected... | reverse complement strand
GGGCGTTCCGGGTCCTCCGCAAGCTCCTGGTCAGAGGCGACCGATCCTCCCGGAGAGGCTGGTCGTGCGCCTGACGATCGGCATTGACGTCGGGGGTACCAAGGCTGCGGCCGGCGTCGTCGACGACAAAGGCCGGATCATCGAGAAGCTGAAGCGGTCCACGCCGGCGGCTAGCCCGCCCGAGACCGAGCAGGTCATCGCGGATGTGGTGACCGAGCTGGCCTCCCGGCACGAAGTGGCCGCGGTCGGCATCGGTGCCGCCGGCTTCATCGACGGGACACGTTCCTTCGTCCTGTTCGCGCCCAACCTCGCCTGGCGGGGCGAGCCGCTGCGCACGTCGGTGCAGGAAAAGATCGGGCTGCCCGTCTTCGTCGAGAACGACGCGAACGCGAGTCTCTGGGCTGAGGCCCGGTTCGGCGCCGCCCGCGGCTACCAGGAGGTGTTCCTGATCGCCGTGGGCACCGGCATCGGGGCGAGCCTGCTGATTGGCGGGGACATCTACCGCGGCCGCTTCGGCATCGCCGGCGAGCCCGGCCACTACCGGGTCGTGCCCGACGGGCGGCTCTGCGGCTGTGGCAACCGTGGCTGCTGGGAACAGTACGCCAGCGGCAGCGCGCTGGTCGCCGAGGCGCGTGACTTCGCGCGGCGCAGCCCCGAGGGGGCCATGCGCCTGCTGCAGCTAGGTGGGGGAACCCCCGAGGGCATCTCGGGCCCTCAGGTGACCCAGGCGGCGCGGGAAGGTGATCCTGCCGCTCTGCGCTGCTTCCAGATCGTCGGCAACTGGCTGGGCCAGGGCATGGCCGATCTGGCCGCGATCATCGACCCGGGCTGCTTCATCATCGGCGGCGGGGTGTCCGAAGCGGGCAGCCTGCTCATCGATCCGGCCCGGTGGGCGTACGAGCGGTCGCTGCCCGGCCGCGGCTATCGTGATTTCGCCGACATCCGGCTCGCGGAGCTGGGCGCCGACGCGGGCGTGGTGGGCGCCGCGGACCTCGCGCGCCGTTTCGTCGCGGCTCAGGCCTAGACGCGGCTCGGGCTCGACGCACCGGGCAATTTCAGGCGCAGGACGCTAGACGACGGCGCCGTCGTCGGGACCGGAACCGTTCCGCGGTTCGTCCCCCATCCGCAGCACCAGGACGGCGAAGCCTCCCACGAACGCGCCGATGGCAAGGAACGCCGCCACGGCGGGCACGGTCCAGCCCACCGCCGTCGCGATCAGCAGGTACGCGGGACCGCCGAACAGCGCGACCCACGCGCCCTTACTGACCGGATCAAGTTTGGGCAGCGGCGGGGGCGGGGGCGGGAAGTAATGCTCCTCCTGCGAGCCCGGTCCGCGTGCGGCCCGCCGATGCCCGGGGGCTGCCCGACCCGGAAGTGACGCGTCGCCGGGCGCGAGGCCGCCAGCGCCGTTCCGGCGGCCGGGGCCGGGGCCGGGGCCGGGCTCCTGGGCCGGACCGCCCAGTTCGCCCGGGCCGCCCAGTGTGGGTGGACCGCTCAGCCTTCCGGGGCCGCTCCGCCCGCCGGGGGCGCCATGGCCGCCGCGGCTGCCGGGGCGCGGCTGGTCCGGGTCGCGTACCGGGTCGGCCGGGGCCGTGGGGCGGATGCCCGGAGGTGCTTCGCCCATCGGGAACGGCCCAGTTGCCTGCGGGGATTCAGGGACTTGAGGGGATCGTGTGACCTGAGAGGCGCCAGGGATAGGCGCGTTATCCGGCTCCGAGAGGTTTTCCCGCTCGGGCCAGAGAATGCCACCCGCGATGTCCGCGGGCGCGTCGTAATTCGCGATCAGGTCGAGCCAGGCCGCGTCTTCGTCGTTCTCGCCGCTGGTCATGTCCTTGTCTCGCACCTCCCTCCCTGGCTACGTGGTTTCCGGCGCGGTGCCGTGCCGCCGGCGGACCAGGTCTCGTCCCGGCAGTGGTCCCGGACAAACTGCAGGCTTCCGGTAAAAATAGCCGGCGCGTCATTGTCCATTGTCGCCACGTGATAACTATCGCTGCAGGTCCGGACGGTCAGCAGACCGGGTACCAGGCCGGCCTCCAGCGCCCGCATGCTGGACGGCCCGACCACGTGGTCCTCGCTGCTCCGGTACACCAGCACGGGCTGGGTGACGCTGGCCAGATCGCGGGTGGTCTGCCGCCAGATCTGCGGCAGCGACGCGGCCGCACGGACCGGAACCCGGTCGTAGGAGAGTTCCGCCGTGCCCGGCTTCTTGATGTCGCTGCCGATGCCGGGCAGCGACGGCAGAACGTGCTTCAGCACCGGGGCCAGCAGGAAAAGTTTCGTGTCCGGAGCCAGCGACGGGTTGACCAGGACCAGGCCGCTGACGTCCGGTCCGTGACTTTCGGCGAGCCGCAGCGCGAGGCAGCCGCCCAGTGACAGGCCCATCACGAATACTTCGGAGCACTGCGCGCGCAGTCCGGCCAGCGCCCGTTCTACCTCGGCGTACCAGTCCGCAGCGGTCGTCCGCGCCATGTCCTGCCAGGTCGTGCCGTGCCCGGGCAGCAGGGGCAGGGAGACGGCCACGCCGTGGTCGGCCAGGTATTCAGCCCAGGGGCGCAGCGATTGCGGGCTCCCGGTAAACCCGTGACAGAGCAGCACGCCGACGGCACTGCCCGCGCGGGAAAACGGTTCTGCACCTGGCAAAAGATCGGCCATGAAGTGCCGCTCCCTCCCCCCGTAGTCAACCGGCCGGTGCCAAGCATCGTCGCATGCGGACGGCCAGATCGCATCCCGCGTGACGTTAAAAACACCACCGAACGTGCGAATATTTGGGCGTGTACTACAAACTGGCGCAGCTCACCCTCGGCGTAATGCTCAAGATCGTTTTCCGTCCCTGGGCGGAGGGCGCGCGGAACGTTCCGCGGCACGGCGCGGCCATCATGGCGAGCAACCACCTGTCGTTCGCTGATCATTTTTTCGGCCCGCTCCCGCTGCGCCGGCAAGTGATCTTCCTGGCCAAGTCGGAGTACTTCACTGGACGCGGGATTAAGGGCCTGCTCAGCAAGGCCTTCTTCAGTGCCCTCGGCCAGATCCCCATCGACCGGGGCGGCGGTGCGGCCAGCGAGCGCGCGATCCGGACGGGCCTGCGCGTGCTCGCCGAGGGCAAGCTGCTCGGCATCTACCCCGAGGGCACCCGCAGCCCGGACGGTCGGCTCTACCGCGGCAAGACCGGCGTCGCGCGGCTGGCCCTGGAGGCGCAGGTCCCGGTGATCCCGTGCGCGATGGTGGGCACGTTCGAGTTCATGCCCACGGGCCAGACCCGGCCGAGCTTCCGGATCCGGCCCGGCGTACGGTTCGGCGAGCCGCTGGACTTCTCCCGGTTCTACGGGATGGCATCGGACCGGCGCGTGCTGCGGGAGGTCACCGACGAGGTGATGCGGACCATTGAGAAGCTCTCCGGCCAGGAATACGTGGACATGTACGCCCAGCAGGCCAAGGACAAGCTGGCCGCGGACGCCCAGCAGGCCAAGGACAAGCTGGCCGCCGATGCCCAGCAACCGGCCGCCGCCGGGCCGCCGGAAACCGCGCCCCCGTCTCAGGAAGGGGCTCAGGGCCAGGGAGGCGCTCAGGGCCAGGGAGAGGCTCAGGGCCGGAGAAACGAGGCCCAGGGCCGGGGAGAGGCTCGGGGAGAGCCTCCGGCAGCGCTCCCCGAAACGCCCAGGGAAACCGGGTCTTAGGGGCCGGCCGGCGCCCCCCGGCCGGCGCCCCCGGGCACGGGCTAAGGTGGGCCCCATGAGAGTGGGAGTCCTCACCGGTGGCGGCGACTGCCCCGGCCTAAATGCCGTGATCCGCGCTGTGGTCCGCAAGGGCGTGCAGGAGTACGGATACGAGTTCGTCGGTTTCCGCGATGGCTGGCGCGGTCCATTGGAGGGGGACACCGTCCCCCTGGACGTGCAGGCCGTCCGGGGCATTCTGCCCCGCGGCGGGACGATCCTGGGCACGTCGCGTACCAATCCCTTCGCCGACCAGGGCGGCGAGCGCCCGGGTGTCGAGCGCATCAAGGACAACCTCGACGGCCTCGGGGTTGACGCCCTCATTGCGATCGGCGGTGAGGACACGCTCGGCGCGGCCACCCGCCTGTACGCCGACGGAGTCAACGTCGTCGGCGTGCCCAAGACCATCGACAACGACCTGGGCGCCACCGACTACACGTTCGGGTTCGACACCGCCGTGAACGTCGCGATGGAGGCCATCGACCGCCTGCACACGACGGCGGAGAGCCACCACCGCGCACTGATCGTCGAGGTGATGGGCCGGCACGCCGGCTGGATCGCGCTGCACGCCGGGATCGCCGGCGGCGCCAACGTCATCCTGATCCCCGAGAAGCCGTTCGAGCTGAAGCGGGTCTGCGAGTACGTCGAGCACCGCTTCCAGACGAGGTACGCGCCGATCGTCGTGGTCGCCGAGGGCGCGCATCCGGTGGAGGACGACCTCGCCGTCACCGGGCAGGGCGTCGACGCGTTCGGCCACGTGCGGCTGGGCGGCGTCGGGCAGATGCTGGCCGGTGAGATCGAGAAGCGGACCGGCAAGGAGGCCCGGGTCGCCGTGCTCGGGCACATCCAGCGCGGCGGTACCCCCACCGCGTTCGACCGGGTGCTCGCCACCCGGTTCGGCCTGCACGCGATCGAGGCGGTCCACGATGGTGCGTTCGGCAACATGGTGGCGCTACGCTCCACCGACATCATCCGGGTGCCGCTGAGCGACGCGACCGCCGAGCTCAAGACCGTGCCACCCGAGCAGTACGCGGAGGCCGAAGTCTTCTTCGGCTGAACGCATCGCGTTCCAGGTCAGGCCGCCTTCACCGGCCCGGCGTAACGGGCCGCGCCCCGTGGGCTGACCCAACGTCAAGGGCCGGCCCGGGGGCCCGGGGCCAGTCCCGCATCGTCCGGTGACGCCGTCGCGGAGGGCCCTGAGGATGTCGATGTCGCGGGCGTGCGCGACGGACGCGCGTGCGCCACTGAGCGGGCGCGCCGGACCGCCGCCGCGCCGGTCCGTCATCCCCGGCTCAGAAACCGGTGTACAGGGTGATCGTGCTGCCCTTGGCCGCCTGCTGCTTCGGGTTGTAGTCGAAGACCTTGTTGAACGGGCCGAAGCGGCTCACGGTCACCGTGAAGCCGAGCTTCGTCAGCGTGTCCCGCGCCTGGCCGACGCTCATGCCGTCCACGTCCGGGATGGCAATCTGCGGCGGACCGGTCGACACCCCGATCGTCACCGTCTCGTTCACGGTGATCGGCGTCCCCGGATCCGGGGACTGCCGCGTGATGGTGCCCTGGGGCTGGGAGCTGCCCGTGTCCTGCTGGATGTTGAGCGTGACGCCGTTCTGCGCGGCCCACTGCTGGATGCTCTGCTGGTCCTGGCCGCGGAAGTCGGGTAGCGGGGGCCCCGCGCTGACATTGATGACGATGGGCGTCGGCTGCGGGGAGGTGAGGCCGGCGGCCGGCTGGGTGCTGACCACGATTCCGGCGTCCACCGAGCTGGACGCGACCTTGCGGACCTGCCCGGGGGTCAGTCCGGCGTTGCGCAGTGCCTGCTGAGCGCCGGTGAGCTGCTGGCCGGACACGTCGGGCACCTTGAGCATCCGTGGGCCGGCCGACGGGATCAGGGTGATCGCCGATCCCTTGCGTATACGCCCGCCGACGGCCGGCATGGTGCGCGCGACCGTCCCGGCCCGCGCGTTGTTGTCGGTCACCGCGGTCCCCATCCGGACCGTGAACCCGTCGGCGCGCAGTGCCGTGACCGCGGCGCCGTCCGTCAGGCCCGCGACCGCGGGGACCTTCGTGTATCCGGCCTGGATGTACCACCACCCGGCCCCGCCCGCCAGCGCGAAGATGAGCACCGCGGCCAGCAGGACCATCAGGCCGCCCCGGCGCTTGCGCCGGTAGCCGCCGCCATCGTCGCCCATATCGCCACGCCCGCCGATGACCGTCCGGCGGTCGTCCGGGCCTCCCAGGATCTGTGTGTGGCTCTCGCCCGCGTATCCGGGAGCGCCGCGGCCCGCCGCGCCGGCGCCGTACCCGGCCGCGCCGTGCCCGGGCCACCCGGCCCCCTGGGCGCCCCACTGGCCGTCTCCGGGCAGTCCCCGCAGCACCTCGTTGACCAGCCGGAGGAACGCGGCCGCATCTGCCGGGCGCCCCCGCGGGTCCCCGCTGGTGGCCTGCATGACGAGCCGGTCAACCTCCGGCGGGATGCCCTGGACGAACCGCGAGGGGGGCGGGACCGTCTCGTTCACGTGCTTGTACGCCACCGCGAGCGGCGTCTCACCGGTATGCGGCTTGGACCCGGTGAGCAGTTCGAACAAGACGATGCCCGCGGCGTAGACGTCGGTACGGGCGTCCGTGCGGTTCCCGGTAACCTGTTCGGGCGCCAGGTACGCGACGGTGCCGATGATCACGCCGGTCCGCGTCTGACTGCTGATCCCGGACAGCGCGCGGGCCAGGCCGAAGTCGACCACCTTCAGGTGGCCGTCCGGAGCGATCAGCACATTTTCCGGTTTGACGTCCCGGTGCACAATCCCGGCCGTGTGCGCGGCCGCCAGGCCGGACAGCAGCGGCAACATGATGGACAGTGCCTCACGCGGCGGGAACGCGCCCCGCTCGCTGAGCAGGTCCCGCAGGGTCCGGCCGGGCAGGTACTCCATGGCCAGGTAGGGGTACGGCCCGTCGCGGCCCTGGTCGTAGACGGAGACGACGTTCGGGTGCGAGAGCCGGGCGACCGACTTGGCCTCGACGATGAAGCGGTCGACGAACTCGTCGTCGCGCGCCAGGTCCGCGTGCATCACCTTGAGCGCCACCCGGCGATCCAGGCGGGTGTCGATGGCGCGGTACACCGTCGCCATGCCGCCGAGCGCGACCAGCGCTTCCACCTGGTAGCGGCCGTCCAGCAGCCGTCCGACCAGGGGATCCGCCAGGGTGGTGTCCATCGGGCCCAATTGTACGAGCAGGTCAGCCGTACTGCGCTGGATTACCCGCTTTGCGGTCCGGCGCTCGCCGGGGGTGACGATGCGCGGGCGTAGCGCCGGGGCGGGACGCGCCCGGCCAGCCGGGCCATCCGGCCGGCGATGACGGCGTGCCGCATGGCCCCGGCCATCCGCTCCGGGTCCCGCGCCCTGGTCACCGAGGTCGCCAGCAGAACCGCGTCGCAGCCCAGTTCCATCGCGATCGCGGCGTCGCTCGCGGTCCCGATGCCGGCGTCGAGGATCACCGGGACGCCGGCCTCCTCCACGATCAGCTCGATGTTGTGCGGGTTCCGGACGCCGAGCCCGGAGCCGATCGGCGCGCCGAGCGGCATGACCGCCGCGCAGCCGGCCTGTTCCAGGCGCCGCGCCAGTACCGGGTCGTCGTTGGTGTACGGCAGTACGGTGAAGTCCCGGGCGACGAGCATGTCGGCCGCGTCCAGGAGTTCCACCGGGTCCGGCAGCAAGGTGCGCTCGTCCGCGATCACTTCGAGCTTTACCCACCCGGTGCCGAGCGCCTCGCGGGCCAGTTCGGCGGTGCGGACCGCGTCGGCCGCGGTGTGGCACCCCGCGGTATTCGGCAGGATACGGATTCCGTGCCCGGCGAGCAGGCCAAGCACCGAATGCCCGGTAGCCGGCGCGACCCGGCGCATCGCCACCGTCGTGATTTCGGTACCCGCCGCCGACAGCGCACGGTCGAGGACGTCCAGGCTCGGCGCCCCGCCGGTTCCCATGATGAGCCGCGAGCTGAACTCCTCACCCGCGATCACGAGCGGATCGTCCATTCAGCCTCCCTGGACCGCGGTGAGCACTTCGACCTGGTCGCCGTCCGCCAGCGTGGTGGAATCCCACGCCGAACGCCGCACCACCTGACCGTTGACCGCCACGGCGATGCCGCTGGCCGCGCTGGTCAGCAACCGGACCGCGGCCGCCGCCGACGCGCCGTCGGCCAGCTCGAATGACTGCCCGTTGACGACGACGTTCATCCCGGCCGTCCCGCCGCCTCGGGCCTGGTCCCGGGGCCCGGGTGGTCCCCGTGGAACCGCCCGATCGTGAAGTGCGCCGCCACCTCGGGCAGCCGCCCGGTCTCCAGGTAGTCCGTGATGATGTCGGCGGTGACCGGCGTGAGCAGCACCCCGTTGCGGAAATGACCGGTCGCCAGCACCAGGCCGGCCGCGGGACACGGGCCAAGGATCGGGGCGTTGTCCGGCGTTCCGGGCCGCAGCCGCGCAATGGCCTCGGTGAATTCAAGCTCGGTGATGCCCGGCACCAGAGTCCGCGCGTCCCGCAGGAGTTCCCACAGGCCGCCGGCGGTCACCTGGGTGTCCGGCCCGAGTTCCTCCTGGGTGGCGCCCACCACCAGCTCGCCGCTCTCCCGTGGCACGAGGTAGACCGACGAGCCCCTGACGATGCCGCGCACGGTCCGGCGCAGGAACCCATCCGGGGCGCGCAGCCGGACCACCTGGCCCTTGACCGGCCGGAGGGGCGGCACACAGTCGGCCGGGAGCCCGTCGATGGCCGCGGAGTTCCAGCCGGCCGCGAGCACGGTCCAGTCCGCCGTGAGCTCCGTTCCGTCGGCGAGGCGGACGCCGCGGACCCGTACGCCGCCGGGGCGGATCCCCTGCTGCGGGCGCGCACCGGGTGTGCCGGCCGGCGTACTCCCGGGCGCGGGAGCGTGTCCTGGCGGGGTCCGTTCGGCGTCGCTCCCCGCCTCCGGGGCCTGTCCCGGCCGGGTCCGTTCGGCGTCATGAATAAGCTGCGCGACGGGCTGCCTGATCAGCTGGACCCCGGCCCGTGCGGCCGCGGCTAGCAGCGCGCGGGTGAGCAGTCGAGGGTCGACCGAGCCGTCCGCCTCGGCGAGCAGACCGCCGCGTACCGACGGATCGAGCATGGGCTCGAGGCCGCGGCACTCCCGTGCCGTCAGCCGGCGGCCCGGAACGCCGAGGCTGTCGTGCAGCGCATGCAGCTCATCAATGACGGCGAGGTCGTCGGCGTCGTAGCCGACCTGGAGGGTCCCGGTCCGGCGGAAACCGGTCGGCTCGCCGGTGGCCGAGGTCAGCTCGGCCGCGAAGCCGGGGTAGCGCTCCAGCGACGCCGCGCCGAGCGCGAACAGCTCTTTCTCCGTATAGGTGGCCTCGGAGACCGGGGTGAGCATGCCGGCCGCGGCGTGGGTGGCACCCTGGCCGGGGGAGGGGTCGGCGACGGTCACGCTGAACCCTCGGCGGGCCGCCCGCCACGCAATGCTCAGGCCGATCACTCCGCCGCCGGCCACGATCACTGTCGCCAATTGCCCTCGCTCCCTTCGCCGGCATGATCCGGATCAGGTTCTGCGGTCGGAAACTCGCCAGCTTCCCTCTCAGTCCGGTCTCCACCGGACTCCCGCGCGTCTGGGCCTAGCCTATGTCGTCATGCAGGTCGTCATCGTTGGCGGGGGGCTGGCCGGGCTCCGCACCGCCGAGGAACTCCGGGCGCGGGGCTTCGGCGGCCCGATCATGATGATCGCCGCCGAGAGCAGGCCCCCGTACGACCGGCCGCCGCTGTCCAAGCAAGCCCTGTCCAAGCAAGCCCTGTCCGGGCAGGTCCTGTCCGGGCAGGTCCCGTCCGGGCAAGCAGTGCCGGAACGGGCGTTGCCGGAGCCATCACCGCCTGTGCAGCCGTCGTCCGGGGAGGTCGTGTCCGGGGAGGTCCTGCTGGGGGAGGTTCTGGCCGGGGAGCCGGACGCAGCCGAGATCGCCGCCGAGCTGGACACTACGCTCCGGGCGGACTTCACCGCGCTGGACGTCGACCTGCGGCTGGGTGAGCCCGCAACCGGCCTGGAGCTGGCCGGGCCGTCCGGCTCTGCCGGGCCCGGCGGGCCCCGGGAGCCCGGCGCGCCCGGGGAGCCCGGCGGCCTGGTGCGCACGGTACGCGGCGGGTACCCGTTCGATCGCCTGGTCGTGGCCACCGGAGCCGAGCCGGTCGCCCTGCCCGGCCCCGGGCGCCAGCGCTTCCTCCGTACCCACGAGGACGCACTGGAACTGCGCGCCCGGCTGCGGCCTGGCGTACGGCTGGTCATCGTCGGGGCGGGCTGGATCGGGGCCGAGCTCGCCACCGCCGCGGCCGCCCGCGGCTGCCGGGTCGTCGTCGTGGAGGCCGGGCCGGCCCCGCTGGCCGGTGCGGTCGGCGCCGAGGTCGGCGCGCAGACCGTCCCCTGGTACGCGGACGCCGGCATCGAGCTGCGGACCTCACAGGCGGTCGAGTCGGTCCAGGACGGCGGGCTCGCCCTGGCCGGCGGCGGGTGGCTTCCCGCCGACGAGATCGTCACCGCGGTCGGGGTCCGCCCGGCCGTGCGGTGGCTGGCGGGCTCGGGCCTCCGGCTCGACAACGGGATCGCCGCCGACGAGCATCTGCGCACGTCCGCGCCGGGCGTCTACGCGGTTGGTGACTGCACGTCGTTCCTGTCGCTCCGGTGGGGACGCCGGCTCCGTTTCGAGCACTGGGACATCGCGCTGCAGGCGCCCCGGGTCGCGGCGGCCAACGTGCTCGGCGCGGACGAGGTCTTCGACCCGGTGCCTTACTCCTGGTCGGAGCAGTTCGGCCGGATGATGCAGTACGCCGGGTACCACGGGGGCGCCGACCGGCTGGTCTGGCGCGGTCCCGGCCCGTCGTCGCCCGGACCGTGGACGGCCTGCTGGCTGTCGGGGTCCCGGCTGGTGGCGCTGCTCGCCGTCGACCGGCCCCGTGACCTGGTCCAGGGCCGGCGTGTCATCGCGGCCGGTGCCCCCGTCGACGCCGCCTTGCTCACCGATCCCGCCGTGCCGCTGAAGAACGCCAGCGTGAACTAGGCTGTGCATCCGTGCTTTTGCTTGCGTTCGACACTTCGACCCCCGCCGTCACTGTGGCCCTGCATGACGGACAGCGTGTGCTGGCCGAGACCGTCACGGTAGACGCGCGCAGGCACGGTGAGCTGCTCGCCCCGTCCATCGCCAAGGTCATCGCCGACGCGGGCGCCGAGCCGGGCGACCTGACCGCGATCGTGACCGGGGTGGGCCCGGGTCCCTACACCGGGCTGCGGGTGGGCGTGGTCACCGCGCGGGTGTTCGGCCGGACCCTCGGAGTGCCCGTCTACGGCGTCTGCACGCTCGACGTCCTCGCGCGTGCCGCGGGGCCCGCCGCCGCCGGGCGGGAGTTCCTGGCCGTGACCGACGCGCGCCGCAAGGAGCTCTACTGGGCCCGCTACGACGGGCCCGGATCACGGATCGCCGGGCCCGCCGTGGGCCGCCCCGCCGATATCCCGGATGGCGCCGTGCTGCCCGTCGCGGGGCAGGCGGTGGCGCTCTACCCGGACGAGCTCGGCGAGCCGATCTGGCGCGAGCACCCCTCCGCCGCCGTCCTGGCCGAATTGGCCGCCGAGCGCCTCAGCGTCCCCGGGACCGGAGTTGGCGAGCCGGCGGCCGATCTCGGCGCCCCCGGGACGGGGCACGTGCTCCTGCCGCCCGAACCGCTCTACCTGCGCCGGCCGGACGCGCGGGTTCCCGGTCCGCCGAAGCGGGTGACGTCGCCGTGAGCGTGCGGCTGCGCTCGCTGCGCTACGAGGACCTGGGGGCAGTACTGGACCTGGAGCGTTCGCACTTCCCGGACGACGCGTGGTCGCCGGGCATGTTCGCCGAGGAACTCGCCATGCAAGGGCGCGGGCGCCATTACGTGGCGGCCGGGGAAGGAAACGAACTCGTGGGTTACGCCGGGATGATGCTGCCCGGTGGCCGCCAGGCCGAGGTGCTGACGCTGGCCGTCAACCAGGCTCACTGGGGCCGGGGTATAGGGTCAGCGCTGCTGACCAACCTGCTGGAGGAGGCGGCCCGCCATGACTGCGCCGAAGTCTTCCTCGAGGTGCGCGCCGACAACCCGCGCGCCCAGGATCTCTACCAGCGGTTCGGTTTCTCCAACGTCGGAATCAGGCGCGGCTATTATCAGCCCTCCGGGATGGACGCGATCGTGATGCGCTGCGGCCTGAACGAGCAGCCTTCCCGGACCGGCGGTACGGCGCCCGCGGGCGGTGCGCGGTGATCGGCCCGCTCGTTCTCGGTATCGAGACCTCGTGTGACGAGACCGGAGCCGGGCTCGTCCGCGGCCACGAACTGCTGGCCGACGCGGTGGCGTCCAGCGTCGATGAGCACGCCCGGTTCGGCGGGGTCGTGCCGGAGGTAGCCAGCCGGGCCCACCTGGAGGCGATGACCCCTTCGGTCGACCGGGCGCTGGCCCAGGCCGGAGTCACGCTGGCCGACGTGGACGCGATCGCGGTGACGGCGGGCCCTGGCCTCGCGGGTGCCCTGCTGGTGGGGGTGGCCGCGGCCAAGGCATACGCGCTCACGCTCGGGAAGCCGCTGTACGGCGTCAATCACCTGGCCGCGCACGTGGCCGTCGACCAACTGGAGCACGGTCCGCTGCCGGCGCCGGTCATCGCCCTGCTCGTATCGGGCGGCCATTCGTCACTGCTGCTCGTCCCCGACGTCGCGGGCGAGGTGATATCTCTCGGCTCGACCGTCGACGACGCCGCCGGTGAGGCGTATGACAAGGTCGCCCGGGTGCTCGGCCTCCCGTTCCCGGGCGGTCCGCCCATCGACCAGGCGGCCCGGTCCGGTGATCCGGCCGCAATCGCGTTCCCGCGCGGGAAGTACCACGACGGATCGCTCGACTTTTCGTTTGCGGGCCTCAAGACGGCCGTGGCCCGGTGGGTCGAGGAGCGCGCCGCGCGCGGTGAACCGGTCCCGGTCGCCGATGTCGCCGCGTCGTTCCAGGAGGCGGTGGCCGACGTACTGACGCGCAAGGCCGTCGCTGCCTGCCGCCAGCACGGAGTCGATCACCTCGTCATCGGCGGCGGCGTGGCCGCCAACTCCCGCCTGCGCGCCCTCGCGGGGGAACGGTGCGCGGCGGCGGGCATCCGGCTGCGCGTCCCGCGTCCCGGCTTGTGCACGGACAACGGCGCGATGGTGGCCGCCCTGGGATCCGAGCTCGCGTCGCGTGGTCTTCCGGGGTCGCCCCTGGACCTGCCCGCTGATTCCTCGCTCCCCGTCACCGAGGTCGTCGTCCGCTAGCCCGGGCGGCTAAGACGTCTTGCGACGGCGGAGGACCCGCCGGACGCCCCAGGTGAGCACGCCCACCGCCGCGGCGGCGCCCACCACCGGGGCAAGGCGCTTGACGATGACCGGGCCCACGAGACTCAGCAGGTTCAGCGAGTCCTCCTGGTGCTGCACGGGCACGGGCTGCACCGGTTCCGGTGCGGACTGCACGGGCACATGGGCCGCCGGCGCCGCAGCCGGAGCAGCGGCCGGTGCCGCGGCGGACGAAGCCGCAGAGGTTGGAGCCGCCGCGGCCGAAGCCGCAGAGGCCGAAGCCGCAGAGG
>Ga0182014_10005979_pt1 | contig 13336 bp, 9 predicted proteins | sample 612S2DmetaG_FD_120489 | JGI IMG/M metagenome (GOLD analysis project Ga0182014, IMG submission 120489) | Permafrost microbial communities from Stordalen Mire, Sweden - 612S2D metaG | ecosystem: Environmental > Terrestrial > Soil > Wetlands > Permafrost | place: Sweden: Stordalen | collected... | reverse complement strand
CGTTCTGCCAATTCGTCTCGTTCTGACCACGACAGCCAACCCCGAAGAGGCGGTTCGCTTGGGCCGTACGCTGGTCGAGGAGCGGCTGGCCGCCTGCGCCACACTGATTCCCGCCGTCCAGTCGATCTACCGCTGGCAGGGCGAGGTCGAGTCCGCAACCGAGACGCTGCTGCTGCTCAAGACCGGCCCCGAACAACTGGCCGCCCTGGAAGCCCGGTTGCTGGAGTTGCACAGCTACGAGACTCCCGAATTCCTGGTCCTGGGGGTCGAAGCCGCCAGCCAACCCTATCTCGAATGGCTGCAAACCAGTCTGCGCTTGCCCTGACGCTCGGCTTTCCTGCGCTCATTCACAGGCTCAGAACCGGCCTGTCTGGTATTCTGAGGCTGGTTTTCTTGATGCGCTGGTTGCTGATGGTTCTACTCGTTTCGCTCCTGGGACTGCTGGTTGCGGCCTTGGGTGTGGCCCGTCACATCGTCATGCAGCGCGCCCGAAGCCGCTCCAAGCCTTCCGCGGGCGCTGCCAAGGCTCCTGGTCAGGCTGAGGAAACTGACGTAGAGACAGAGATTTAGGGCTTCCAACCGGCCCCTGGACCTGCCTTGCGGCCTTGTAAGCGAAAGGACTTTCGTTCCCCATGAGTCAATCGAATCCCGCAGTCGCCAGCCCCGCAGAGATGCGAGAAATTTCCATCGCCCACAGTCCCGACTCCGATGACGCCTTCATGTTCTATGGACTGGCCACCAACAAGATTCGCGTCCCCGGCTACAAGTTCACCCACACTTTGTGCGACATCGAGACCCTCAACTTGAGAGCCCAGAATGAGGCCTTCTTCGATGTAACCGCCATCAGCTTCCATGCCTATCCCTATTTACAGCAGAACTACACGCTGATGGGCTGCGGCGGCAGCGTGGGCGAGGGCTACGGCCCCATGGTCGTCTCCAGCAAGCCGCTGACGCCCGAAGAGCTGAGCCGCATCAAGATCGCCGTCCCCGGCACGCTCACCACGGCCTATCTGGCGCTCAAAATCTTCAATCCGGAGATCCAGACTGTCACCGTTCCCTTCGATAAGATCATCCCGGCGATCCTGGCCGGCGACTTCGAGGCAGGGCTTATCATCCACGAGGGGCAGCTCACCTACAGCTCCAGCGGCCTTTACAAGGTTCTCGACCTGGGCGTCTGGTGGCGCGAGAGCACCGGCCTGGTTCTGCCTTTGGGCGGCAACGCCGTCCGCCGCTCGCTGGGCGCCGAGTCGCTCCGCATCGTCACCAAGGCGGTGCGCGACAGCATCCAGCACGCCCTGGACCACCGCGAACAGGCACTGGAGTACGCCATGCAGTTTGCCCGCGACCTGGATGCCCGGATGGCCAGCCGTTTTGTCAGCATGTACGTGAACGAGCGCACGCTGGATTACGGCGCAGACGGCCGCGCGGCCATTCACAAGCTACTCGACCTGGGCCATGAGCGCGGCATCATCCCCATCGTCCCGCAAGTCGACTTTGTGGATTGAATCCTTATCTCTCCCCGCATAGGCTGGAATCCATGAATATGCCTTCGCGCCATGCCCTTGCGCTCAGCCATGTAGCCTTTGAAGACCTTGGCTCCCTCGAAGCGCCGCTGCGGGAGCGCGACTTTCTGATCGAGAGCGTCCTGTCGGCCACGGCGCGCTTCCCGCTGCCGCAGGCCGAGGCTTGCGATCTTCTGGTGGTTCTCGGCGGCCCGATCGGCGTTTACGACGACCAGGATTATCCTTTCCTCATCGATGAGATTGCCTGCATTCGGGAACGCTTGGCGGCGCGCAAGCCGATTCTTGGAATTTGCTTAGGCGCACAACTGATGGCCGCCGCTCTCGGCGCGCGCGTTTATCCCGGCCAGCACGGCGCGGAGATTGGCTGGTCGCCTCTGCAAGCCGCTCCGAATGTTCTTACGCCCGCATGGTTCGCCCCGCTGCTCACGCCCGGGCTCTCCGTCTTTCATTGGCATGGAGACACCTTCGATCTACCCTCCGGCGCGCTGCATCTGGCCAAGACGGAACTCTACGAACATCAGGCCTTCGCCATTGGCGATTACGCACTGGGATTGCAGTTCCATCCCGAAGTCTCCGCCGCCGGCCTGGAGAGCTGGTACGTCGGCCACGCCGGTGAATTGCACCATGCGTGCATTGCCGCGTCCAGCCTGCGGAGAGCGGCGCAGGAGCACGCGGCCGCGCTCGAAGAGGCTGCCGCGCGCTTCTGGAAGCTTTGGCTTGATGCGGTCTTCCAGCGTTAGGGAGTCCTACCTACAGATCTTTTCCGCACCAAGACCTTTGGTAATGGATGCGCACCCGAAAGTCATTGAAGGCAGGCAAGAATCTTTGCTGGCTCACTAAACAATTTCTAACCCTCGCCGATGCATCCTTTAGTGAGGATTTATCAGGATGCTCGTCAACTCCACGCCCGTCTTTCTTCTCGCATCGGCTGAACCCGCGCTGCTCGCTGCCCTTGAACCCGTGCTTGCGGTCGACGGAGCGCGCGTGGAAATCTTTCTCTCGGCTGAGACGGCTCTGCCGGCGCTGACCGCGGCTCATGCGCCCACGCTCGCCCTGATCGACGTCAACCTGCCCGGCATGGAGACGGGGCAGTTGCTGGCAGCGGCGCGCGCCGAGGCGACAGGCAGACACTTTCCGATCATCCTGATTGCGGATACGATCATCCAGGAGTGGATCAACCGGCTGGCCGAGGGCGTCGTCGACGACCTGTTGCCGCACTCCACCGAGCCAGCCTTCCTGCGGCTGCGGGTGGAAGCGGTGCTGCGCGGCCATCGCCAGTTGCGCGAGCTTGAACTGCTGCGCGAGGCCGCCCTGCGCGATGCCCAGACCGACCGGCTGACCGGCGTCTACAACCGCGAAACCATGCTCTCGATGATGGGTCGCGAGACCGACCGCGTGCAGCGCATGAATAGCTCGCTGTGCATGATTCTCTTCGACATCGACGACTTCGGCCACTGGAATTCGCGGCTGGGTACCGACATCTGTGACGAGCTGCTCTGCCAGGTGGTGGCCCGCACCGCGCTGCTGTTGCGCAGCTACGACCTGCTGGGCCGCGCCGGCAAGGATGAGTTCCTGATCGCCCTGCCCGGCTGTAGCAGCGTTAACGCCGTGATGCTGGCCGAGCGCCTGCGCATGGATGTCTTCAGCTCACCCTTCCGCGTGAATGGCGACGCCGTTCGCCTCTCGGCCTGCTTCGGCATCGCCACCAGCATGGGCCGCTCCCCGGTGATGGTTCTGCGCGAGGCCGAACAGGCGCTGCTGGTGGCCAAGGCCACCGGTCCCGAGTCCATCCAGTGCTCCGGCGACTTCCCGGAATCCTGCGCCGCTCCTGTCGCCTTCCTCTCGTCCACCTCCGGCGACGAACTGCTCGCCTGGTAGTGCAAAACCCGGCATACCAGGCAAGAACGAAACTCCGAGACGTTGTTTCCCAGGCCCGGGATTCCCACACCAGCCCTCAGAATTAATTTGAGACCGTCGGCGCGCTCATCACGGTTTGCCCAATCTGCGCCTCTGCCCGATTGGCCTGCGCCAGCAAGCCTTGGAGTAGTACTCCCACATTGGCCGTCGCAGGAGGAAGATCGGTCGCTGCAGGCTGCTCCACCAGCGTGGATGGCGGCTCGGCGGGCAGGCCATCCTTGCCCTGTTGGCTATGAAGCATCTGCAAGCCATCATCCAGTTGCGCCTGGAAGTTGTTCTCCATCTCCTGAAGCGCAATCGTTTGCACTCCCACCTGAACGCCTGCCGGACAATCTCCGCGCTGGCTGGCCACCACTTCGAGAGACGCGAAGGATGGAATGGCCGGGCCGGTTGCATCATTGCTGGCCATGGCAGATGGATAGTCCGGTATGCGCGTCAGGCGAAGCACATCTCCCGGCGACAAGTTGCATTGCTGAAATCCAAACGGAAGTGCCGGACTGTAGGCCGCATCGATCCGCACATTGAGAGGCGTACTGACAATGAAGATTTGGCCGGCTTGCAGGAACTGGGCCGGATCATCCGGCGCCTCGGCCTGCGCCGAGGATGAATCTTCACTCGCCATGCTCTCCTGCATCAACTGTTGATGCACCTCGGCGGCGATCTCCTGCTTCACCTCGGAAGGGATGGCCGTCGCAAAAGGAGCATAGACGGTCTCGTCGCCGCTCTGCTGGCCAAGGTCCGCGTTGTCCCCATTCGCATCGCTGCTCGCATCGGCGGGGACAGAGCCATTCTCCGGCTGCATATCATAGTCATCCGACAGGGTTTGCCCGAGAATGTAGTCGGTAAGCCAGAAGCTCCCGTCGGAATAGCTCGACCAGGGGTAAAAATACGATCCATAGTAGACGAACCAGTGTCTGGATGCCCAATTCCAGCGGGAGTTGATGGGGTATGCCCATCCTTGACCGGCCCAGCCGTAGAAGGCCGGCGCATAGTGATAACGCGGGACGTAGAGCTTGGGGGCAGGACCGTTCGCTTGCATCGAGGTGAATCTGCCGTTGAATTTGGCATAATTGCGCTGCCAGCTTCTGCTGCCGGAGATATAAGTGCGCTGGATCAGCGTCCGGCCGTTCTGCTCGATGGTCCGTTCAAGGTATCCACTGTGCGGCCCGGTGCTGACCAGCGTGCTGTGGTCCGGACGATGGGCAATGATGACGCGCTCGCCATGCGCTCCGTGTTGAATACTCAGCCCATTGGGACCGCTGACGCGCAGGGACGCAAGCGTGCCGTCATGGCGAAAGGTGGCGAAGGTTCCTGTGGAAATGCGGGCCGCCGGCCTGGTGGAGGCGCTTGCTGGTCCGGAGGAGACGGCTGCTCGGTCCGGTGGCAGCATCCCGCTCTGGAAACGGACTAGGGTGCCGTCGGCGCGCAGGAAATATATGCGCCCGTCGCCGGTCCTCACTGTGACTATGTTGCCGCCGTTCATCACCCGCCCACTGGGGATCGGCGCCTTGTTGATGCCGCTGAGTGTGGCGCGCTCGGTATTCAGGTGACGGACAACGGAATGGGCCTCCGCGGAATCCAGCTCCATGGAACGCCGGGCACCCGTTGGGCCGGTCGTACCGGAATACGCAGCAGAGGAGCCGTAGCCGTTGTTCGCGCTTAGCCGCGCGCGAGGATCCACTCTCGTACTGCTGGAAGATCCGTTGCGACTGGCGGTTGTCAATGTAGAATCGCTGGTTTCGCTGGGCCTGTCCGCATCGGGCGAAGTTTGTTCCGGCTCGAAGCGAATCGGAGCCCCTTCATCTTCCGGCTCAAAATCGTCTCTCTGCTCGGACTCTACTCGATGCTCCGGCTCCGCAACGCGGTGAGCTTCGGACGATGCCTCTCTGGAAGTCGCTTGGCGCGCTGGGTGTGGGCTCCCGGCAGCTCTGCTGGTATGAGCCGGAGCGGTACGCGCTGGGGCGGGTCTGCTCGCTGACGCCGGCTTGGCGCTCTGCGCCCACGCCATCGACGAGGCCAGTGCAAAGGCCAGAAGACAAACGGCAAGAGAAGCCGGCAGATGCTTCATCACAGGCTCAGGCATCGACGCGTCCATCCAGGGCTGAAATCTCCATAAGATTCGCGAAGAGCGCTCTCATGGCTTGCTGGATTATAGACGTGCCGGAATGCCATTGCGCTCTTAGCCCGCTCGTTCCATTGCGCGAAGCGATTCACCGAACGGCGCACGCAGTACACCCCGTTCGGTGATGATGGCGGTGATGTACCTGGCCGGAGTTACATCGAAGGCCGGGTTGCGGATGCCCACGCCGTTGGGAGTGAGCTGCTTGCCGCCATGGTGCGTGACTTCGACGGCGGGCCGCTCCTCGATGGGAATAGAGTCGCCGGTCGCGGTGGCCAGGTCGATGGTGGACCAGGGAGCGGCAACGTAGAACGGAAGCCCGTGCTCTTTGGCGAGGATGGCGACATTGTAGGTGCCGATCTTGTTGGCAACGTCGCCGTTGGCCGCGATGCGGTCCGCGCCGACGACGACGGCTTGAATCTTTCCGGCGCGCATCAGGCTGGCGGCCATGTTGTCGCAGATCACGGTGGTAGGAATGTGGTCGGCCGTCAGCTCCCAGGCGGTCAGGCGCGCGCCTTGCAGAAAGGGCCGCGTCTCGTCGGCGAAGACGTGGATGCGCTTTCCCTGCTCGACCGCCGAACGGATGACGCCCAGGGCGGTTCCGTAGCCGCAGGTAGCCAGCGCGCCGGCGTTGCAGTGGGTCAGCACGCCGCCTTCATCGGGCAGTAAAGCCCCACCGAATGCGCCCATTGCTTTGCAGGCGGCAATGTCTTCCGCGTACATCGCATGGGCCTCGGCAAGCAACTTCTCCTTGATCTCAGCCAAAGGTACGCCCGACCCGGCAAGGGTCGCGAAGAGTCGTTTCATGCGGTCGATGGCCCAGAAGAGATTCACCGCGGTGGGGCGCGTTCCAGCCAGCCGCGCACAGATGCGCTCGAATTCGGGAGCAAACTCGGCGGCCGTGGTGGCTTTGGTGCGCAGCGCGCCCAGGGCGACGCCGTAAGCCGCCGAGACGCCGATGGCCGGCGCGCCGCGCACGACCATGGTGACGATCACGTCGGCAACCTGCTCGTAGGTGGTGGCGAGCACGTAGCTCTCCTCCAGGGGGAGCCGGGTCTGATCGATGAAGCGAACGCCTTCCGGCGTCCAGGCAAGTGTGGGAATCATGGAATTCCAGTGTATACGGTGAAGCAGGGATCAGGGGTCAGGGATCAGAAAACTCGGGTGCAGCCGTGTTTTCAATTTCCGCTGGACTAGTCTTGGTCCCGGTGCGTAGAGTTATTGGGGTAGGTTTTGCAGCGGTTTATTCAGAAGGAAACGGGGAAAATCTTTCATGGCAAAGCAATCCACAGCGCCGGCGGCTTCCAACGCGCCCAATTACCTGATGCCGTTCATCATTGTCACCGCTCTGTTCGGCATCTTCGGCTTCCTCACCAGCCTCAACAACCAGTTGGTGAGCAAGTTGAAAGAGATCTTCAATCTGCCTTACGGGCCATCGATGCTGGCCACTTCCGCCTGGTTCTTTGCTTACCTGATCTTTTCGGTTCCCAGCGCCAAGTTGATTGAGAAGATCGGCTACAAGAAAACCATGGTGACCTCGCTCTTCATTATGGTAGTGGGCGCTCTGTTGTTTGTTCCTGCAGCCAATCAGGTCAGCTTTGGCCTGACGCTCTTCGCCATCTTTGTGCTGGCCACCGGCGTCTGCGCCTTGCAGACTTCGGCGAACCCCTATGTCGCGATTCTTGGCCCCGAACACAGCGCATCAGCCCGGCTGAACCTGGCGCAGGCAATCAATGCCGGCGCCTCGGCTGCGGCCGGTTGGTTTGCCGGACGCTTCATTCTCGCCGACACCGCCTCAGTCTCCGATTCCACCGCCCAGGCTCATATGCTGGAAATGCCTTATGTCTACATTGCCGCCGGGTTGCTGGTGCTGGGTTTCGTGGTGATGTTCCTGCATCTGCCAGCGATCACACGGAGCGAGTCGTACCGCCCCACGGATGAAGGCGCTCCGAAGGCGGGCCGCAGTATTTGGAGCTATAGGCACACGGTGCTGGGCATGGTGGGAATCTTCTTCTATGTTGGCGTGGAAATCTCCCTGGCCGCGATTTGCATTCAGTACTGCAAGCAGGAAGGAATCAGCAGCATTGAAACGGCTGGAATCCTGGTCACGGTTTACTACCTGTTGATCATGGCGGGCCGCTTTATCGGCAGCGCGCTGATGAGCGTAATCAAAGCCGAGAAGATGCTCGTCGTTCTGGGCATTCTGGGCGTGATTTTGATGCTCGTCTCTATGATGACGCATGGCCAGGTCGCCATCTGGAGCCTGGTTCTCTGCGGTTTGGCTAACTCCATCATGTATCCCACCATCTTCACCTTGGGCATCGCCGAACTGGGACCGATGACCAGCAAGGGTTCTGGCGTCATCACCATCGGAAACGTCGGCGGCGCGATCGTTCCGCCGATCTTCGGCTTCCTGGCGGACAAGATCGGGATTCAGTACGCCTTTGTGCTGCCGATCATCTGCTACATTTTCATCGCTTACTACGGCCTCTCGGGCTACAAGCCTACGCGCGCGGCCACGACGTAGGCGTGGAATTACTGGGAAACACTACGGCCCTTCGGCACAAACCGGAGGGCCGTAATGTTTGTGGTTTACGCTATCCGCTCATACGGCAGGTAGACGGGATCCCAAACGTAGGCGTGGAGGCGCTCGCGAAGGGTTGCATCATCCACGGCTTCGGCGGTTCCGTCGGCCATCGCCTGCTTGGCAACGGCTTCGGCGATCACCAGGCTCACTTTGCGGCAATCGGCGATGGGAGGCAGCAACGGAGCGCCCGGGTCCTGGATGGTGGGCGACAGGCTAGCCAGCGCTTTGGCGGAGGCCATGATCATAGCGTCAGAAACCCGTGTAGACCGCGAGACAAGAATGCCCAGCGCCAGGCCGGGAAAGATGAACGAGTTATTGACCTGCGAGATGCGCACCGGCTTGCCGTTGACCTCGACCGGCGGAAAGGGACTTCCCGTACCGACCAGGGCGCGGCCATCGCTCCATCGGAGCAGATCGGCCGGCGTGGCCTCGGCCTTCGAGGTGGGATTCGAGAGCGGAAAGATAATCGGTCGCGCGGTATGGCCGGCCATCTCGCGGACGATCTCTTCCGTAAACGCTCCGGTCTGAGCTGAGACGCCGACCAGCACCGTAACCCCGGCGTTGCGCACCACATCGAGCAGTGAAATGGCGCATGGGCCGGACGCTGGACTGGCCAGCTTCCATCCCGCGACATCGGCTCGTTTGCGCAGCAGCGGCTCCTGGCCGGGGCGAATGCCCTCGCATCCCTCGACCAGCAGTCCATAACGATTGAAGCTGTAGTTGCGGCTGCGGGCCTGTTGTTCGCTCAGTCCCTCTTCTTTCATCGCGTCAATCAGGAGATCGCCGATGCCGATGCCGGCCGAACCGGAGCCGAACATGGCGATGGTCTGTTCCTTGAGCGGAAGGCCGGTGGCGCGGACGGCGGCCAGCAGCGTGCCGGTGGTGATGGCGGCTGTGCCCTGAATGTCATCGTTGAAGGTGCAGAGCCGGTCGCGGTAACGCCGAAGCAGGATGGCCGCGTTGACGCCGGCGAAGTCCTCCCATTGGAGGAGAATATTCGGCCAGCGGCGCTCAACCGCGGTGACAAACTCCTCGATGAACTCGTCGTACTCCGGGCCGCGAACGCGCTTGTGCTGCCAGCCGATGTAGATGGGATCGTTGAGATGGGCTTCGTTGTCGGTGCCCACATCGAGCAGAATGGGAAGGCAGTGCTCGGGCGGGATGCCGCCCAAAGCGGTGTAGAGGGCCATCTTGCCGATGGGAATGCCCATGCCGCCGGCGCCCTGATCGCCCAGGCCGAGAATGCGTTCTCCGTCCGAAACCACGATGCAGCGCACCTCGTCAAAGCGCGGGTCGGCGAGAATCTGCTCGATGCGGCTTTTATGGGTATAGCTGATGAAGAGGCCTCGGGGCCTGCGCCAGATCTCGCTGAAGCGCTGGCAGCCTTCGCCCACCGTCGGCGTGTAGACGATGGGCAGCAACTCTTCGGTGTAGTGCTCAATCAGTGAATAGAAAAGGGTCTCGCAATTGTCCTGTACGTCGCGCATATTGCTGTACTTCAAAAAATTAGTATCGCGGCCGTCCAGAACCCTCTTGCGGCGCTCCCGCTGGTCTTCCAGGGTTCCGATGTGGGGCGGAAGGAGGCCGTGCAGGCCGAAGGAGTCGCGCTCCTCTTCTGTAAAGGCAGTGCCCTTGTTGAGCCGGGAGTTCAGCAGCAGTTCGAGCCCATGAAGACGGGTTCGGACCACGTCATCGCTTGCCTGCTTTGCCTGGGATTCCTCATTCATTGACGTCTTCTCCTTGATGGCGATCTTCTTGACCCTGTCATGGGCAAAAACTCATACTACCCGTCGACGATGGCTATCTCCTGTTGCGCGCGTCACACCTGTGACTTTGGCTTGAGATCGGCTTTTTGTCGAGGAATTCTGTGTCAGGTAGCGTAAGCGCACGTAACTTTGACCTCTTCTCCGAATTGACGCGCCTTGTTCCGCGGAAGAGGATCACGCCTGCTCAAAGGTGAGCAAGGCAATCTCCGAATGGGTTCCAACGCGCATCGGCGGACCCCAGGTTCCTGCGCCGCTCGATGTGTACACTTGCAGCGAGCCGAAGCGCTGCAGACCGTAGATGAACCGGCCGAAGGCGTAGCGGGTGAACCAGGTGAAGGGAAAGAGCTGTCCGCCGTGGGTGTGGCCGGAGAGCTGAAGGCTGATGCCGGCCTTTTCGACGATGGGCAGGCGGCTGGGGATATGGTTGAGCAGAATGCTGGCTTGGCCGGGGGCCAGATGCAGGCTATCCAGCGTGGCGCGCAGCCGGATTGGGTAGCTGGAGTCTCCGTCGGAAACGCCCACAATGTCGAGGCCATCGACGGTGACCATTTCGTTGGCCAGGACGCGGATGCCGATGCGGGTGAGGATCTCGCCGTAGTGGGCGGCGTTGCCAAACTCATCATGATTGCCGGTCGAGAAGTAGCTGCCCAAGGGCGGAGCCAGCGCGCGCAAGGGCTCGGCCAGGGCCGTCGCGTCGGCCATGGCGCCGTCGAAGAGGTCGCCGGGAAAGAAGATGACGTCCGCGTTCAGGCGGGCAGCCAACTCCGCGATGCGCCGGCAGAAACGGCGGCCATTGATGTGGCCCAGGTGCAGGTCGCTGACGACCAGGGCGGTGCGGCCGCGCCAGGACGCGGGCAGGCCGCGCAGTTGGACGGAGATGCGCCGGATGCGGATGAAACGCGCGTTCACCAGGCCGTAGAGTCCTACCACAACGGCCAAACCGAAGAACGCGGCGACCAGAAGCGGCTTGTTCGCGGTCAGCCCCAGAAGCGTCAGCGCAAAGCTCGCCAGCCAGCACAGGCATGCCGCCCAGAAGAAGTAGTTGAGAAAGCCCAGCCAGACGGCGGCGATCCTATAGAGCAGCGTGACCGGCGGGTTTGCGTGGCGGAAGCCGAGCAGCGCTGCGGTGATGAAACTGAAGGCCAGCACAAAAAGAATATCCCGCAGCGCCAGCGCGGCCTGGGGGCTGAGAGGCAGCCAGAAGGCGACCCAGGTGTGATAGATAAACCAGTGGGCAGCAAGCAGAAAGACTTGCATCAGCGCGATGGCAACAACTGGCCAGGCTTTCAATCCGGTTCTCCCTGCTTCAATTCTTGCACGGAAGAGGGAGGCGGGGATCAGGGAATGGGAAATGGGAAAAGGATACACGGAGCGGGAATTGGAAGTCTCCAGAATCGGGAAATGGTAGCAGGGTGATCGTGTTGCTGCTGCCATGAAACAATCTCTTCATGGTGGCTTCCGTGGGCGACGCGCTCGGTGTTTATATCTCTGTGCCGTTCTGCCGCTCGAAGTGTACCTACTGCAACTTTGCCTCGGGGGTCTATCCGGCCAAAGAGCACGCCCGCTATGTGGACCGGCTCATCGAAGATTTGCGGACCTCCGGAAAATGGGCTGCGCGGACGGGGGTGGAGCTTTCACGCCGAGTGGACTCGGTCTACCTGGGCGGTGGAACTCCCAGCCTGCTGGCGCCGGAGCTGCTGGCGCGGCTCTTCGCGGCAGTGCGGACGGAGTTCGACCTGGAGCCGGCAGCGGAGATTACCGTCGAATGCGCTCCCGGCCAGCTTGCCGCCGAGACGCTGGAGGCTCTCACCGCCTCAGGTGTGAACCGCGTGAGCCTGGGTGTGCAGTCGTTCATCGACCGGGAGGCGGCCGTCAGCGGAAGGCTGCACAGCCGCGCCGTGGTGCTCGAAGATCTGCGCCGGCTGCGCGCCGCGGGCATTCACAATTTGAATGTTGACCTGATTGCCGGACTCGCCGGGCAGACCTTCGCTTCATGGGAGGAGTCGCTGGCGGTGCTGGCCGGCTCCGGCGTTCCCCATGCCAGCGTTTATATGCTGGAGGTGGACCAGGATTCGCGCCTGGGCCGGGAGGTGCTGGCGCGCGGCGTGCGTTACCAGGCCGGCCTGGTTCCGACAGACGATGCGATTGTGCAAATGTATTCGCTGGCAATCGAGAGACTCAAGCAATCCGGTCTGGAGCAATACGAGATTTCGAACTTCTGCCGGCCGGGGATGGAGTCGCGCCACAATCTGCGCTACTGGCAGCGGCGGCCCTATCTGGGAACAGGGCTGGACGCCTCGTCCATGCTGCGGGCGGCAGACTGTTCTGGATCATGCCGTGTGCTGCGCTCGACCACAAGCGATGACCTGAAGGTCTATCTCGCGGGCAGCGGTCCGGTCGAGACTACATGGCTCACCCTCGCGCAGCAGCACGAGGAGGCCTGGTTCCTGGGACTGAGGCTGAATGCCGGTGTGGAAGTGGTTGCCGTGGAGCGGGAGTTTGGCCGCGCGATGGTGGCCCCGGCGCTCCAGGCCGTGGAGAGGCTAGTCAAGGCAGGGCTGGTTGTCTCCGACGGCAAGACGGTCCGGCTGACCGCGCAGGGGCAATTGCTTTCCAATGACGTTTTTCAGGAGTTTTTGGGGTTGGATGCGCAAGAGAGAGCGGTCGGCTCAACAGCCGGAGCGCGCTTGGCATGATCCACGGCAAGAATCTGAATCTCGCAAGCGCCCGCGAAGTTCCAAAGAAGCCGCACCATTATTTGGAACCACGCACACACAGCGCGTTGCCGTCACGACTGTTGATGTTGTAAGAGTACCGCTTCCCACTATAGAAGTAGAAGTCCCACGCCTCCGAGGCAGAATTTCCCATCGAGCTGCTCCATGCCCAGTTACTTGACAGTTGCAGGTCTCCCTTGACGGGTGGGATTTTTTCACCGTGACGACTAAAAACCTTCCCGGCAATATGCTTGATGGATTCCGGATCGAGCTTGGACTCGTTACCGCTTTTGTTGGAGATGCCCTGCAACTCTTCGATCCGCGGCAGACGCCAGTCAAAGTGACCTGCCAGTTGCAGAGTATTGCAGTAATCATCTGCTTGCCGCCGGGTCACATAGTCTCCATTATCTTTCTTGGCCCACATCAACCCCGTCGCGGGGTCGGTCCAGACTCCGGCGGCCTCTTCCCGCGCGATCTTTGCGCGCTCCTGAGGTCCGATCGGAGCCGCATCCGGCACAACCTTCTCTGCTGGCTTTGCCGGCGCCGGCGGCTCTGTCTCTGCCGGCTTTGCCGGCGCCGGCGGCTCGGTATGATTCCGCGCCTGCTGCTCAGCCCTGAGCCGGGCATCGCGCACCGGCTTGAGTTCGAGGGAGATGACTGTTTGTCCTTTTTCTTCTACCTTTACGAGCTGCTTGACCTGATCGGCGCCG
>Ga0182014_10005978_pt1 | contig 13337 bp, 8 predicted proteins | sample 612S2DmetaG_FD_120489 | JGI IMG/M metagenome (GOLD analysis project Ga0182014, IMG submission 120489) | Permafrost microbial communities from Stordalen Mire, Sweden - 612S2D metaG | ecosystem: Environmental > Terrestrial > Soil > Wetlands > Permafrost | place: Sweden: Stordalen | collected... | reverse complement strand
CTTTTTGTCCCACTCGTCCCCCTATGTGCTTGATTTCGGCCGGTTAGGGCCTCCCCTTCCGGGACGCCACCCCGGCAACCTCTCAGTGCGCCCATAATCCACCGACGCGCATGTCGCGATTGCGCGCTGTGACTGCAAAATCGGTGGGGCACAAGGGTGCAAAGTCTGCACAAAACTGTGCTACGGAAATGTGTCCCACCGTCAGCTAAACCATTGACATAACTTATATTATCTACTTCTCTTGACCGCACCATTTGCCCTTCGGGGCTTTGAAATTGCTGGATTTACCCGGCTTCAATCCCGGCCTCTGAGGGGTTGGGAATACGAGCCGGGATTTCGCGCCTCAAAAGCTTCCCAATCGCCTCGCGCGAGAGCCTGATTCTGTCGGCGCTCTTGGTATAGAGGCTCGCCATGTTGTTGATCGGCCCGGGGTCCGAACGCGCTTGACCGTCGGTGCCTCAAGACCTCAACAGTTCTGCCAACTTCGCTAGGTCGCCGCCAACGGCACGATACTGATCCGACAGAAATCCTATCTCCGCCAATAGCGCCTCGGCGTCCTGGCCTCGCTCAAGCTTCTTGAGAACCAAGCCGGCGGAATAATGCGAATATCGATCAACCATATCGGTGGTGCTGTGGCCGGTGATGGACATCACTTCAGCCGTCGTGAGACCGCGTTCGAAAAGCCGGCTGGTCGCTTCGTGGCGCAGGTCGTGAAAATGCAGATCTTCAATACCCGCAAGTTCAATGAGACGCCGCCACTGTGATTTGAATGCGTCAACGTGAACGTCAAAAATCGGCGCTTTCGTGGACTCGGGTTTCCCCGAGCGATGCTTGGTCGCCCTGGCCTCGGCGACGATTTCCAGAATCTCGCGAGTCACAGGAACAACGCCGGTTCGCTTCGTTCGGATCGCCTGCTCGCGCGGAAAGACGATGGCCCTATTTCCGCCTCCGATGTCTTTGAAATCGGACTCGCGGCACGATAGGACGCGCTCCCTCCGAAGTGCTGTTGCGATCGCGAATCGAATTATCACCGGCAACAATTCGTCGATCTTCCGAGCCACTTCCAAGAGTGCCTGAAGTTCGCTCGGCGAAACCCGCCTTTCGCGGCCAGGCGTAGCCTTGGGCATTGAAACGCCGCTCAAGTCGGGCACGCCGTCCATGTGCTGACTGATGTGCTTCAGGGTCCGCGTAACGAGCTGGACGACGTTTGAAATTGTTGTCTTCGCCGGGCCATGGATTCCCTCCCGATCGCAGACGCCCTTGATTTTGTCCTCGATTGCGCGCCGTGCGTCCAAGTCCGACGCCTGAAGCGCTTCGCGATATCGCGCGGGCAGCTCACTGATTTCTATCTGCCTTTTCTTGCGTTCGGCAGGTGACTCCGCGGGTATGGATTTGTGCTGCGCGGCAGCTCGTTGAAAGCTCTTGAGCCACCCCGCGTTGATCAAGCGGTCGCGAAAGGCGGCGAGGTCAGTTTTGCGAAGCTGAGCAATCGTCCGATCGGCAATCGGATCTGCCAAAATCGCTTTTATCCGATAACTCTCATTTGCGACATTGCCGGCCTTCCGTCCCTTCAACGCTTCACTTTCGTAACGTCGCAACGCATCGGCCAGTGTCGTCGTCTCGGCTTCCCTCGTTGAAACGTGGACCCCGGCGAGCATCCGCCGCCGAGCCTCTTCGGCCCACGACTTTGCCTCCGCCATTTGGCGGTGTCGCTCGTCCGGCGTGTCCTGGAAGATCGGAAAATTGCGCGCCACTGCCTCGTGGCCTCGTAGCCGAATTTGTACGCGCAAGGACCCAGATGGACGCCGCGTGAAGCCTTTGGGCAATTGCTCTTGTCGTGGCATGAAGGCCCCGCCCTATCGCGCCCGAATCCGTCGGAAACGCGCTGGGACCAATGCCGGTCCCGGTCCTAATTGGGACCGAAATGGGACCGAAATTCAAGAGCAAATTATTCGCCCAACAACCCAGTCTGCAGAAAACATTGATGGATATGGGTTATTTAACTCTGCGGGCTGGCAGGAGAGGAGGGACTCGAACCCCCAACCCCCGGTTTTGGAGACCGGTGCTCTACCAATTGAGCTACACTCCTACGGCCGCTCCTTTTGCCGCAAGCGCCGCGGCGATGCAAGCAAATGCGAACACGCCTCCCCCCGCCAGTTTTCGCGCCAGGCTCGGCGCGACGGCGCCGCAAAATTGGGCAGCGCGGGCGTCGCAGTTCGGCAGGATTGACCGCTCCGTCGCAGATGGTCGCGGATTGGCCGGCGGCCTGCGCCTTGCTAGGAGAAGGGCTTCCGTCTGGCCAAGGGGGCCTCGTTGGCGATTCTCGTCGGCCTGCATCACGCCACCAGCTACGTCTACGACCGGCCAGTGGCGCTGGGGCCGCAGTCGATCCGGCTGCGTCCCGCGCCCCATTGCCGCACGCGCGTGCCGAGCTATTCGCTCAAGGTCACGCCGGCCAACCACTTCGTCAATTGGCAGCAGGACCCGCACGGCAACTGGCTCGCGCGCTACGTGTTTCCCGAGCCGGTCGAGCAATTCAAGATCGAGGTCGATCTCACCGCCGAGCTCGCGGTCATCAACCCGTTCGACTTCTTCGTCGAGCCCTACGCCGAGGAATTTCCGTTCGTCTATTCGCCGGAGCTGGCGACCGAACTCGCCGCCTATCTCGCCCCCGAACCCGTCGGGCCGCTGCTGACGAACTACCTTAAGGAAATCGCGCCGCGGCGCGACCGGACGATCCCGTTTCTCGTCGCGCTCAACGCCGAATTGCAGCGGATGATCCACTACGTCATCCGCATGGAGGCCGGCGTCCAGGAGCCCGACGAGACGCTCGCCCTGCGCGCCGGCTCGTGTCGGGATTCGGCGTGGTTGTTGGTGCAGATCCTGCGCCGGCTCGGCCTCGCGGCGCGTTTCGTCTCCGGCTATCTCATCCAGCTCCGCGCCGACGTCGATCCGATCGAAGGGCCGCGCGGCACGGACAAGGACTTCACCGACCTGCACGCCTGGGCCGAGGTCTATATCCCCGGCGCCGGCTGGATCGCCATGGACGCGACCTCGGGCCTGTTTTGCGGCGAAGGCCACCTCCCCCTCTGCGCGACGCCCCATTACCGCTCGGCGGCGCCGATCACCGGCCTGGTCGAGCCGGCGCAGGTGACGTTCGGCTTCGAAATGAATGTGACGCGGCTGCGAGAGGCGCCGCGCGTCACGCTGCCCTTCACCGGCGACGCCTGGAATCAGCTCGACGCGCTCGGCGAGGCGGTCGATCGCGATCTCGTCGCGCAGGACGTGCGCCTAACCATGGGCGGCGAGCCGACCTTCGTCTCGATCGACGATTACGACGCGCCGGAATGGAACACCGCCGCCGTCGGCGGAGCCAAGCAAGCGCGCGCCGAGACCTTGATCCGCCGCCTGCAGGCGCGGTTCGCGCCCGGCGGCTTCCTGCATTACGGCCAGGGCAAATGGTATCCCGGCGAGAGCCTGCCGCGCTGGGCCTTCGCGCTCTATTGGCGCAAGGACGGCAAGCCGATCTGGCAGGACCCCTCGCTGATCGCCGGGGTGGGCGCAAGTGCGGCGGCGACGGACGCGGATGCGGCCGCGCTTGCCGGCCAAGTCGCCGTGCGTCTCGGCATCGAGCCCGACTACGTCATCCCCGCCTATGAAGACGCGCCCTATTGGCTGCTGCGCGAAAGCGCGCTGCCGGTCAACGTCGATCCGTCCGACCCGAAGATCGACGACCCCGAAGAACGCGCCCGCATGGTGCGCACGTTCGATCACGGCCTGTCGCGGCCGACCGGCTTCGTCCTGCCGGTGCAACGCTGGAACGCCGAAGCCAAACCCGCTTGGCGCAGCGAGCGCTGGCCGCTCCGCCGCGGCAAGCTCTTTCTGGTGCCTGGCGACTCGCCGGTCGGCCTGCGCCTGCCGATCAAGACGCTGCCCTACGTCAAACCGGCGGATTATCCGTTCGTTCACGCGCAAGACCCGATGGCGCCGCGCGGCGAACTGCCCGAGCCGACGCAATTGCGCCAGGTCGCGCCAGAGCTGACCGCGGCGGAGTCGCAAACCCAGAACGAGCAGTTCGCCGCCGAGGGCGCGGTGCGGACGGCGCTGACCATCGAGCCGCGGGACGGCGTGCTGTGCGTCTTCATGCCGCCGACGCCGAAACTCGACGATTACCTCGAACTGCTCGCCACAGTCGAAGCGATCGCGCGCGAGAGAAACGTCCCGATCCGCATCGAGGGGTACACGCCGCCGTTCGATCCGCGCGTCGACTGCATCAAAGTGACGCCCGATCCCGGCGTTATCGAGGTCAATATTCACCCCGCCGCGTCATGGCGTCAGGCGGTGGAGACGACGACCACGCTCTACGAGGACGCGCGCCAGTCGCGACTCGGCACGGACAAGTTCATGGCCGATGGGCGCCACACCGGCACCGGCGGCGGCAACCATGTCGTGCTCGGCGGCGCCCTGCCCGCCGACTCGCCTTTCCTACGCCGGTCCGATCTGCTGGCGAGCCTAGTCCTCTATTGGCAGCGCCACCCGTCCCTTTCGTACTTGTTTTCCGGGCTGTTCATCGGTCCGACCAGCCAGGCGCCGCGCCTCGACGAGGCGCGCGACGACCAGCTCTACGAACTGGAGATCGCCCTTTCGCGCACCCCGGCGCCGGGCGAAGCGGCGCCGTTGTGGCTGGTCGACCGACTCTATCGCAACCTGCTCGTCGACGTCACCGGCAACACCCATCGCGCCGAGATCTGCATCGACAAGCTCTATTCGCCCGACAGCGCGACCGGGCGGCTCGGTCTGGTCGAATTCCGCTCGTTCGAAATGCCGCCAGACGCGCGCATGAGCCTCGCCCAGCAATTGCTCTTGCGCGCGCTGATCGCCTGGTTCTGGCGCGAGCCGCAGCAGGGCGCGCCGGTGCGTTGGGGCACGAGCCTGCACGACCGCTTCATGTTGCCGCTTTTCGTTTGGGACGACTTTCTCGGCGTCCTCAATGACCTCAAAGGCGCCGGCTACGCGTTCGATCCGCAATGGTACGAAGCGCAGCGCGAATTCCGCTTTCCGACATATGGCCGCGTCGCCCATGGCGGCGTCGAACTGGAAATCCGCCAGGCGCTGGAACCCTGGCACGTGCTCGGCGAGGAGACGACCGCTGGCGGCACGGCGCGCTATGTCGACTCCTCGGTCGAGCGGCTGCAAGCCAAGGCCAAGGGTCTCGTCGCCAGCCGCCATGTGGTGACCTGCAACGGCCGCCGTCTGCCGCTGCAGCCGACCGGGCGGGCGGGCGAAGCGGTGGCAGGCGTGCGTTTCAAGGCGTGGAAGCCCTACTCCAGCCTCCATCCGACAATCGCAGTCGATGCGCCGCTGACCTTCGACATTCTCGATTCGTGGAACGGCCGCTCGCTCGGCGGCTGCGTCTATCACGTCGCCCATCCGGGCGGCCGCAACTACGAGACCTCGCCGGTCAACGCCTACGAAGCGGAGGCGCGGCGGCTGGCGCGCTTCGCCGATCATGGCCATACTGGCGGCGCGACTCCGATCCCTCCCGACGAGTCGTCGAGCGAGTTCCCGATGACTTTGGACCTGCGGAGGCCGATTGCCTTCTAGAGCCCGCGCCGCCGCTTCGCCGGAAGGCGACGCGCTTGCGCGCGTCGCGGAATGGACGCGCGACTACGCGCCGCTGCCGGGCATTCCCGATGAGTTCGTCGGCGCGGAAGGCGAGCGGCGACCGCATTGGGAGCGGCTGTTGCGCGCGCTCGCCGATCTCGAGCTCGGCGAGATTGATCAGCGCTTCGCCGCCGCCGACCGCCGCATCCGCAACCGCGGCATGTCCTATCGCGTGCAAGGCGAGACGGCGGAGCGTAGCTGGCCGCTGAGCCGGATGCCGCTGCTGATTCCGGAATCGGAATGGCGCGAGATCGAGCGCGGCGTGATCCAGCGCGCCGAATTGCTCGATCGCGTGCTCGCCGACGTCTACGGCGAAGGTCGGCTGGTCGCCGAGGGGCTGTTGCCCGCCGCCGCGGTGACCGGCTCGCGCGATTTCGTCGCGGCGATGCGCGGCGTCACGCCGCCGGGCAAGCGTTGGCTCAGGCTCTACGCCGCCGACATCGGCCGCGGCCCGGACGGACGCTGGTGGGCGCTCGGCGACCGCGCCCAGGCGCCCTCCGGCTCGGGCTACGCGCTGGAGAACCGTCTCGTCGTCTCGCAGGCTTTCTCCAACCTTTACGGCCGGATGAACGTCGAACGGCTGGCGCCGTTCTTTCGCGAGCTGCGCAACGGGCTGCGAGACGCCGGGGAGCGCTCCGAACCGCGCATCGGCATCCTGACGCCCGGCTCGCTCAGCGCGACCTATTTCGAACAGGCCTATCTCGCCCGCTACCTCGGTTTTCTGCTGGTCGAAGGCGACGACCTGGTGGTCAGCGACGGCCGCGTCTTCGTGCGCACGATCGCCGGACTCAAGCGCTGCGACGTGCTGTGGCGGCACGTCGACGCCGAATGGTGCGATCCGCTGGAGCTCAACGCCGCTTCGCGCATCGGCGTCCCTGGTCTGATCGAAGCGATCCGCTCCGGCGGCGTCGCGGTCGAGAATATGCCCGGCTCAGGCCTGCTGGAATCGCGCGCGCTGCTCGCCTTTCTGCCCGCCCTCGCCCGCCGGCTGATCGGCGAAGACCTCGTTATGCCCAACATCGCCACCTGGTGGTGCGGCCAGCCCGCCGAGCGCGACCGCGTGCTGGCGGGACTCGAATCCCTTTCCGTCGCCGGCGCCTTTTCCGATTCCCTGCCCGGCCTGGCCAGCGGCCGACCGGTCGCCGCCGGCGAACTTCCCGCGGCTGACCGCGCCGCTCTGCGCGCCGCCATCGTCGCGCGCGGCGTCGATTTCGTCGGCCAGGACGTCGTGCGCTTGTCGACGACGCCACGCTGGGAGAATGGCCGGCTCGCGCCGCGGCCGTTCGTGCTGCGCGTTTACGCCGCGGCGACGCCCAACGGCTGGCGGGTGATGCCGGGCGGCTTCTGCCGCATTTCCGACCAGGCCGACGGGCGTGCGGTTTCGATGGGCGAAGGCGTCGAATCGGCCGACGTCTGGGTGCTCGCCGAGCGGCCGGTCGAGGTCTCGACTCTGCTGCCGCCGCCGGAGACGGCGCGCATCGTGCGCATGCTCGGCAATCTACCGAGCCGCGCCGCCGACAATCTGTTCTGGTTCGGCCGCTATCTCGAGCGCGAGGAGGCGACGCTCCGGCTGGTGCGCTGCCTGTGCGCGCGTTCGGTCGACCCCGACGCGCCGATCCACGGTTCGAAGCAATCGATCGATCGACTGAAGGGCCTGCTGGTCGCCTGGGGCGCGGCGGACGCCGAAGTCGTGGCCGAAAGCCCGATCGCCGCCAGCGAAGCGGCGCTGAGCGACGACCAGAGCTACGGATCGGCGCTGTCGATCGCCCGCGCGGCGCGCCAGGCGGCTTCGGTCATCCGGGAGCGCCTGACGCCACAGACCTGGCACCTGATCTGCCGGCTGGAGACGATCATCGCCGACGTGCCCGAGCGGCCCGGCGAGCCGGAGGTCCTCGATTACGTCGACGAGGCTCTGACGGTCGTCGCCGCCCTCGCCGGCCTGTTCGACGAAAACTTCAACCGTAGCGCCGGCTGGGTGTTCTACGAACTCGGCCGCCGCGTCGAGCGCGCGATCAACACCTGTCGCCTGTCACGCCAGTTCGCCGGCCACGACGCCACCGAATACGCGCTCGACGTGCTGCTCGACCTGATCGACTCGCAGATCACCTATCGTTCGCGCACGCTGATTGGCGTCGCCCTCGCGCCGGTGCGCGACATGGCGCTGCTCGATCCGTTCAACCCGCGCTCGGTCGCCTTCCAGGTCAATCTAATCGACGAGCACCTGACCGCCCTGCCCGCTCTCGAGCAGGACGGCGTTCCCGAGGAGCCGCGCCGCTTGTCGACGCTGCTGCGGGCCGAACTCGCGGCCGAATACGCCGAACGGGTCGACGACTCGCGCATTCTTGCCGTCGAACAACGCGTGATGACGCTCGCCGACGCCATCGCCGCCCGCTATTTCCTGCAAGGCGCTGCGGCGAGCCGCAGCGATGTCGGCGTAGGCCTCGCTTGATTTACGACGTCTCTCATCTCACACGTTATCATTACGACGCATCAGTCGCCGTTAACGTCTGCGTGCTGCGCCTGCTGCCGCGCTCGGACGACGGTCAGCGTGTGCTCGAAGCCGAGGTCGAGGTGACGCCGCGCCCGCTCGCCATCGTCGAGCGCACCGACGCCTTCGCTAATCGTGTGCTCAGGTTGCGCATCGAGACGCCGCACCGCGAGCTGACGCTGCATTCGCGCGCGCGGGTCGCAGTCGAGCGGCCAATGCCGCCGCTTGCCGCGCTGACGCCCGCCTGGGAGGACGTCGCCGCGCTCGCCGCGGCCGCAGCCTCGCTCGACGCCGATTCGCCGGCGGCGGCGATCTATCCGAGTCGGCTCGCGCCGCTGTTCGCCGACGCGACCGCGTATGCGCGGATCAGCTTTCCGCCGCGCCGGCCGATTTACGAAGGCGCGGCCGAACTCGCCCGGCGGATCAAGGCCGACTTCGTCTACGAAGCGGGCGCGACCGACGCGACAACCTCGCCAATCGAATCCTTTGCGCGCAAGCGCGGCGTCTGCCAGGATTTCGCCCACGTGATGATCGCCGGCTTGCGAGGTCTCGGCTTGCCGGCGCTCTATGTCAGCGGCTACATCCGCACCATCCCGCCGCCCGGCAAGCCGCGGCTCGCCGGCGCCGACGCCTCGCACGCCTGGGCGTCCGTGTGGTGCGGCCCCGGCTTCGGCTGGCTCGGCCTCGACCCGACCAACGCCATCCCCGCCGGCGACGACCACATCTTTGTCGCGCGCGGCCGCGACTATTCCGACGTGCCGCCGGTGGAAGGGCTGATCGTGTCGTCAGGCGCCCACGCGCTCGAGGTCGAGGTCGACGTCATTCCGGTTTGAGGGTAAACGAGCCCCCGTGCCGCCCGAACCCGACGTCCTTCAAGCCGACATCCGCGCCGCTTACGCCGTAATCGCGCCTTACGTGCGTCGCACGCCGCTGATCGAGGCGGCTTCGCCGATCGCCGGCGCGCCGCCGATTTCGCTCAAGCTCGAATTCTTGCAGCACGCCGGCTCGTTCAAGCCGCGCGGCGCGTTTCATAACCTGTTGACCCGCGCCGCGCCGCCGGTCGGCTGCGCCACCGCCTCCGGCGGCAATCACGGCGCCGCCGTCGCCTTCGCCGCCGCCAAGCTCGGCCTCAGAGCGCGGGTCTTCGTGCCGGAGATCGCCGCGCCGCCGAAGATCGCCAAGATCAAGGCTTACGGCGCCGAAGTCGTCGTTCAAGGCGCCGCCTACGCCGACGCGCAGGCGTTATGCGACGCCTATGTCGCCGAAAGCGGCGCGCTGGCGACCCACCCCTACGCGACCGCCGCAACGGTCGCCGGCCAGGGCACGGTCGGGCTGGAATGGGAAGAGGACCTGGCTCGTCTCGGCTTGCCGCCGATCGATACGGCGTTGGTCGCGGTCGGCGGCGGCGGCCTCGTCGCCGGAATCGCCGCCTGGTTCGATCGCCGGGTGAAGGTGGTCGGCGTCGAGCCGGAAGGCTCGCGCGCGCTGGATGCGGCGCTTGCCGCGGGACGGCCGGTCGATGTGCCGGTCAAGTCGGTCGCCGCCGACTCGCTCGGCGCGCGCAGCGTCGGCGCGATCAACCTGGCGATCGCCCGACGCGCCGTCGACCACGTGGCGCTGATCGCCGACGCGGCGATTCGCGCCGCGCAGAGGACGCTATGGCGCGAGATGCAGATCGCCGCCGAGCCAGGCGGGGCAGCCGCTTTCGCCGCCCTGGCGAGCGGCCTATCGGCCGGCCCCAGGCGAACGGGTCGGCGTGCTGCTTTGCGGCGCAAACGTCGATCTCGAGGCCCTCGCGGCGCTGGTCGCCGGTTGAGAACAACGCCTGCCGAGGGTAGATCGCGTTGCGGAGGCGCCAAACGCGACGAGGCGAGGCAGGTGTTGCGGCGGCGGGGGGCTCGCACTATGGTCCCGCCGCTTCGCGAACGCCGGCCCGGCTTTCGCGCCTGGTGGGGCGTAGCCAAGCGGTAAGGCAGCGGATTTTGATTCCGCCATCCCCTGGTTCGAATCCAGGCGCCCCAGCCATGCCCCTCTAAGTCACTGCAAAGCCACGAGAATGTTCCCAAGCGGGGAGCTGAACCGCAGCGCTGCGACACCTTTGTGTCACACCTTGGGGCTTCCCATGGCCGCCGCCGCCCATCTCCTGCGACGCAACGCCGTCTACTATTGGCGCCGCAAAGTTCCCACAGCGCTTGTTGATTGTCGGAATCGGACGCATCTTGTGATCAGCCTGCGAACCTGGAGCCCGACACACGCGCGCAGCCTCGCCGTCCAGCTCGACGCGTTTCTCGATGCCCTGATCACCATGCCCGAAGCCCGCTTCCTCACCCAAGCCCAGCTCGACGGCATGCTTCGTGACGTTCTCACCCGCCATCTCGCCAAGTTGGAGCGCGTCGCCGCCGTCGCGAAGCTCGAGCCCGACTTCGACCGACGTCTGGCCGAACAAGACGACCAGCGAACGGCCTGGGTCTATCGGCTCTTGGACGCCCACGGTCCCAACGCCCACGTCGCCGATTCCGATCGCGACGCGATCCTCGCCGACGGCTTCGACGGGAGAAACCTCAAATTCATTATCGACCACCTGGCTCGCCTTCAGGACAACGGCCTCGTCCCGACGAAACCTCACATCCTGCGACCGTTGCTGGCGGCGCAGAACGCCGAGCCGACGGCGATGAACCTCGCGCAGGCCCAGCAGGTCTACTTCCGCGGCATGAGGCTGGCCTTGCAGCAAACCGCCACTCGCTATCGCGCCCAACCGATCGACGACGAGGCGTTCGTCGTCGGTCTGATGCAGGCCGAGGCCGGAGCGCGCGCGGCGGTCGCCGCCGCCGGCGCGCTATCGCGAATGGGCCGGAGCGAAGCGTCGACGACGGCCTCGGCCGAACCGCACGTCGCGGTCAGCGCTGGTCCAGCCGCGCCCCCCGAACCCGCCCCGTTCGACGACCGCATATCGACTCTCGGCGATAAGCTTCGCCTCAAACGCGCCAAGGAAAAGGCGTGGGACGAAAAGACCGCAAGACAGGCCACGCGACTTTATGCGTTGTTCGAAAGGTTCCTGGCGGAGCAATGCGGGATTCTGGGCCTGCGGGAGCTGCGCCAGCCTCACCTCGCCAAGTTCATCAATTTCCTCCAGTTCGAGGTCTACAAACACTACGGCAAGAGCGGCGCCGACGAAGCGAGAAGCATCGCCCAACTTCTGAAGATCGCCGCAGGCAAACCCGCCAAAATGCGCGGCGTCGAGGCCCCTACCCTCAATCGTCACCTTACCTTCCTCAATCAACTGCTGGATTACACTCGCAGCCAGGGCGCGCGCCTCGACGCGGATCTGAGCACCACCCGTTTGCGCGCCCGCAACACCCAGGACGATCGCGCGCGCAACGCGCGCCCGACATTGAAGGCGGACGCGGCGACCCGCGTCTTCGCTTCGCCGCCGTTCACTGGTTGCCGGTCCTGGGAGGAGCCGCTCGAGCCCGGCGACGCGGTCTTTCACCGCGCGCTCTATTTCGTGCCGTTGATGCTCTACTATCAGGGCGGCCGACGCGAGGAATTTTGCGGGCTGGAGGTCGACGACGTCATCGTCGACAACGGGCCCAACGCCTATCTTCACGTGGCCCCGAACGGCGTGCGCCGGTTGAAGAACCCGCAATCGAAGCGCAACTCGCCGCTTCATCCCGAGGTGCTGCGTCTCAATTTTCTCGACTATGTCGCGGCCATCAAAGCGCTTGGCTACAGGCGCCTGTTTCCTGATCTGCATTCTCCGTCGACGCGGTCGCCGACGGGCGACTATGCGTTATCGCGAGTCGAAGCGGAGAGCGAGCCGCGCCGCCTCGCGCACGACCGCTGAAATCCCAATAACTTCTTGCGACTCCGAGGAATTGGCTTCGTTCCGCCAAAACGCCTCGCCGCGACCGCGACCGCCGTCAGGCGGTTCAACAATTGACAAATAACATACACATATTGTGCAACACAGACACGGTTCTACCGTCGCTGAGCCCTACCCGTTCCTCACGCGCCGCCCGAAGCGCTCTGCGGCGTTGCGCTACGGCTCAAAGCGTCAAAACGCCGAAACGCCGATTTGCGGCGCGACGTCGCGCGGCGCTCGTAACGCTCGAGAACGTCCAGCTTGACGTTACGTTTTGCGCCCGGCCTCAACGGCGCCTCGACGAATTCGGGGGCATCAAGCCTCCCCGGCCGCGCTGGTGTGACGACGGCCGGGCTCATGCGGCGGCTGTCAGCGGCCGGGCACGTTTGATCCGCTCGCGTTCGCGGGGTGAATGCATCGCTTCCCATAGATCGCTCCGGCGCTGCACGTTCAGCCAGAAATCAGGGCTGTTGCCGAACACACGGGCGAGGATCAGGGCTGTCGCAGCGGTCACGTTGCGACGGTCGTTACACAGTTCGTTGACGTGCTTGCGCTGCACGCCCATCGCTTCGGCCAGCGCGCCTTGAGTCAAGCCCATCGGCTCCATGAACTCTTCGATCAGGATTTCGCCGACGCTTGCCGGCTTACGCTTCGTCGTCAACATGGTTCACCTCATCGATAACTATGGTCGTCCAGATAGACGCCTGTCGCTTCACCTCGGCGGCCATCCCATTGGAAAATGAGCCGCCATTGCTTGTTGACGCGGATCGAATGAAAGTCCGCCAGACTGCCGTGCAGCCTTTCGAAATGGTTGCTCGGTGGCGCCCGTAAGTCCTGATCCGTTGTTGCGTCGTCGATCATCTGAATTTTACGGAACAAGCGGCTTTCAGGATCGGATGGGATTTTCTTCGCTCGAACGTCTTCGACGAAGAAATCGCGCAACCAGTCATCCCGAAAGCTCACGATCATTCCATAGCTCCATCATGGGGTACTGTACCACCCGTAGGTACACATTGCAAGCCTCGCGCCCAAGCTGCCGCAAGAACCCCTCAACCGCCCGCGTCGGCCGTGCCGGGTCGGAAAGGAAGTGTAGGCGCTCCCACCAAGCCTTACCTGCTTGAGGAGCCCCCGCCGGGTCGGCGACAGCGGGTCAAAGTGTGTGAGTGCGGACCCCTATTCGGCGGCGACGCCGGGTCACGCTTCCCATGCGGCGGCAACGGTACGAGCGGCGTCCGATGAAGTCTTCGATCATTCTGGCGACGCTCGTCGGATCGCTGCTCCTTGCTCAGCCGCAAGCGTTCGCCGAGCCGCGATGGACGTTCT
>Ga0182014_10005977_pt1 | contig 13338 bp, 9 predicted proteins | sample 612S2DmetaG_FD_120489 | JGI IMG/M metagenome (GOLD analysis project Ga0182014, IMG submission 120489) | Permafrost microbial communities from Stordalen Mire, Sweden - 612S2D metaG | ecosystem: Environmental > Terrestrial > Soil > Wetlands > Permafrost | place: Sweden: Stordalen | collected... | reverse complement strand
TTGATCGTCAAGAGCTATTTCCACGGCGAAGGGCCACAAACCAGCCGCCTGCTTTGCGGGACGAGCCGGGACCTCCTAGAGGAAGTGAAGACCTGGCGCATGAGGGAGGATTTCTACTACCTGGTTTCAGCCGTCACACTCCGGATCTCACCCCTGCGCTATCGGAAGTCTGAGATTCTTGCCATTGCCGACGAGTTGTTGACGCATTACTCCAGGCAGTTCGATCGTCCCAAGCCGGTTTTACGAGAGGAAATTATTGGGTTCTTGATGGAGCACAGCTGGCCCGAGAATCTGTCTGAACTTCAGACCGCGATCAAGACTTTTGTCGCCATCGGCGACCAGTCGATCTCCCTGGCCGCGCTAAAGGCTACGTCTCCTACAGTGAAGGCAAATGGGCATCGCAAGCCCGTCTCTCTGAAGGAAGCGACGCGGGCGGCATCATCCCAAATTGAGCGTCAGTTGATCGGCGAGGTTCTGGCAGCCACGGGCGGGAATCGCAAGCGAGCGGCGGACGAACTGCGAATCAGCTACAAGGCCCTGCTGTACAAGATCAAGCAGATTGGCGCGCAAAACCAACCCGCGCCCAACGGAAATGGAGCCGCACTATGAAACCCGCAAGACTTCTTATTCTGCCATTCGTCATACCAGGCATCTTCTTGCTTGCTCAAGACAAGGATTCCGCTGGTAAGCCATCTCAGACGGCGCTGCCGGTCGTGGCCAGTCCAGCCGCGCCGGCCATAATGCCTCCAGTCCCGGCGACTGGAGCCGCGGCCGACAGCTATGTGATCGGCCCGTCGGATGTGATTGCCGTAAATGTGTGGAAGGAGCCGACGCTCTCGGGTAGCCTGCTGGTCCGCCCTGACGGCATGATCTCGATGCCACTGCTCGGAGACGTTCAGGCCTCCGGTTTTACGCCGCTCCAGTTGGCGGATCAGATCTCCGCCAAGCTGAAAAAATTCGTTCAGGACCCCAATGTGTCGATTGTAATCAGCCAGATCCACAGCAAAGTTGTCTACCTTATGGGAGAGGTTGGAAAGAAGGGGCCGATCGAGATGACACCGGGCATGACTTTGCTGGAGGCCATTGGCAGCGCTGGCGGAGTAACGGATTACGCCAACGTGAAAAAGATGTACATTCTGCGCGACGAAGCCGGAAAACACGAGAAGATTCCGGTGCACTACAAGGAAGCGCTCAAGGGCGACAGCACGCTCGATCTCGTTCTGAAACCCGGCGACACGATTGTTGTCCCTTAAGGCGCACCGATGAAGAAGACTCTTACATTTTTAGCTCTGCTTTGGTCCGTTGGCGCCGCGGCGGGCGCGCAGGTGGTTCCCGAGGCGACCGGTCCGGGGCTGCCGATCGCCGGCAAACTGCAATTTGATCTGCACTATTCCGAGACCGCCGGCATCGGCGGCTACGAAGATGGTCAGCAGCGCAGCTTCGCCTCGGGAGACGCCAGTTACGCAAATACCAGCGAACGGCTTCCGTTCACCATGCAGTACGGCGGAGGCTACGGCTGGACTTTGGCGGGGCCCTCCGAGGCCGGGGGTGTTTTTCAGCACCTGTCGCTGTCGCAGGGCTTTGTGGGGCGTAAGTGGAATCTGACGGCCAGCGACAATGTAAGCTACTCCTTTGAGACGCCAACCACGGGCTTTTCCGGAGTTCCGGGAAGTGGAGAACCGATCGGCGTCGCTGGCTCGACAACCCCAACCGACCAGACGATCCTGGCGCTGAATACCAGGACTCTGGACAACTTCACGACCGTGGGGGCCGGACACAGGCTGGACTATGCAACCTCTCTCAACATCGGGGGTTCCGCAGGTCAAATTTACTTTATCGACAGCAACGGCGTGAATACTGATATGGAGATGGCCAACGCGGGGGTCACCCGCCGCCTGAACGCGCGCAATTCGCTTGCGGGTCAATACTCCTTTTCCCGCTTCAGCTACGGCGGCGTCACTTCGACCTCATCGGAGACAGCCGCGCAGAACCTGTCCATGCAAATGAGCACAGCGCAAGTCAGCTTCACCCGGCAGTGGAACCGCCAGATCAGTACAAGCGCCTCCGCCGGACCGCAATGGATCTCCAGTTCGGACAGCACCGTCGCGCCTTCCTCGACCAACGTCGCGGCGAGCGCCTCCATCAGCGGCGCGTTCAAAGTGGGCACGGCCGGCCTGAGCTACAGTCACGGAGCCATGGGCGGTTCCGGCTATTTGCTCGGAGCAGAGGAAGATAGCGCCAACGTGAACTTCTCGCGGAATTTGGGCAGGAGCGCGAATGCCGGACTGACTGGCTCGTATATGCGCACGGCAGCGCTGAATGGCAACGGAATTACCAACGGTAAGTATGCGGGAGCGCAGTTGAGCCGGCAGATCGGTAGAACTATTAGCGTTTTTGCCGATTACACGGTTATGGTCCAGTCATCGAGTTCCGCGCTTTCCGCCAATGCTCTGAGCGGGCTGACGCAAGTCATCGGCTTCGGCATCGGGTATTCGCCTCGGGAGATCCGCCTGAGGCACTAAAGATTCAAGGAGTCGTATGCTAGGGCATCGTGAACTGACATTTGAAGACTACACCGGTATTTTGAAACGGCGATTCTGGCTGATCCTTATCTGCTCAATCGCCCTCCTCGGCGTTGGCGCAGGCCTCAGCTACGTCATCTCTCCCCGGTACATGTCGCAGACGCTCGTGATCATCGAACAACAAAAGGTTCCGGAAGACTATGTGAAACCGGTGGTAGAAGAGAACCTGGGCTCACGGCTGGCCTCGATGAAGGAGCAGATCCTGAGTCGCTCGCGCATCGAGCCGATCATCGAGCGATTCAATCTATACTCCGGCAACCAGGCGACCATGGACGACCGCGTAGCGATGACGCAGAAGGCGATCGGAGTCAAGCCAATCCCATCGGCCGGCGGCGGAATGCCGGGCTTTTATATTACTTTCACGGCGCAGGACGCACGCACAGCCCAGCAGGTTTGCGGAGAGATCACATCGCTCTTCGTGAGCGAGAATCTGAGCGCGCGCGAGCAGTCGGCCGAAGGCACGACCGAGTTTCTGAAGCAGCAGCTCGCAGACGCCAAGAGGAACCTGGACGATCAGGATGCCAAGCTGGCGGCCTTCGAACAAAAGAACATCGGCAAGCTCCCCGGTCAGACGCTGCATCTAGGGGATATGAGTGTGGCCCTGGGGAATCCGAGCGAGGGTGCGCTCCAGTCACTCACCTCGCAGCTTGACGCAGTAACGCAGTCGCTGGATCGCTTGCAGCAAAACGAAGTTTTCATCCAGGCTCTAGTCTCCCAGCAAACGCACGATATGGATAGCGCAGAGTCGGGCGCAGGAGCCTCGACCGATGAGCGCCGGGCGCAACTCAAGTCGCTGATTGCGCAGAAGCAGGAGTTGCAGACGCTCTACACGCCTGACTACCCAGACGTGGTGGCGATTTCGCGCAAAATTGCGGATCTGCAGGCGGAGATCGCTCACACTCCCGCCACACCAGCGGCCGCCGCTCCCGCCGCTCCCAATCCCAACCATCAGGACCCGCCTCACCTGATGGAGCTGAAGTTCCAACTGAAGAGCGTGCAACAGGCTATCGTCAATGCAAAGCAGGAGCAGATCAGGATCCAGCAGCAGATTCGCACCTATGAGGCCAGAATTGAGGCCACTCCGCTGATCGAGCAGGAGTACAAGCAGGTTACCCGCGACCATGAGACGGCCTTGGAGTTTTACAACACCCTGCTAAAAAAGATGAACGAATCATCCATGGCGACAGCCCTGGAGCATCGCCAGGAGGGTGAACAGTTCCGCGTAATGGATGCTCCAAATCTTCCCGACGCTCCCAGTTACCCCAACCGCATGGTTTTCGCGGGTGGCGGGCTTGCCGCCGGCCTGTTTCTTGGACTTCTGATCACGGCGCTGCTGGAGTATCGCGATACCTCGCTACGCAATGAGAGAGACATCTGGGCCTTCACCAAGCTGCCAACTCTGGCCATCTTGTCGCACATCGACGGCATGCCCAAGCCCGCCCAGCAAAAAAGAGGATGGAAATTGTTTTCACGATCACCCGATCCTGCTGAAAGCGCGGGCCTCTGATTATGTACAAAAGCTTCTTCGGGCTTCGCGCCCTGCCTTTCGGATCCAGCCCAGATCCGCGGTTTCTTTATATGATGCCGCAGATACGGGAGACTCTTGCCTGCCTGCAGTATGGTATTGCGACACGCAAGGGTTTTGTGGTGATGACAGGCGAGGTGGGCACCGGGAAGACGACTCTTCTAAAGACAGTTCTGAGTACATTCTCAAGCGATCGGGTTTCGTCAGCTTTCGTCTTCAATCCGCGGCTGGAGGTGCTGGACTTTCTTGAGTTTGTCCTCACTGACTTCGGCATTCCGCCCGAGCGGCGGACCAAGTCTGCAATGCTTCTGCAGCTCAATCGCTGGCTCATCGAGCGCTTTCGCGATCGCGGGTTGTGCGTCATTGTAGTCGATGAAGCGCAGAATCTCTCCTGGGATCTGTTGGAGGAGATTCGATTGCTGACCAATCTGGAGACCTCGTCGGAGAAGCTGCTTCAGATTGTGCTTTCCGGCCAGCCCGAACTGGAGGAGAAGCTGCGCGACCCTTGCGTTCGTCAACTTCGCCAGCGGGTTGCGGTGTGGTGCAGAACGCGGGCGCTGACGGGCGAAGAAACCAAGGCGTACATCGCGGAACGGCTGCGCATAGCGGGCGCGACCGAATTCGTGCTGGCGCCCGATGCAGTGCAGCTTGTTCATCGCTGCTCGCGGGGGATTCCCCGACTGATCAATCTCATCTGCGAGCATGCCATGATCACTGCTTATGTGGAGCAGATGAAGCCCATTCCATCCTGCATCGTCGAGTCGGTTTGCTCGGAACTCGAACTGCTCCAGCCGCCCTTGCTGATTCCTCCGGCGGCTCCGGCGGGCCTGCCGGAGAATGCCTCGTCAACTAAAATTTTCGATCCTGCCAAGCCCATGGTGAATGTTACAGATTTTATGAAGGAACGTGAAATATGAGCCGAATATACGAAGCGCTTCAAAGAGCCGACAGGGAACGGCAAACCGCACACGGTCCGGGAGTTGAACACTTTGCCGAGCCGGCGGTTGCCTCAGATGCGGTTGCTTCAGATATCGAGGAGCCGCCGCCTGCCAGGACAGACGCCATCCTCCAGAACATCGCGCACTATCAATGGAAGCCGATCGCCGCTTCCCTTCCCACGCTCGCCGACCGCGGCCCGGGAGTCGAGCAGTTCCGCAGCCTCCGCTCGCGCATCTATCAGGCGCGCTACGAGGCTCCTGTCAAGACGATTCTTGTCTCCAGCGGAATGCCGTCGGAAGGCAAGAGCTTTGTGGCGGCGAACCTGGCCATGAGCCTGGCGCGCAACAGCGAGAACAGCATCCTGCTCATCGACGCCGATCTGCGCCGTCCCACGCTGCACAAGCTGCTGGGCGCGCACCATGTTCCTGGATTGGCGGAGTACCTTTCAGGAAACGTGGAGTTGAATGCCATCCTGCAGCGCGACCTCAGTTCCGAGAGCGATGAGGTCGCCGGCCAGCGCGGAATCTCGAACCTCACTCTCATCCCTTCGGGCAAGTGCGGCGACAACTCTTCGGAGTTGGTATCCAATCACCGCATCGAAGAGCTGGTGGTGAACCTGGCGCCGCATTTCGACTGGATCGTGATCGACTCCCCGCCGGTTCTGGCGGTTACGGATGCCGTAGAACTGGCCCACGCCGCCGATGCGGTTTTGCTGGTGGCGCGCGGAGCAACAACGCCTTACGCAGTCGCGCAGCGCACGCAGGCTGCGTTCAGCAATGCGCGCATCCTCGGTTTTGTGCTGAACGACGTGCAGTACGCTCCGCGTCGCGGGTACTACTACTACTATTACTACGGTGGAAAAGAGGAGAGCGGGCGCGGCAAGGAACGAAAGGACAGCGGAAGCCAGGAATGATCAGGATTCTCAATGTCTACTATCCGACCCGGACTCTGGTGCTTCTTCTTCTCGAAGCGCTTGTTGTGAGCGGCTCATTTCTGCTGGCAACTGCAATCCTGGTTGGGCCGGATACTTACATTGCCCTGATTTATGAGAACGGGTTACTGAAGATCGCCGGTATCACGGTTATCACCTTGCTTCTCTCCCATTACTTCGATCTGTATGAGCCGCAGCGCATCTCGGGGCGATGGGAGATATACTTCCGGCTGCTCCTGCTTCTTAGCGTTCTGTCTTTTTTCCTCGCCGGGATCGTTTACCTCTTTTCCGATCTGGACATCGGCCCCAACGTCCTAGTCCTCGGCGTGAGTTTCCTCATTGTCGCGCTCGTTATCTGGAGATGGGCCTACGCTTGGATACTCGGCCTTTCGATCTTTCGCGAACGCGTTTACGTCCTGGGCAGCGGCAAGCGGGCGCGCACCGTGGTGGAAACACTACGCACCAGACGCGATGCGGGCATGGAGGTTGTTAACGGAAGAGACGAAGCCGGGTCCGGCAAGGACAAAGATCGTTTTGCCGAAGAGCTCAGCTCACTTTGCACTCCGAAGGTTTTAATCGACCGCGTCATCGTCGCCATGGAGGACCGCCGCGGAGCAATGCCGGTTCGAGAACTTCTTGCTCTTCGGCTCCGCGGCGTCGTGATTGAAGACGCCAGCGCCGTCTTGGAGAGGCTATTGGGCAAGCTGCCGCTGGACGGCCTCAATCCCAGCTCGCTCATCTTCACTGAAGGATTCAACGTGAAGGCGTCGCAGCAGATTCTCCGGCGAATGGTCTCCATCGCCGTCTCTAGTATTGCTATGACGATCTGCCTGCCTTTCATCCCGTTCATCGCCCTGGCGGTGCGCCTCTCTTCGCCGGGCCCCATCTTTTTCCGTCAAACGCGCGTCGGATTGCGGGGGCATCCTTTTTCCGTCATCAAGTTCAGGACCATGCGCCAGGACGCCGAAACAAATGGAGCCGTATGGGCTGCCAAGAACGACCCTCGCGTCACTCCGCTCGGAAGATTCATGCGAAAGACTCGTTTGGATGAGATTCCACAGCTTTGGAACGTCCTGCGGGGTGAGATGGGATTCGTTGGTCCCCGCCCGGAACGCCCCGAGTTCGTACAGTGGCTCAGCAGCGATATTCCCTTTTACGAGCTGCGCCACTTGATCCGTCCAGGGATCACAGGCTGGGCGCAAGTGCGCTATCACTACGGCGCCAGCCTGGAAGAAACGAAGCAAAAACTCGAGTACGACCTCTACTATGTGAAGCATCTGTCGCTCGGTTTGGACCTGCTCATCATGTTTGAGACGGTAAAGACAATCCTGCTGCGGAGAGGCGCCCAGTGAGGATCGTCTTCTGGCTTTCGCTTTCCGGCATTCTCTACACGTATGTGGGTTACCCGGTGGCGATGTGGCTGCTTGCAAGGTTGCGGCCGCGTCCCTGGAAAGCAGCCCCGATCACACCCGGCGTGAGCGTCGTACTCGCGGTGCATAACGGCGTCGCGCTGCTCCAAGACAAGATTCAGCATCTTCTGGAACTCGATTACCCCAACATCGAGGAGATCGTCATTGTCTCGGACGGCTCGACGGACGGCACGGCGGAGTTGCTGGTGTGGCAGCACAACCCCGCTCTCAAGGCAATTGTCCTGGAGGAGCACCGCGGCAAGGCAGCCGCCGTCAACGCCGGCGTGGAGGCGGCCACGGCAGAGGTTATTCTCTTCGTCGACATCCGGCCTGAGATTGCTCCCGGCGCAATTCGGCAACTGGTAAGCAACTTCGCAGATGCGAAGGTCGGTTGTGTCTGCGGCAAGCTTGCTCTGCGTCAGGAGGGCCACGATGCGGCCGCTGGAGCAGTGGGCGGGTTTTATTGGCGCTATGAACAGTGGCTCAGGACGTGCGAATCGGCATTCGACTCTCCAGCCGGCGTTTATGGGGGCTTCTACGCGATTCGCCGCGAGCTGGCCACACGCCAGCCGGACGGAATGATTCTGGACGACATGTTCCAGCCGCTCTCGATTATCCGCCAGGGCTACCGTTCAGTTGTCGATCCTCTTGCCTTGGTCTACGATACATGGCCGAAGAAAGTGGAGGGCGAGTTTCATCGCAAGGTGCGGACGCTGGCGGGAAACTTCCAGCTTTTTCAACTTGCGCCCTGGACACTGAGACTGCAGAATCGAGTCCTCTTTCAACTTGTATCGCACAAGGTGATGCGCCTCGCAGTGCCCTACTTGCTCGTTCTGCTGCTTGTCTCCAGTCTGGCGCTCTCTGCCGGTTCGCGGGTATATGCTTCGTTCGCAGTTCTTCAGGTTCTTTTTTGGGTTTTCTCCATCGCCGGCCTGTGTCGCGGCATCGCAGGGCTGAATCGCATCGCGGCTCCGGCCAGCGCGTTGCTGGTGCTCAATGCCGCGGCCGTAGCCGGCCTCTACAAATTTCTTACCACCCGCGGCCCGCTTTGGAAGATTTGGCATGCAGTTGAGACGACGCCGGAAGACTCCGCAGCGTGAGGGTTGAGCCCGCCTTCGCGGCTATTGACATCAACCAAGCCCCCTGTAATGATGCAGGGGTAATTTTAAGGAGCTCCGCAGAATTATGAATCCGAAACGGAATCTGATGTACATTGCCCTTGGTGCGGTCGCTTTGGCTGCCGCCGGTTTTGCCTATCATTACCATATCGGCGCGGTGAAGGCCGCCAAGCTGGAGCACGCCGTCGCTCCGGCACCTTACTTTCCTCCCGGCGCCATCTGGACGAAGGACATAAGCCACGCGCCTCTCGATCCCCAGTCCGACACTATCATTAACTGGCTTGCGAGTCAGGGGGGCGGGTTCGGGCGCGGTGGAAAGATGCAAGTCGACTTCGGCATCCGGGTTGTGCAGGCCGACGCCAAGACTCCATTTGTCCCCTTTCACAAGGGTCCGGGATTTTATGAGGCAGACTCCGACAAAGTATCGGTTTTTCCGCTTCCCGCCGGTGGCGGCATTGAAAACCAGCCGGGCTATCAATGCAACATCGACCAGGATGACTGCCATCTCATCGTTGTCGATCGAAGCCACGGCAAGTTATACGAAGCCTTCCAGGCTAATGTGGCCGAGAATGCCGTTAGCGCGAATTTCGTAGCGGTTTGGGATCTCAATCGCGTATACCCGCCGTCTGGGCGCGGGGATCAATGCACAAGCGCCGACGCTGCCGGCTTCCCCATTGCACCCTTGCTCTTCAGTGCCGACGAACTGGCTGTGGGGCACATCGATCACGCCATCCGGTTCGCGCTTCCCAATCCTCGCATTCGCGCGCACGTTTTTGTGCATCCGGCCACGCACGCCGGCAACCCGCGGGGCCCGGTTGAGGCGCCGCCGATGGGCGCCCGCTTCCGCCTGAAGGCCAACTTCGACATGTCGAAGCTGACGCCGGCGGCTCAGGTCGTGGCGCGCGCCATGCAAAAATACGGCATGTTCCTATCGGACGGCGGCAATTCCGCCCTCACGGCGCAGAACGACGCGGACACTAAGTCAAAGTACACCGATATGGATTTTGGCTCTCACGATTTGTACGACCTGAAAGTTACCGACTTCGAAGTCGTCGAAATGGGAACTCCAATCCGCTTGACAGACGATTGCGTGCTGCAGCAGTGAAGTCTACGATGACCTTGGCAGGATGCAGGTGCGGCAATGGCAGTGGCGGCGGCACAGAGCCGACGCCCGTGAGCTCTACAGTGACTGTACCCGCTACTTCAGGTTCGCCGCACTCCGCAGCCTTCACGCTCACGGTGGACTGACTCATCACGGCAAGCGCGCAAAACCATCGAGGTCTCTACCCATAGGCGGAAGCCTCGATTTTTTGCTCTGATCTTCCTCGACCGGAGCATTTTCGAAGTCGGCCCAGCCGCCTGCGCAAGCCACGGAACCGGTCCCACCCCCTCGTGCGTATTGAGAATTGTGTCCGATTGTGGAACGCCCTGACCGGATTCGGACGGCGGAAGACGCGAACCAACTTAAGCAAGTGCTTCTATCCCTTGCAATTTCAACGTCTTCCAACCTATGCGGCTTTGGCAGCCTGCATGCAAGTCAATGAATGTAGGGCAATACTTCTCAGAACCGGCTCTCGACCGGCGAAAGCAACCCCACAGGAGGTCATCATGACGACCGCGATCTACAACACAACAGCCGAGCCGGAGATTGCCCCCAATCCGCCCGCCAATCCGATACATCTGACCGAACTGGTCTGGGGCGCTGATCGGCGTCTGCTGGAGCGCCTGGAACCGCTCACCCGCCGCCAATCCGTCACGCTCGATCTCTCCTCCGTGCAGCGCATCGACGCGGCCGGCATCTCCGCGCTCGTTGCCCTATACACCGCAGCTCAAGAAGCTGGCCACATGCTTAGGCTCTCCAATGTGTCTGCGAGGGTAGCCGAAGTTCTTTCCGTGGTAGGCCTTGACTGCCTTCTCCTGAATAGCGATGCGGTCCGGAACTCCTTCTCTGGACCTCACTTCCTCCGCCCCGCCGCGTAAGCCTGCCCGCTCACGCCTCCAATTCCCGCCTGCCCCAGGGGTCCGTCTCAAATCGGAACGGTATAATCGTCAGAGTGGCAGGTCGTTCCCGCGCCCGGACAGCAGCTTGTGACTACCAGCACATGCAAATGTGCGCCTGGTACGATATTTTTAGTAATGGCTAACCAATGCCGCGAGGCGCAGTTCTGTGTCTGGATGACTGGCGCGCGCTCAGCCTGAAAAACCGCTTCTCTATCGAGCGCTGAGCCCCCGTACTGTCTCCACCGCATAAGCTCCGCGCGCGGATTTCAGGGTTCCCGGCGGCAGATCTTCGCCGCTGGACAAAAAATTAAAACACGGAGGTTTCATCCATGACGCAGGTCGCTGCGGAATCGTCGCTTGCCGAACAGGCAGGCTCAACTGCAATCAAGTACGTGTATTTCTTCGGCGGCGGCGCCGCGGACGGCAATGGCAAGATGAAAGACGTACTGGGCGGCAAGGGCGCCGGGCTGGCCGAGATGACCAACGCCGGATTGCCCGTACCCCCTGGATTCACCATCCAGACCGAGGCTTGTCGCGAGTACATGCGCGGCTCGGTCAGCCCGCAAATCAACGTTGAAATGTATGCCGCGCTTGCCAAGCTCGAAGCGCTGCAAGATCAGAAGCTTGGCACCGGCGACAACCCCCTGCTGGTCAGCGTCCGTTCCGGCGCAAAGTTCTCAATGCCCGGCATGATGGACACCATCCTCAACCTCGGCCTCAACGATCAGGCCGTCGAAGCGCTGGCCAAGCTCAGCAACAATCCCCGTTTCGCATACGACTCTTATCGCCGCCTCATCCAGATGTTCGGCGACGTGGTTCTCGATGTGCCCAAGAAGAAGTTCGAGCACATCTTCGACGGAGTGAAGCACCGCACCGGCGTCAAGTTCGACTACGAACTCCAGCCCGACGCCCTCAAAGAGATCATCGCCGAGTACAAGAAGCTGGTCCTCGCCGAGACCGGAAAGGAGTTCCCGCAGGCCCCTCTCGACCAACTGGTTCAGGCCCGCGACGCCGTCTTCAGGAGCTGGCAGAATGACCGCGCCAAGACCTATCGCCGCATGACCCGCATCGACGACTGGCTGGGTACCGCCGTCAACGTGCAAGCCATGGTCTTCGGCAACCTCGGTGAGAACTCAGGCACGGGCGTTGGCTTCACCCGCAATCCCGCCACCGGCGAGCACGCCTTCTTCGGCGAATATCTGATGAATGCGCAGGGCGAAGACGTCGTCTCCGGCGTCCGCACGCCGCTCTCCATCAGCGAGCTCGAGCGCGCCATGCCCATCGTCTACGAGGAGCTCCGCCAGATCACCGGCAAGATGGAAAAGCACTATCGCGATATGCAGGACTTCGAGTTCACCATCCAGGATGGCAAGCTCTATATGCTGCAGACCCGCAACGGCAAGCGCACCGGCCTGGCAGCCGTTCGCGTCGCCATCGACATGGTCAAGGAAGGCCTCATCACGCAGGAAGAAGCCATTCACCGCGTCGAGCCCAACCAGCTCTACGACTTCCTGGTTCCCCGCCTGGTGGAAAAGGGCGAAAAGATTGAAGTTCTGGCCACTGGCCTGCCGGCCTCGCCTGGTGCGGCTGTCGGCCAAATCGTCTTCACCGCCGAAGACGCGGTCAAGGCCCACGCCAACGGCACCTACAAGGTCATCATCCTCGTCCGCGGCGAAACCACCCCTGAAGACATCGCGGGCATGGAAGTCGCCACCGGCATTCTCACCTCGCGCGGCGGCATGACCTCCCACGCCGCTGTCGTCACCCGCGGCATGGGCAAGTGCTGCGTGGCCGGCGCCGGCGACTGCGTTGTGGACGAAGCCCACAAGGAACTCCGCGTCAAAGGCCACACCTTCCACGAGGGCGACTTTATCTCCCTCGACGGCACCACCGGCCGCGTCATCGCCGGTCAACTCAAGACCCTCCCCGCACAGCCCGACGATCCCGATCTGGTCACCTACATGAGCTGGGTCGACCCGGTCCGCCGCCTGCGCGTCCGCGCCAACGCCGACATCCCTCGCGACGCCAAGAATGCTCGCCTCTTCGGCGCTGAAGGCATCGGCCTCTGCCGCACCGAGCACATGTTCTTTGCCGAAGATCGCATCGGACACATGCAAACCATGATCCTGGCCAACAACGAGGCCGACCGCCGCGCCGCCCTGCAGAAGCTCCTGCCCATGCAGCGCGCCGACTTCGAAGGCCTGCTCAAGACCATGGAATCCCTGCCCGTCACCATCCGCCTGCTCGATCCCCCGCTGCACGAGTTCCTGCCCAAGCGCGAGGATCTGCTGGTGGAAATTTCGCACCTCACTGACACCGACCCCGGCTCGCCGAAGATCAAGGAACTCCGGCCGCTGCTGGCGCGTGTCGAAGAGCTGCACGAACAGAACCCCATGCTCGGACTGCGCGGATGCCGCCTCGGCATCGCCTTCCCCGAGATCACCGAGATGCAGGCGCGCGCCATCATCGAGGCCGCTGTCGATGTCAAGAACGCCGGCGGCGATCCGCACGTCGAAATCATGGTCCCGCTCATTGGCTCCATCGAAGAGATGCGCAATCAGTCCGCCATCATCAAGCGCGTCGCCGCCGAAGTCTTCAAGGAGAAGGGCTCGACCGTCGACTACATGGTGGGCACCATGATCGAGCTGCCGCGCGCGGCCCTCACCGCCGACCAGATCGCCGAAGAGGCCGAGTTCTTCAGCTTCGGAACCAACGACCTCACCCAGACCACCTTCGGCATTTCTCGCGACGATATTAACAACTTCCTTCCCGCTTACCTCAAGTACGGCATCTTCAAGCAGGACCCCTTCGCCACCCTCGATCAGGCCGGCGT
>Ga0182014_10005976_pt1 | contig 13341 bp, 9 predicted proteins | sample 612S2DmetaG_FD_120489 | JGI IMG/M metagenome (GOLD analysis project Ga0182014, IMG submission 120489) | Permafrost microbial communities from Stordalen Mire, Sweden - 612S2D metaG | ecosystem: Environmental > Terrestrial > Soil > Wetlands > Permafrost | place: Sweden: Stordalen | collected... | reverse complement strand
CGATCGGAAACGCTGGGCGCGGCATGGGAGCACGCGTTGGCTATGGAAGGACGAGGATGTAAGGCATGCTCTTCGGTACATAATCGACGAGCAGGGCGAGGCCATGGCGCTGTTCGTCGCTGAGGAGCTTTGACGCGACCACAGATGTCCGCTCCCTTGCGGTCGCGGCTCGGTACCAGACGTTCGTCTCCACTTCTATGTCGTGCACCCGTTGGCGGGTTCCCCTCGTCTAACTAAGACACTGCCGGTGTGGGACAATCTTGGTGGATCGCCAAATGCCGGGCATGGCGACTGCGTTGGGTAAGGCGGCCCGGGCGGCGCAGTCTCCGAAGGTGCTCAGCACAAGCCGGAGTAACGGAGAAATCGGAGCAAAGCGCCATGGCTACGACAAAACGCAGGGCGAAGGAGCCGGAAGGGACTCCCGAAGCGAGAGCGGCCGACCCGCCATCCGGGCGCGATGCCCCGGGATTCCCCATTGTCGGCATCGGCGCGTCGGCCGGGGGACTGGCGGCGTTCGAAGCCTTCTTTTCCGGCATGCCCGCCGACACCGATCCCGGCATGGCCTTTGTGCTGGTGCAGCATCTGGCCCCGGACCACAAGAGCATCCTCTCCGAGCTGGTCAAGCGTTATACCCGCATGGAGGTCTTCCAGGTTGCGGACGGCATGGCGGTCAGGCCGAACTGCGCCTACATCATCCCGCCTAACCGGGACATGGCCTTTCTAAACGGCACGCTCCAGTTGCTGGAACCCGCCGCACCGCGCGGCCAACGTCTGCCGATTGACTTTTTCTTCCGCTCCCTGGCCCAGGACCAGGGCGAGCGGGCCATCGGCATCGTGCTTTCGGGGACCGGCAGCGACGGCACCCAGGGAGTGCGGGCGATCAAAGGCGAGGGCGGCATGGCGATGGCACAGGAGCCCAAATCCACCGAATACGACGGCATGCCGCGCGCCGCCATTGCCACCGGCCTGGTGGACTTTGTGCTGCCGCCGGCCGAGATGCCCGCCCAACTCATCGCCTACGTCGCGCACGTGTTCGGAAGATCGTCCCTGCCGGTCTCTCCTCCGGCCCCCAAAGCCGAAGACGCGCTGAAAAAGATCTTCGTGCTGTTGCGCGCCCAAACCGGTCACGACTTTTCCCAGTACAAGCGAAGCACTTTCGTCCGCCGCGTCGAGCGGCGCATGGCCGTCCACCAGATCGAGCGGCTGGACGAGTATGTCCGCTATTTGCGTCAAACGCCAAACGATGTGGAGGCGCTGTTTCGCGACCTGCTGATCGGCGTCACCAGTTTCTTCCGCGATCCGCAGGCATTCGGGGCGCTTCAGGAACAGGGCATCCCGCGGCTTTTTGCCGGCAAACCCACGGGCGCATCGATTCGCTTCTGGGTGCCCGGCTGTTCCACCGGCGAGGAAGCCTATTCTCTCGCCATCCTGCTGCAGGAACGCATGGCGGAGCTGAAGCAGAATTTCAAGCTGAGCGTGTTTGCCACCGACATTGACCGCCACGCCATCGAATCCGCACGCGCCGGCGTCTATCCGGCCAGCATTGCCGCCGACATCTCGCCGGAACGGCTGGCGCGCTTTTTCTCCCAGGAGCCGGATGGCAGCTCCTACCGTATCCAAAAAGGCATCCGCGACAGAATCATCTTTTCCGAACAGGACGTGATCAAAGACCCGCCGTTCTCCAAACTCGACCTGATCAGTTGCCGCAACCTGTTGATTTATATGGGAGGGGAATTGCAGAAGAAGCTCCTCCCCTTGTTTCACTATGCGTTGAACCCGGACGGCATGCTTTTCCTGGGCACGTCGGAGACGGTCGGCGAATTCGTGGACCTGTTTGCGACCCTAGATCGGAAGTCGAAGCTGTATCAACGCAGAGAGGCGGTTGCCGGCGCATACCTCCCTGGGCCTCCCCGGCTCCCGGCGGAAGATAGACCAGTCTCACGGCCCGCCGGGAAGGCGCCCGGCGAAAGCAAGCTCCCGGTGCGCGAGCTGACCGAGCGGGTGCTGCTCGAACAGTGCGCCCCGCCCAGCGCGCTGGTCAACGAACGCGGCCACATCTTCTATGTCCACGGCCGCACCGGCAAGTACCTGGAACCGGCGCCGGGCGAGGCTGACATGAACATCCTGAAGATGGCCCGTGAAGGGTTGCGGCCGGAGCTGATTGCCGCCCTGCACAAAGCGGTGGCGCTCAAAGAGCCGGTGCGCCACGCGGGCCTGAGGGTCAAAACCAACGGCGATTTCACGATCGTCAATCTGACGGTCCAGCCGATGCCCGCCAGCCCGGATTTAGAAGCCGCGGCCAGACTGTTCCTGGTCATTTTCGAGGACGCGCCGGCGGCCGGCCCGGAACGGTTCCAAGAGGCCGCCAGCTTGGATGCAGGCGGAGAAGCGGGCGAGAACCCCACGGACGCCGACGCGCGCATTGCGACGCTGAAGCAGAAACTGCGGGCCAAGGAGGAACACCTCCAGAGCACCAACGAGGAACTGGCGACCTCCAACGAGGAGCTCAAATCCTCCAACGAGGAAATGCAGTCCGTGAACGAGGAGCTGCAATCCACCAACGAGGAACTGGAAACCTCCAAGGAAGAATTGCAATCGGTCAACGAAGAGCTGGCCACGGTCAACACCGAACTGCAAAACAAGGTGGCCGATCTGATGCGCTCCAACAACGACATGAACAACCTGCTGGCCGGCACGGGCATCGGCACCGTCTTTGTGGACCATGAACTGCGCATCCAGCGCTTCACCCCCACTGTTACTCAGGTCATCAACCTGATCCTGACCGACGTGGGGCGGCCGGTGGGCCACATCGTCTCCAACCTGGTGGGCTATGACAGCCTGGTGACGGACGTGCAGGCGGTGCTGGACAGCCTGACGCCCAAGGAAGTGGAAGTTCAAACCCGGACGGGCACATGGTACCTGCTGCGCATCCGCCCCTATCGCACCCTGGATAACGTAATCGAAGGCGCGGTGATCACCTTCATCGATATTACCGACATGAAAAAGGCGAAGGCGGCGCTGCGGGAATCCGAGGTCCTGCGCCGCCTGGCGGTGGTGGTGCGCGACGCGCACGATGCCATCACGGTGCAGGACTTGAAGGGCCGCATCCTGGCCTGGAATCCGGGGGCGGAAAGGATGTACGGCTGGAGCGAAGCCGAGGCGTTGGCGATGAACATTCGCGACCTGATCCCGGAGGACCGGTGGGAAGAAGCCTTGGCGGTGCTCCGGCAACAAAGCCAGGCCGAGGTTATCGAGCCGTACCGCATGCCACGGATCGCCAAAGATGGCCGGACGGTGGATGTCTGGCTAACCGCCACCGCGCTCGTGAACGACTCCGGGAGTGTGTATGCGATTGCCACCACGGAAAGAGCGATTCGATCAAAGCCATGACTCCGAAAGGTGCCCGTCCCAATCCGGCCGCCGACGCTTCGATGGATTTGACGGCCGCGCCCGTTGCAGATCCGGGGCAAGCTCTGCGCCGGCGGGCGGAGGCGCTAGCCGGTGAAAGAGCCGGCGAGATGCCGGAAAACCTGGAAGTGCTATCGCCCGAGGCGGCGCGGCGCGCACTCCACGAGTTGCGGGTGCATCAGATCGAGCTGGAGATGCAGAACGAGGAACTGCGGCGGGCCGAGCAGGAACTGGAAATCTCGCGGGCGCGTTATTTCGACCTTTACGATCTGGCGCCGGTGGGCTATTTCACGCTCAGCGAACAAGGGTTGATTCTGGAGGCCAATCTAACCGCCGCGAAACTGCTTGGCGTGCCAAGGGGCGCTCTGGCGAAGCAGCCCTTTTCCCGCTTTATCCTGCCCGAGGACCAGGACATATATTATCTGCGCCGCAAAGCGCTCGCGGAAACGGGCGCCCCACAGGCGTGGGAGCTGCGCGTGTTGAAAAAGGGTGGCGCGCCGTTCTGGGTGCGGGTGGAGGCGACCACGGCGCGGGACGAGGACGGGGCTTCCGTATGCCGAGCGGTGGTGAGCGACATCACCGAAAGCAAGCGGGCGGAGCGGTTGATCGAGACGCACCATGCCGAACTTCAGGAATTCGCTTACGCTCTGGCGCACGACCTTCAGGAACCGCTGCGCATGGTGGTGAACTTCAGTCAGCTATTGGCACGGGAGCACGCCGGAAAGCTGGGCGAAGACGCGGACAAGTATATCTCTTATTCGGTAGAGGGCGCTTTGAGAATTGAGGCCCTCCTGAAAGGTTTACTGAACTACTTGGAGGTTACCGAACGGGACAACGATCGCTTATCGCCGATCGATTGCAACCACGTGCTCTCACAGACTCTGTTATCCCTCCAGACGGCCATTCAACAGAGCGGTGCTACGGTGACCTGGGATCCGTTGCCGACCGTGGTAGCCAAAGAGGGTATGCTGACGCAGATTTTCCAGAACCTGATTGGCAATTCGATCAAATATAGGGGTGAGGCGACACCCGCCATCCACATCTCCGCCGCGAGAACGGCGGAAGGGTGGCTGTTCTCGGTGAGAGATAACGGCATCGGTATCGATCCGGCGGACGCCGAGTTCGCATTCGGCATGTTCAAGCGTCTGCACGGAAGGGAAATTCCCGGTGCAGGCATTGGACTCGCACTTTGCAGGAAAGTGGTGGAACGTCACGGGGGGCGCATTTGGGTGGAACCCGAACAGGGACGGGGCGCGGCGTTCAAATTCACGATTCCCACCCAGGGGCCGCCTTGACGGATGCCGATTCGCCGGGTTCCGCCTTTCATTTCCGCGCGGCGCCCATAAACTTCGCCCCCGCCCGGAGCGCCGTTGGCCGTGCATACTGGATTGGAACAGACAAAGCGGAGTGATTATCCATGGAAGCTAAGATTGTTACAAGAGACTTTCCGGTGGTTTGCGTGGGCGGTTCGGCCGGTGGCCTCGACGCCTACATCCGGTTACTCCGGCGTCTGCCGGCCGATATGGGCGTTGCTATCGTCATCGTTAATCACCTGAGAACCGTAGCCACCCAGCTCGACGAGATTCTCCCGCGATACACGAAAATGCCGGTTGAGCTGATCACGGAGAGATTGCTCATCCAGCCCAACCGTGTGTTTATCATCCCGGAACAGCGCGATTTGCACGTTCTCGATGGAGAGTTCCGTCTAAAGCCGATATCGAAGCCCAGGGGATGGCCCGATGTGATTACGGTTTTTCTGCGTTCCCTGACGCAGCACTGGGGAGGCAAACTTATCGCTGTAATTGTCTCCGGCTATGATGGCGATGGGGCGGCAGCGCTGTGCGGCATAAAAGAAGTAGGGGGCATTACCATCGCGCAGAAGCTCGACACAGCCGGCCAGCCGGATATGCCCGGGAGCGCAATAGCAAGCGGGTGTATCGATTTTGTTCTTTCGCCCGAGGATATCGCTCAAGAAATTGTCCGAATTGCGCACGCGCCTTCCTGAGTTCGCTGGTGCATCCCCCGCCAGCGCTTACGGAACGGAGCCACCCACGCCGCGGCGCGCCGCCAGCTCGATTCGCCATCTGCGTACGGCAGCGGCAGCGACGGCTCAAAGTTCCTTCCCCTCAATACCGCCAGAGCCAGCGCGCTTTTTCCACTACTTTGGCGGTATTGGGCAGGAAAGCCTCTTCCAGGGTGGGGCTGAAAGGCACGGGGGTATCGGGCGCGGTCACGCGCAGGATGGGGCCGTCCAGATACTCGAAGATGCTTTCGGCGATGCTGACGGCCAGCTCGCCGGCGATGCCGCCGGTGCGCGTGTCTTCGTGCACCAGCAGCACCTTGGAAGTTTTCTGGACGCTTGCGAGCACGGTTTCGCGGTCGAGCGGCAGGAGGGTCCGCAAATCCACCACCTCGATGGAAGCGCCCTCCCGCGCCAGCTCGTCGGCGGCTTCGAGAGCGGTCCATAGCATGGCGCCGTAGGTCACGATGGTCAGGTCCCGGCCCTCGCGAACGACCTTGGCTTTGCCGATCGGCACGGTGTAATCGCCCGCCGGCAGATCTTCTTTGATGCGCCGGTAGAGGCCCTTGTGCTCGAAGAAAATCACCGGATCGTTATCGCGCACGGCGGACTTAATCAGACCCTTGGCGTCGTATGCCGTCGCCGGGCACACCACTTTCAGGCCGGGCGTCTTGACGAACCACATTTCCGGGTTCTGGGAATGGAACGGGCCGCCGTGAATGCCGCCTCCGGATGGCGAGCGCACCACGATGGGCACGGGCGCGTTCCAGCGGTAGCGGCACTTGGCGGCGAAGTTGACGATCTGATCGAAACCGCAGGTAATGAAATCGGCGAATTGCATTTCGGCCACCGGACGCAAACCCATCAACCCCGCGCCGATGGCCGCGCCCACGATGGCCGATTCCGAAATGGGCGTATCCACCACGCGGCGCGCGCCGAAATGCTCGATGAAGCCGGCGGTGACCTTGAAAGCGCCGCCGTAAACGCCCACGTCCTCGCCCAGCACGAAGACGTTGGGGTCGCGCTCCATCTCCTCCCACAAGCCTTCGCGAATGGCTTCCAGGTAAGTGGTGGGCATGGCGCTAGGGCTGTTCGTACACGTCGTCCAGCAGCGTGGAGGGGTCGGGATAAGGGCTTTCTTCAGCCCAGGCCACGGCCTCGTCCACTTCCTGGCGGATGCGGGCATGCGCGGCATCGAGCGCGGCGCGCTCGGCCCAGCCGTTTTCCAGCATGCGGGTTTCGAGGCGGGTGATAGGGTCGCGCTTTTCCCATTGCTCGAACAGCTCGGGAGGCACGTAGTGAGCCGCGTCATGCGCCGAATGGCCGGTCATGCGGAACGTCTTGCATTCCACCATGTACGGTCCGAGGCCGGCGCGCGCATGCGCCACCGCGCGGCCCGTGGCGTCGTACACCGCCAGTACATCGTTGCCGTCCACGATCTCGGCGGGCATGTTGTAAGCCGGGCCACGGTCGGCCACGTTAGCGCAGGCCATCTGCAGTTCGAGAGGCGTCGAGTAGGCGTACTGGTTATTGTTGCAAAGAAAGACCACCGGCAGCTTCTGCACGGTGGCCAGGTTGACGCCTTCGTGCCAGTCGCCGCGGCTGGTGGCGCCATCGCCGAAGTAGCAGAATGCGACGCCGTCCTTGCCCTGATATTTCAGCGCCAGGGCCACTCCCGCCGCCACCGGGACGGTCGCCGCCAGCGCGCTGATAATCGCCACCACGCGGTACTGGAGGTCGCCCATGTGCATGTTACCGTCGCGGCCGCGGGTCAACCCGTCCACCCGCCCCATGTACTGGGCAAAGACGCGGCCGAGCGGCACGCCGCGGATAAACAGCACGGCCATATCGCGGTGCGACGGGAGGAGCACATCGTCGGGCAGCGCATGGAGCGCCGAGCCTACCGGAATCGCTTCCTGGCCGCGGCCTACGTATACCCCGCCCAAGACCTTTCCCTGGCGGTAGAGCTTGCGCTCGATGCGGTCTTCGGCCTCGCGCATCAACGCCATGTAATAGTGGCAGCGGGCTGCCAGGGCGGCCAATTCTTCGTCGTTCTGGCGGGCTTGCCGCTCCGGACCGGCGGTGAGCAACGCGCTCATCGGGGGCTCCTCATAGGTCTCTGAAATGCATTGGTAGTATAACGCGATTGATCGCAACTGTCAGCCGCGGCGGGGCGGCCGACTGCTGAAAGCTCATACTCAGCGGCTTGGCGCTACCACCGGCGGCAGATCGGGGTAGTAACCGTCGCGGGCCCGGATTTTCACACCCGGCAGGTTGGGAAGCTCGACCTTGATATGCCGAAACATCCTCGGCCGCGGGTCGTCGCCGAAATCGGGGACGTAGCGAATCACGTACTGGGTGGCAATGTCGCCCGCGATTCCCGACACGGAATTGGTAATGCCGCTCGAAATCTCCGCCGCGTAGCCGCCGGTGCCGGCTTCGTATACGTAGTTGCCGGCGTCGGTGGGGTGGGATAAGTACCCCGATACATCCTTATACAACGAATTCAGCGGGTATTCCACATGGCCGCCGGTTTCGTTGGCCAGGCGCTCCAGGTCGTCCGCCGACGGGTTGTCGAAACCGAAAGCCTGGGTGCTCATGCCGAAAATCGTGATCAGGTTGCGCTTGGCCAGTTCCAGCATCTCGTTGATTCCCTTCAGGCCGCTGGAGTTGTGGCCGTCTCCGATCACCACTACCACGCGGCGCGGTTGATAGGGCTCGCCCTTAATCAAGGTTCGGTCGGTGCAGGCCATATAAAGCGCATCGTAGAACGCCGCGGCGCCGCCGGGCTTCATGCGCTGCACCGCCGTCGCCAGCTTATCGGCTTCCTGGGTGGTGTTGACGAGCATCTCGGCGTCATTGGCGTACCCGATCAAATAGCCGCTGTAGCGGGGGTCGTCGCCGGGCAGCAGAGTATCGATCAGTTCCGTGATCGCATCGGCGAAATTCTTCCAGTGAATCCGGCTGGCATTGCTCAAGTCCACCAGGAACCCGACCACGATGGGCTGCCTTTGGTCGTGGCTGAAGAAGGTGATCCGCTGCGGCTTGCCCTCGTCCAGGACGCGGAAATCCTTGGCCTCCAGGTTGGAAACGTAGCGCCCCTTTTCATCCACCACGGTGACCGGAACGATGACTTCCCTGGCCTCGGTGGTGATGAGCGGCCGCTCGCCCTGGATGGGCGCCTGCTGCGCCGCGGGCGCCGACGGAGGGTTGGACGGCGCCACCTGCTGGGGTGTCGCCGGGCGCCCGGTCACGAAACCACACAATAACGCGAAAGCAATCTGGCGAAACATGGGAGTCACGGCTTGTTACCCATTCTACCGCGAGCCGGCTGGCTTCACAGCCACCACTTCCAGGGCGAAACCGGCGTCCATGGAGGGCAGCCCATCGAAAACGACCAACGAACCGGCCGGCGGGGGGTCCGAATTGAGAAAACCCGCCCGCAACTGCCTCACCTGCTGCGCGATACGTCCGGAAAGTGGGTAGTAATGGACGAAGGCCACGTCCGCGGCCGATGCGCCGGCCTGCTGCAATTCCTTAAGCAGGCGCTCGAACGCCAGCCGGGAATCGGCCTCCTGGTAGCCGAACGAGGCCTGCGTGCCGGTCAAGATCAGCTCGGCGGAGTTTACCAGGGCCATTTGCGATTGTCCGGCTTCCGCGGGCAGCCCCTCCGAGTTCAGCGGACGCAACGGCGCGCCGGGGCCGGAGCGCAACCGGGCTACCGCTTCGCAGGCGGCCAGCGCCTCGGCCGGCGCGCGTTGCGTTTCGACGAGATCCAGCGCGGCGTGAGGATACTGGCCGGCGAGGGAGGCCCGCAGACCGTCCGCGCCATCCAGTCGGCTCAGAAAACAGGTGACCCGCAACACATCCGCGGGGGCGGCGCCCGCCGTGGCGATCGCCTTGCCCAAACGGGCCAGCGAGCGGGCGGCCAGCGGCGCCGCCGGATCGAGCGGATTATCGGACTTTTCCACCTGTGCCGAAATCCATGCCAGCCCGAACGGGTCTACTTCCTTGCGCGCGGCCGAAATCGCTTCCAGCACCACCTGCGCGCCCTCCAGCGGCAATCCTCCGGCGCGAATCAGGCTCAGCGCGGGCAAGGGCTGTTTGCGGTCGGCGAAAACCTCGCTCACCAGGTCGCGCACGCGCCGCAGATCGCCGGACCCGGCCACGAAGGCGCGAACCTTCAAGACGGTTTCGCCGTTCGCCTGGCGCAGCAGAGCGTGCAGGCTATCCCGCACCTGGGCGGAGAGCAGACCTTTGGCGGAAAGCGGCGTGACCCGAAAGACCAGCCGATGGGTCGGCCCGGCCACCGAAGCCGGCAGGTCCCTGGGCAACTGCAGGGTCTGGGTCTCGTCCTTTTTGGTTTTTTTCTTCTGCTCGCCCGGCAGCGCCAAAAGGCCGCCCGTCAACGCCAGTGTGACGACCCCGAGGCACGGGCCCCGCACTCGCATAATCGTAAGCAATTGTAGCAAAAGGACGCGGGACTACCACTATTTATGGCTCCACTGACTGGATGCGGCCGGCAACCGCTCACTAAGGTCTCGGACTCGATACGTCCGGGCGCTTGCGGCGGCTGCCGTGTTGGCTGGCGGCTGAAACTCCGAAAAACACCAGGCGACAAGATCGCCGGCGCTACGAAGAAGCGGATTCGATTTGATTGCGGGCCGCTATAATGGCGGCTGGTGACTCGCCTCTCCCTGCGGCTCGGCCTCGCTCTGATCTTCTTTTTGGCGCTTGATTCGCTGGCCTTTCGCACCGGCTATACCTCCATCCTCGAGCCGGATTCCACCGCCGGATACCTCCAGCAGTTTGTGTGGAACGAGGTTCATCGTCCGCTGCGCGGGCCGTACCAGGTGCTGGCGGTGGGAGATTCGCGGGTGGGGCTGAAGACCCGCGTGGCGAACCTGCTCGCGCCTGAAACCGGCTACACCCTGGCCACCATCGCCGTGCCCGGCACCACCCCGCGCTGCTGGTATTACATGCTGCGCGAGGTGGATCCTCGCTGCAACCGCTATGCCGCCATCCTGGTGCCGTTCGATACTTACAACGACCGCGAGTTCGAGCCGGTGGCCGACCGCGAGCTGGATCTTCGCTACCTGGCGCCGCTCGTTCGCCTCACCGACCTCTGGAGTTTCTCCATGTCCTACACCGAATGGCCGCTACGGGCGCTGGCGGCGCGAACCGTTCTGCTGAAGGGCATGGCGTTTCAGCAGGACTTTCAGGCGTACCTGGCGCATCGCCGCGCCCGCGAGGAAAACGTGCGGCTGGTACACCGCATGGGCGCGACCTGGATTTACAACTCCGTCTGGGAGGGTCGCAACCTGGAAGGCATTGAGGTAGATTGGGCCGGCAACCGGGTGACGGCGTTCCCCGACTGGATGGATGCGGAGAGGCGGCGCGGAGCCGAAGAGCTGCTGCTGCGGCCCGTTCCGCCCATCACGCCCGCTTACGCGGCCTATCGGCTGCGCTGGATCGGCGCCATCGTCGATCGCTATCGCGGCACCCGCACCCGAATCGTCTTCTATCGTTTGCCGCGCGGCCCGGTGGTGCGGCCCGGCTTGCCCGAGGATGCCGACAGCTCGGTGCGCCAGTTGGCACGGAGGCCGGGCGTGGTGCTGATCGACGAACATACCTTCGACACGCTGGAGCGGCCGGAATTGTTCGGCGATGGCATGCACCTGAATGAAGCGGGGGGCATCGAGTTTTCCCGCACCCTGGCGCAACTCGCCGGCAAGTGGCTCGGATCGGCCCAGGAGCCCGCCCGGTAATGCTGTTTCATACGCCGCAGTTTTTTCTCTTCTTCGTGGTGGTGGTGGCCTTGTTCTACGCCTCGCCCAGGCCCTTCCGCAAATACATTCTGCTGGCGGCCAGCTACTTCTTTTATATGTGCTGGAACGCCAAATTCGTCCTGCTGATTCTGGCGCTCACGGCCATCGACTATACGGCCGCGCGATGGATCCGGCGCGCGGCCACCGGAGCCCGGCGAAAGGCCGCGCTGGTAACCAGCCTGGCCGCCAATCTGGGTTTTCTCGGCTTCTTCAAGTACTACAATTTCCTGGCGTCGAATCTGGGGCTGCTAATTGGCAAGCCGGCCGATGCTTGGGCGCTCGCCATCATTCTGCCGATGGGCATCAGCTTCCACACCTTCCAGAGCATGTCTTACGTGATCGACGTGTATCGCGGCCAGCAGGAGCCTGTTGCCAACGTCGTCGACTATGCGCTGTACATAGCGTTTTTCCCGCAACTGGTGGCCGGCCCGATCGTGCGCGCCCACGACTTCTTTCGGGACTTGTATCATTGGCGCGCACCGGATGCGGGAGAGCAATTGCTTGGCGTCTGGCTGGTGGTTTTCGGGTTGGTGAAGAAACTGGTCGTCGCCGACCAGTTTGCGCGCCTGGCGGACGCCTACTTCACGCACCCCGCCGCATTCCCCGGCTGGTTGGCCGCCTGGAGCGGGGTGGTCGCTTTCTCGATTCAGATTTTTTTCGACTTTTCCGGCTACACCGACATGGCTATCGGCCTGGCCCATCTGCTGGGCTTCCGCTTCCCGGAAAATTTCCGCCGGCCGTATCTGGCTTCCAGCATCACCGAGTTCTGGCGGCGCTGGCACATCTCGCTTTCCACCTGGCTGCGCGACTACCTTTATATACCGCTGGGCGGAAACCGCGGCGGGCGCCTGAAAACCTATCGCAACCTGCTGCTGACCATGCTGCTCGGCGGGCTGTGGCACGGCGCCAGTTGGAATTTCGTCATCTGGGGCGGATATCATGGGGGCCTGCTCGCCGCCGAACGCGCTCTCGGCCTCGATCCCAAGCCAAGCCTGAACCCATTGCGCGTGCTGCTTACGTTCGCCCTGGCATCGATCGGTTGGGTCTTTTTTCGCGCCGCTACGCTGCACGCGAGTCTGGAAATTCTATGGCGATTGTTTCATGGACCGGCCGGCCATCTGATCTGGCCGCACTGGCAGCTTTGGATCGCCGTGTCGAGTCTTGTCCTGGCGGTGGCCGAGGAACGCTTCGAGTGGTTCGAGCGGCTGCCGGAAACGCCCGCCTGGGTTTATTCGGGCGTCCTCGCGGTGTGCCTGTTATGTCTGGAATTGATCGGTTTTACGGACCGGCCGGTGCCCTTCGTGTATTTTCAATTTTGAACATTTTAGGCGCGCTACGATATCTCGCTCGGCAGCACGGCCAACACATTCCAGGGCGGCGCTCACGGCGCTGGTCAGCGGCACGAGCAAAACCAGCGTGACGTGGGCGCTCAATCCGGCGGCCGGGTCCCCTTCCTCGACAAGCGGCGCCACCGGTTCCCCCCGGGAATATCGGCTTATATCAGGTGAATATCCCGATTTCCTTCAATACCCCGCCGGGAGCCAATATTTGGCGATGCGGCAGCAGGGAAATGTTGAAAGCAATACGGTTACGGTCGCCATTCCATGAGCCGCGGAAGCCCCACAAAAGAAATGAGACCATTTGGTGTGAAACTCTTGACTCGCGGGCGCAATCGTGATGTAATGCGGGTCGGTTCCCATCCGTACATGGTGTCGAATGACGGTTAAGATTGGATTTAGCGCTAGCTGCCAAGAATTTCTCTTGACAGCGGGCGGGCTGGCAGTTCACTATGTAGTTTACCGCGTCAGTGGGTAGTGTGCATTTGTGTTCATCATCTGAGTTGCCCGGAAGACAACAAAATTTAAGGCCACGGGCAGCCAATACGGGTTCAGCAGTGCAAGTAGCATAAGCGGGAACAGCAGCCAAGCTTGGTGGCTGCGAGCAACCTCCGCCCGACACGGGGGCGTTTCCGGTAGTCTGAACGGTTTGGAAGTTGCATGAAGAGGCTCAGGTTGGAAGTAAACTTCTACCGATTCAACATTTGCAAAATTACAAGGAGAAGGAAATGGCAGATTTTCGCAGAAT
>Ga0182014_10005975_pt1 | contig 13342 bp, 8 predicted proteins | sample 612S2DmetaG_FD_120489 | JGI IMG/M metagenome (GOLD analysis project Ga0182014, IMG submission 120489) | Permafrost microbial communities from Stordalen Mire, Sweden - 612S2D metaG | ecosystem: Environmental > Terrestrial > Soil > Wetlands > Permafrost | place: Sweden: Stordalen | collected... | reverse complement strand
GCGGAGCCTGTTCGCACGGACCCGGAAACAGGCCGCAGATGCCGAAAGCGCGTATTTCATCGCGTCAGTTCCGCCAACTCACCCCGCTGCCTCCCAGCCATCGGAGGTTCTGAAAACGCCTCAGGATATATGATAATTCTGGATTCAAGAAGCCGGAAGTGGACCTCAACCGCGCGCCGCCGAGGCTTTACCCTCATCGAGCTGCTGGTCGTAATCGCCATCATCGCCATTCTCGCCGCACTGCTGCTGCCCGCTTTATCCAAAGCCAAGCTCAAGGCCCAAAGCATTAGCTGCGTCAACAATCTGCGCCAGCTTAGCATCGCCTGGGTCGTGTATGCCGACGACTATAGCGGCGTCATGGTGCCAAACTGGCTCTCGACACCACTGGCGTGGATTGATGGGAGCGTAGGAAGCGTTCACGTTCTCCCAGGTGCAACCAACATCAACGCGATCAAGAAGGGCCTCCTGTTCCCATATAGCCCCAATCTCGGAATATACCAATGCCCGAGCGCACTCACCACACAACCCAAGACCATTACTACCCCGGGGGTGCATCTCGTGCGCAATTACTCACTGGAAGGCCGCATGGGTGGGGCTTCAGCCGGCGACGCTGCACGATATGGCGTTTCGGACACCACGTGGGTGCTCGGCTCGATGTACCCCCAATACAAGAAAATGACCGAGATAGTCATGCCGTCCCCGGCGGAGGCGATGACCTTCGTGGACGAAAGCATCGAAACGCTGGACGACGGTTACTTCGCCGTAAACTTCGCCAATGAGCCAGCCTCATGGCAGAATTCTCCCACCATTCGGCATGGGCAATCGGGCGTGTTTGGCTTCGCTGACGGTCATGCCGAGCGGTGGCGTTGGCGCACTCTAAACAAGGACCAGGAGCTCGATGCACCTTACGCCGGCCCGCCGAATACAATGGTGGATTTCCGTCGGATGCAGCGAGCTGTCCTGCGCAATTCCGCATCGGGAATTTAATGAGGCGTGAGGCGCTTTTTCCGCCTCACGTGTTGCTCCTTCTCAAAGCTGCTTCATCGCATTGTCCATGGCGGCGAAAAGCTGGCCCATCGTCGCCTCGGTCTCGTCCCCCATGTTTGAAATGCGGAAGGTGGTTCCTTTGATCTTGCCGTAGCCGCCGTCGATGAGGAAGCCCTGGTCCTTGACCAGCTTCTGCAGCTTCGGCACATCCACCACACGACCGCCGGGCCGCGCGCCGTTGCTGACGCAATTGAGCGTGACCGACTCGAATCCCTTTTCAGGGAACAGCGTGAAACCGTGTTTGGCTGCCCAATCGCGGGTCATCTGGTTCGTGCGGCGGTGCCGAGCGTAACGCGCTTCCAGCCCCTCGGCAAAGATGTCCTGCAGTTTGGATTCCAACGCAAAGACGTGGCCGATGCTCGGGGTGCTCGGCGTCATGCTCTGCTCGGCGTTCTTCTGGAACTCAACGAAGTCGAAGTAATAGCCGCGGTCCTTCATGGTCGCGGCTTTGGCCAGCGCAGCGGGCGAGCAGACAAAAATGGCCGTGCCGGGCGGCAGCGCAAAGGCCTTCTGCGTCCCGGCGAGCAACACGTCGATGCCCAGCTCGTCGAACTTGAGCGGCACGGCGCTCATCGAGCTGACGGAGTCCACGATGAACATCACGTCCGGGTACTTCTGCTTCAGCGCGGCAATTTCAGCAATCGGACTCATCACCCCGGTGGAGGTCTCGTTGTGGATGACTGTAAGCGCGTCGAATTGGCCCGTGGCGAGCTTCTTGTCCACGTCGGCGGCACGGATGGGGGAACCCCACGGCACTTGCAGCGCGTCGGCGGCTTTGCCGCACCGCTTTGACACATCAAACCACTTGTCCGAGAAAGCCCCGCACATGCAGTTGAGCACCTTGTTGGCAACCAGGTTGCGGAGGGCGCCTTCCATCACGCCCCAGGCGGAGGAGGTGCTGATGTACACCAACTGGCTGGTGCTCACCAGTTGTTGCAGTTGGGGTTGGATTTTCGCATAGAGGTCTTTGAACCCTTGCCCGCGATGCCCGATCATGGGCGTGCGAAAAGCGCGGAAAGTCTTCTCGCTGACCTCCACCGGTCCCGGAATGTGTAGTTTAACGTGTCCCATAAAGTGCGTGAATTCTTTCACCAGCAGGGCAGTCAAGGCAAGGGAATTTGGCATTCCCCCGAATAGCAGTGTAGCCGACCGCGAGAATCAGCCCCCGCCTCATTCAGATCTCGATCAACCCGAACGACCTGCGGAAGGGGTCAAAGCGCCGGCATCACTTGGCCTCGAACTGGACGTCCATATCCATCTTCATGGTCATGGCCTGTTTCTGCCCTCCCATGTTCATCGACATGGCGGTGTCGGTGTGAACTTTGCCAGTGCCTGCGGTCGGCAAAAGCTTTGCCAGGTCGAACGTGCGCTCGCTGCTGCCCTTGCCGGTCATTTTGCTGAGGTCCAACTTTATTCCCGGCATCGCCGGGTTTTGGATCTTCTGGTTAGCAGCTTGCTGAACGATGGTGCTCTTGGTCGTCAGGTTCTCCCCTTCAAGCGAGACGACTTCGTAGGTTGCCGTTTGATCGATGGTCATGCCTTGGGTTTTGATGGGCATTTTGACTTCCCACTTGGCGCCCGGGCCGACCGCCTCCTCGGGCAAAGGAGCCGCGAGCTCAGTATAGAACTCCTTCATCTGATCCACGACCTGCCGGGCTTGGGGATTGCTGTCGGACGGCGCCTTGAACTCAAACCCTTTGCTGAAGCCGCTGCGGGAAATCGTGCCTGAGCCCGACAATCCCTTGACTCCACTAAAAGCAGACTTCATGGCTTCAGCGATCTGGGGCGTCGCTCCCGGCTCGTCGCTTACGCCAATGTCGCCCATGACCATCTCGTAGGTGATGTCCCCGTTTTCGGCGACACCTTTAACCGTGACCTCCAGGCTCATCTTGATCACCGGCAGCTTCATCGCCGGGGTTTCCATCTCGCCGACCTTCGTCTCCATCGCCATCTTCATACTAAACGCCAGTGTCTGTTTGTCGCCCGGGTTGGGATGCAGGCGCAGCACCTTGCGCGGCTCTGCACCGGGCTCGAGCAGCTTGACCTGCGTCGTCGAGGTCTGTGCGGCAGCTTTCGCCTCGGGTGGCTTCTCCGCGAGCGCGGCAACCTTTTGAGACACGTAATTCAGCCGGAAGGAGACCAATTTGACGTTCCAATACGGGTAGTTCGCCTGGAACTTCGCCAATGCCGCCTTCGCCTCCTGGTATTTGGCCTTGGCGGGCGCGGCCTTGCCGTCTGTGTTCAACTCATCGGCCTTCTGGATGATACTGTAGATCTGCAGGTACTCGTCGTCCGGCCCATCCGCCCGTGCCGGCAATATCCCAAGCAGCAATGCCAGGACCAGCAGGCCGGAAAGCCGTTGGAGGTTGATATGATCCCGCCGCTTCGAGGCAGCGCCGGGGCAACAGATGGGACCACTAGTCTCGGTCATGCGTGCCAGCCTAAAGCGCTGCCGGATGGCGTCAACCGAAAACGGAGTCGCTCCACTGAGTGGCATGCGTCCCGATTCTTCACACCTCAGGATTCTCCACGAAGGACGCCGCGCGGAGAACGCGCGGGTCCTTGTACCTCGGGGTCGACGGCCCTGGAATCGGGCCTCCGGCGGGCGTGACGCTAGCCACCTGCAAGCGCGTTGCCAGCCAGTTGCAGGGGTGTTGTTAGCCAATTGTCCGCGTGTTGTCTCGAAGGAGTCTCGAAGGGGCTTCGATGGGGTCTCGATGGGGTCTCGATGGGGTTTCGAAGGGAATTGGGAGTTTTTTGCTGTCCGATACCGCCTCTTAACCATTGCGGCGTGGCCATGCCACTCTGGCTCCGGCGCCTATTATTAGATGCCCGCGCGCCGGATTTGTTCATGCTGAGGGGACGCCACGTGGTCGTTGTTGTAGCCTCAAGTGCCCGCGGATTCCGCCCCCTCCTGGAACTGAAATACTGCCTGGTCCAAACGGTGCCTGTGCTCGTGCTTGCAGCGCGGGGCGCGGAGACTTACACTACGCGGGCTGAAACTTGGAAAACCATGAAAGCTGCATACATCAACCAAACCGGAACGCACGACGTCATCACCTACGGTGATCTCCCCACGCCCAAACCCACCCGCCGGCAGTGCCTGATCAAGGTCGCTGCCGTTGATGTGAACCCCATCGATGTCTATGTCCGGAACGGCGCCATCCCAGTCAAACTGGCGTTCCCCTTCATCCTCGGCCGGGACGTTGCGGGCACGGTGGTCGAGATCGGCGCCAGCGTCAAAGACTTCAAAGTGGGCGACCGCGTTTGGGCGACGAGCCAGGGGGCTGACGGGCGCCCGGGCACTTTTGCCGAATTCGCCGCCGTGGACTACCGCTGGCTGCATCCTATTCCCGAGGGAGTCAGCGACGACGATGCCGTCGCCCTATCCCTGGTCGGCGTCACCGCCCAGCTCGGCCTGGTGCGCAGCGCCAACCTGAAGGTGGGCGAGGTTCTGTTTGTGAACGGCGGCTCAGGCGGGGTCGGCTCCTGCGTCGTGCAGATGGCCAAGATCCTCGGTGCGCGCGTCATCACGACGGCGGGCACCGACGAGAAGGCCGCGGCCTGCCGGGACCTGGGGGCGGACTTGGCGATCAATTACAAGACGCAGGACGTTACTGCCGCCATCAAGGCGTTTGCGCCCGACGGCGTGAATGTCTGGTGGGAAACCCTGCGCGAGCCGGATTTCGACCGAACCATCGCCCTGTTGGCGATGCGTGGCCGGATGATACTCATGGCCGGACGCGACGCCCACCCGCCCTTCCCGGTCGGACCCTTCTACGTGAAGGACTGCTCGCTGCACGGGTTTGCGATGTTCAACGCCAGCGCCCGCGAACAGCGTGCCGCCGCCAATGCCATCAACCGCTGGCTGGCGGAGGGCAAGCTGCGAGCCCGCATCGACCGGGTCCTTCCGCTCGCCCAAGCCGCCGAAGCCCATCGCTTGCAGGAAGAGAGCACGGTTGAGAAGACCGGCGCGTTGGCCGGCAAGATCGTGCTCAAGCCGTAGGACTGGCTGGAAGAGGCGGTCTCAACTGCCGCCAAGACCCGCTTACAGAGATGTCCTGCCGGCAGCTTTGACCTTTGCCCAACGGGCCCGGGCCAGGGCGGCCAGTCTCGCCCGGCCGGCCGCAGTAACCTTTCGCTTCTTGGCAGGCTTGGCTGGGGCTTTGGCATCCTTGATAGCCGCCCAGCGGGCTCGTTGCGCGGCGCGGATTCTGGCAATCCCGGCCGCGCTTATCTTTTTCCGCTTCGGCTTTGCGGGGGCAGCCTCAGCCTCAGCCGGAGCCGGTGCCCCAAGCAGTTGGCTGAGTTCCTCTTGGAGGGCATCAATTCGCTCTTTGACATCTGCTGCCCGACGCAGTTGTTTAGGTGTGAGATTTGTGAACGTTTCCATATTCATGCAGTTACGCTTGTTCCGGCCTGATTGTCAACCTTGGAAAGTGATTTCCAGCCACATTGCCACCTATCCAAAGATGCCAGCAAGCCCTGGTTCACTATGCCTATAGGGTAGGTTCCCTCGTGACGATTTGCGGCCACCTGAGTCCAACCAATGAATCTATGCGGCAAAGACTGACTGTTGCGGGGCTAAGCGCTTTGCTGGTGCTGGCCGCGCTGCTGCTGCTCAATCGGCAGGCAGTGCGAATGGCATATTACAAGTGGCAGCTAAGATCAGCAGAGGAGGCCGCATTTGCGAAGAGCGGCCCGGGGCATTTCTTCGGCACGCTTCCCGGGGCCGGGGATTCGCAAGCGCGCTACGGCCGGGCGAGACAAGCCTTGTTGGACCTGGGTTATCTTCGAAAACTCGAACTGCCCTTCCCGGCCGGCTCCGACTGGCCTGGGCTACTTAGTCAAGTCCGAGGCCGATTCCCCGATGGCATGTGGGAGTTAAGTTTAGACTCCTCCAGCTCCATGATCCACGTGACCGCGCCGACCAACCAGATTGAATCTTGGACGAGATGTGTCTCTGAGTTCGCCGTTCCGTAGAGTGTAGCAGCCGAACTCAGGCCAAGGCGTCATTCCCCTAGCCTCTGTAACCGCTGTCATTCCTAGTCAGTCGAGTTTTGTCTCTCGTGGTCCCGGGGGTTGGAGTGCTTGCGCCCGAGCTATTCCTACCCGGCTGCGGCGGTATCCGTAACAGAAGTAGAGAACCAGGCCTACGAACAGCCAAACGACGAATCGTATCCAGGTCACTCGCGGCTGGGCCGCCATCAGGTAGCCGCAAGTGAGAATCGCCAGCAGCGGCACCCAGGGAACGAGCGGGGTGCGGAAGGGGCGCGGGCGGCCGGGGTCAGTGCGTCGCAGCACGAGGATGCCGGCAGCAACCAGAACAAAAGCGAAGAGCGTGCCGATGTTGCACAAGTCAACCACCTCATCAATGTTCGTCACCGCAGCGAACACCGCGACAAACACCCCGGTCAGAATGGTCGTGATGTATGGCGTGCGGTATTTCGGATGGACCTTTGCGGCCCACGGCGGTAGCAGGCCGTCGCGAGCGATCGAGAAGAAGATGCGGGGTTGGCCGAGCTGAAACACGATCAGGACAGAGGTGGTGGCAAACACCGCGCCGAAAGAGATGATGCCCGCCGTCCAGTTCATGCCGCGGACTGAGAATGCTTTGGAAAGGGGGTCTGCCACGCCGGTGAATTGGTCCCACTTGACCATGCCGGTGAGGACCAGGGCGACCGCGACGTAAATAACGGTGCAGAGGATCAAGCTGGCGATGATGCCGATGGGCACGTTCCGCTGCGGGTTGCGCGTTTCTTCGGCCGCGGTGGATACGGCGTCAAATCCGATGTAGGCGAAGAAGATGCTCGCCCCGGCGCTGGAGATGCCGGCCAACCCGTGCGGCGCAAACGGCGTCCAGTTGGCCGGCTTCACGTAGCAAGCGCCGACCGCGACGAAGAACGCAACGATCGCCAGCTTCAAGATCACCATGGTCGAGTTAAAGCCGGCGCTCTCGCGTATGCCCCGGACCAGCACCCAGGTTATCAATGCCACAATCAGCACCGCCGGCAGGTTGAAGATAATCGGGACGCTCGCAATCCGCGGGGCCAGGTTCCATGCCTGGCCGCCGCGAGCTACAACATCGCCAAGCGTGCCTAGATCAATCCCGCTGGCTTTGGCTTCAGCGATCTTGTGGGCGGCTTGGAGGGCAGAGCGATAATCCGTGCCCAACCATACCGGCCACGCCAGCTTGAACCCGGCCAGCAGGCTCTGGAAGTAATCCGACCAGGAAATCGCCACCGCCACATTGCCGACGGCGTATTCGAGGATAAGGTCCCAGCCGATAATCCACGCGACCAGTTCCCCGAGCGTCGCATAGGCGTAGGTGTAGGCTGATCCGGAAACCGGCACCATTGAAGCGAACTCCGAATAGCACAGTGCGGCAAAGCCGCAAGCAACAGCCACGAACAGAAACGATAAGACTAACGCCGGACCCGCCCCGATGTGCTCCCCGCCGCCCGCGGCCGCGGTGCCGACGGTGGAAAAGATTCCCGCCCCAATGATCGCGCCGACGCCGAGAAGAGTAAGTTGCACCGGGCCGAGCACGCGGCGCAGTTGGTGGCTGGGATCGGTAGTCTCGCCGACCAACTGGTCGAGGGATTTACGGCGGAAGAGTCCGGTCACCAACTTCACAAGGCGTTCTGAAGGAATAGGTTAACGGCTGACATTCCGGGAAGCAGATTTCACTGACGCCCCGAACGCAAGCAGAATATGCGTCGCTTCGCCCAAATTCCCTGCTTTCATCCGGCAGCCGGATCTCTAGAATTCGGACATGAGTGTTCAACTAGATGGCCGCCGCCAGTTTGCTAGTGACAATTATGCCGGAATTTGCCCGGAAGCGTTTGCCGCAATGGCCGAGGCCAACCAAGGTCACGAAGTCAGCTATGGTGACGACACCTGGACGGCTAAAGCGTCCAACCTCGTGCGCGAAGTGTTTGAGACCAACTGCGAGGTGTTCTTCGTCTTCAACGGCACGTCGGCCAACTCGCTTTCGCTGGCCTCCCTATGCCAGTCCTACCACAGCATTCTGTGCCACGAGCAGGCGCACATCGAATCCGCCGAGTGCGGCGCGCCGGAGTTCTTTGCTAATGGCACCAAGGTTCTGCTGCTGCCTGGGGCGGACGGAAAGATCGATCCGAAGTCCATTGACCGCGCGGTGAACAAGCGCACGGACATTCATTATCCCAAGCCGCACGTGCTCAGCCTGACGCAAGCGACCGAGGTGGGGACGGTGTATTCTCTGGCGGAATTGCGAGCGGTGACCGACATCGCCCGGCGTTGCCATCTGCGGGTGCACATGGACGGGGCCCGGTTTGCTAATGCCGTCGTAGCGCTAGGCGTCACGCCGAAGGAAATCACCTGGGAGTCCGGGGTGGACGTGCTTTGCTTCGGCGGCTCCAAGAACGGGATCGCCTTGGGCGAGGCGGTCGTATTTTTCAATACCGAACTGGCGCGCGAGTTTGATTATCGATGCAAGCAAGGCGGGCAACTTGCCTCGAAGATGCGGTTCCTTTCCGCCCCATGGGTGGGGATGCTGCAGGATGGCGCCTGGCTGCGGTACGCCAAGCACTCGAACGCAATGGCGCAACGCCTGAACACGGCCATTCGCCATTTGCCGCACGTGAAGATCGCGCACCCGGTCCAGACCAACTCGGTGTTCGCCGCGTTGCCAGATGGGGTCGTTCAAGGCATGCACCAGCGCGGTTGGAAGTTCTACACGCATGTCAGCCAGGACAACGCCCGGCTCATGTGCAGTTGGGACACCACGCCTGAGGACGTGGATGCTTTTGCCGCGGACTTGGCCGAGGTCACGGCCCAACACGGCTGAAGTCGGGAGGGTGACAATGAGACTAATGGGAGGCATGGGGAGGAGGGGAATGTTGACACGACGCCTCGCTGGCATCGCAATGAAGGCTCTTCCGGTTGGGATTGCCATTCTATTCGCCGTGATGAGTACGGGAGCGGCGTTTGCCTTGGACGAAGTCGCTTACAGCGTGGCAAAGGAACCGTGGACGGAAGGCATGGGGAATCATCGGGCCATAGTGCGCGCCGAGCAGAAGACGGATGCCGCACTGGTCCGGATTCCCTGGCGGCGGCGAGACCGCGACCCCGAGCGCAAACAGATAATTGTCGTGGACGCGGCCAGCGGTCTGCGCATCACAAACGTCGCCCGGCTGCATCTTGACCGGTTTGAGGGCGTGCTGGCCTTTCAGCCGCAAACGGTGCCGGGCGATTACTTCATCTATTACCTCCCTTTTGTGCCGGAGCCGAACTGGGGCAGCTACAATCACGATTATCTTCCGCCGCAGGAGACCGCTGCTTCCGACTGGAAGGCGCGGTTGCCAGCGGACGGGGAGGGTCTGCCGCGCGCCGCAGTCGTTCGTTTGGAAGCCCGGACAGATTTCGACAGCTTTTATCCGATGGAAGTGGTCGCCACGCCGGAGGAAACGCAAGCAATGCTCGCCCGGAACGCGGATTCCGCATGCGTATTAATTCCCGAGGACCGCCGTTTCCCCATACGCATGACGGATGAACTTCCACTGCGCTGGGTAAAATCCGATACCGGCAAGGAATTCCACGGCGAGGCGCAGCGGAATGAGTTCTACGTGTTCCAGATCGGCGTTTGGGCGGCGCGGACGAACCTTGCAGCGGTGGATGTAGAGTTCAAGGGCGAGATCGCCCGGTGGCTCAACTGCTTCAACACCGGCGGCACGAACTGGGACGGCAGGTCCTTCCGCAAAACCGTCAACGTGCCGCAGGGCAGAGTGCAGGCGCTGTGGATCGGCGTGAACGTGCCGCGCGACGCAAAGCCGGGCGAGCACTGGGCGACGGTTAGCATTCGCCCGACCAATGCAGCGCCCGCAGATATAGAGCTAGCACTCATCGTCCTGCCGACAGAGCTGGCCGACCGCGGTGACAGCGAACCATGGCGGCTGGCACGGCTGCGGTGGTTGGATTCGACTCTGGGCGCCGACAGCGACCCCACCAGCCTCTACCCGCCCCTGACTGTGAGTGATCGATCGGTGACCGGTGGTGGATTCGGCGTGAGCTTTCGCGCTTCTCAGGTCTGCGACCTGCCCTCCCAGTTAGCTTCTGAAGGAGTGGAATTGCTCCACGGTCCGTTGGGGCTTTTTATTGATGGTGCTGGCGACTCCTTCAAGGGTTTTCGCATCGCCTATCTGCCGGAACTGACAAGCGACGGCGCAGGGCGGGCTAAGCTGATCTCAGGGCGCACGGCCCCGAATCTCAACGTCAGGAGCCGGGCCACGGTGGAGTTCGATGGCACCTTCTTGTTTAAGACACAACTCCGCGGCCTGGGGGATTTCAACGCAGACAACCTCCGCCTTGAAATCCCCCTCCGCCCCGAGGTTGCCACCTACTTCATGGGCCTCGGCTTGCCCGCAGGACGGACGCCTACGAACTATACCTGGCGCTGGGAGGGGCCCTACAACAGCTTTTGGATCGGCAATGCGCATGCCGGATTGCACGTGAAGCTGCTGGGAAGCAGCTACGAGGGGCCGATGCAAAACCTCTACCACCCAAAGCCACCTCCTGGTTGGTTCAACGGCGGCAAGGGCGGAGTCACCATCACCAACGGGCCGAAGGGCGAAGTGCTGGTGCAGATGTTCACCGGGCCATTCGAGTTAAAGGCCGGCGAGGAGCGCAGTTTTGATCTCTCCCTGCTCGTCACGCCGGTGAAGCCACTCGACACCGCGACGCATTTCCGCGAGCGCTATTGGCACAGCACGCACGACATTCCCAGGGACGTAAACGTCATCAACGTCCACCACGCCACGACGCCGAATCCGTTCATTAATTATCCATTCCTTGCCGTGGACAAGCTGCGCGAGTTCTGCCACACGAATCAGGCGGCCGGCAAGAAGGTAAAGATTTATTACACCGTCCGCGAGTTGACCACGCATCTGCCGGAGCTTTGGGCGTTGCGGAGCCTGGGCGACGAAGTGCTCGCGGGCGGCCCGGGCGGCGGGTTCCCGTGGTTGCGCGAGCATCTGGGCGGCGACTACACGACGGCCTGGTACAACGTGGCGGAGGGCGGCGTCGTGGACGCGGCGATTCTCACCAGCGGCGCCTCGCGCTGGTATGACTTCTACGTCGAGGGCATTAACTGGCTGGCGCGGAGTGTGCCGATTGACGGGCTCTACCTCGATGACGTGGCCTACGATCGCACGATCCTCGCGCGCGTGCGCAAGGTACTCGACCGCGCGCGGCCCGGCTGCCTGATTGATCTGCACTCGAACACGCTCTTCTCGAAAGGGCCGGCCAATCAATACACCGAGTTCTTCCCTTACGTAAACCGGCTCTGGTTCGGTGAGGGCTTCGACTACGAGGCGATGTCGCCCGAGCAGTGGCTGGTGGAATGCAGCGGTATTCCCTTCGGGCTGATGGGCGACATGCTGCAGGACGGCGGCAACCGCTGGCGCGGGATGCTCTTCGGCATGACCGCCCGTTTGCCGTGGGCCAACTCCGATCCGCGGCCAGTGTGGGAGCTTTGGGATGAGTTCGGCATCGGGGAAGCCCGGATGATGGGCTGGTGGGAATCCGATTGCCCGATTCGCACCGGCCGGGCCGACGTGCTGGCGACGGCCTATGTAAAGCCAGGCAAGATGCTGGTCGCGCTCGCCAGTTGGGCCCCGGAGAAGACCGAGGTCCGCCTGCAGGTGGACTGGAAGGCGCTGGGATTGGATGCGAGCAAAGCGCGGCTCGCGGCACCCGAGGTGAAGGATTTCCAGCCGGCCAAGACATGGCGGGCGGACGAATCAATCATCTTGGAGCCGAAACGCGGCTGGCTCATTTACGTGACAGAGTAGGTCGCAAGGCCGGCGTCCAGCTTATGGCGCAGGCGGGATGCCCAAGGCCACTCGGAGTTTAAATGCATACCAACGGCGTGCCGCGCGGCAGGCGCAGCACCACGGTTCCCGCAATTCGGTCGTGCCAACCTTGTTTGTCCGCATCCCAGGCAATCCACAGGAATCCCAGGAACAGAATGATGACAGAAAACGCCGCGGCCAATGCACGAACCAACGCCACGACGAAGGTAAAGGGTCGCCCATCGAGCCGTACTACCTTCAGGCCAAGGACAATGCCACCGATGGTGGTGCCTTTCCATGTCCACATGCCGGCGAAATACGCCAGCGATATGAGCAACCACAGGACCGGCTCATGCGTGAGAGCTCCCAGGATGCTCACCAGGACGACGTCTAGAAACGCGGCAGCCATGCGTTCCCAAAAGCCGGCCTTGGGATACGACAATGCATCCGGCATAGTCGGGGACGGCGGCGCGGCAATGGTTGGCTGCACAGTCTGACCTTGTGGCTCGGCGCCGGTCCCAGCGTACGAGGAGCAGGGCGCTACCACCGTGGCTCCTGCAGCCGCCAGGCTCCCTCCCCCCGCAGCGGGCGGCGGGACGCGCCTCGCCGGCAGCTCGCGCCGCAGCCCGCCAAAAGCCGCGGTGACCGCGACGCCCAAGCCCCAGACACTCAGCATCATATAGGTCAAGAGTCCGACCACCCACACCAGGTATAGCAAAGTGACGAGCAGCGACCCGAGCAGGAATGCAGCCAACGGCTTTTGAAGGGCGCCCACGCCAAAGCACCGGCCAAGTTTGAATCCCAGGGATTCAATCAGCGCGATTTTGCCGATGATGGCGCCAAGTAACAACGCCACCACGAGAAAAGGCATCACTAGCAAGCCCAATCCTGTCGCTGCCAGAATCAGCAACATCAATGGCAGGAGCAGTAGTGCCAACAGACCGAGGACGAACGTCGTGGCGGGCCGCCGGGTGAGTTCCTCGACACAGGCCGCGACCGGACGTTGGAACAGCACGGCAATGAACAGGTAAACCACGAAGAACATCGCGGCGACCGCCCAGACCCAGCCGACTTGCGGCGCCAACGGCCTCAGTTTCAGAACGCAGTGCAGCAACCAGTTCTTGAGCCATTCCGCATGCAGGCCTGGCAATGTTACGGCCACTTTCTCCCCTCTCACAGTCGCACCCTCGCTAACATCCAGCGTCCCTCCAACCGCCACTGCGTCTCCATGGATCCTGGCCCCCGGCCCCGCTTTCACACTGCCCATCACGGCTACAGCCGCGTCCCCAACCTCTCCTCCCTCGACGTCGATATCCCCAAAAACCGCTACGGCGGCATCGTGCACTTTGCCGCGGATCTTTGCCGACCCGAAGAGCACCACCACCGCCTCGGCTGAATCACCAGCCTTCAATTCCACATCCTTGCCGAATACGACTACCGCTTCCCGGTTAACCCCCGCCTGG
>Ga0182014_10005973_pt1 | contig 13345 bp, 6 predicted proteins | sample 612S2DmetaG_FD_120489 | JGI IMG/M metagenome (GOLD analysis project Ga0182014, IMG submission 120489) | Permafrost microbial communities from Stordalen Mire, Sweden - 612S2D metaG | ecosystem: Environmental > Terrestrial > Soil > Wetlands > Permafrost | place: Sweden: Stordalen | collected... | reverse complement strand
GTTTTTGCAGTTCCCGCAGAAATTGCAGCCGCAGTTGGTCGGCCTCGGCCGGCCTCGTCGGTCTGACGTATTCCACCACCGTGGCCTGAACCCCGCCGCCGGAGACCAACGCGCGGGCGACGCCGCCCAGACGCTGGCCGCCGACCGTGACCTGAAAGGCGGTGCCTTGACGGCCGCCGGCGGGATAGACGTAGCCCAGGTGCGGGGCAATTTCCTCTGCCCGAGCCGCCGACGCGATGACCGCCATCGCTGCGAAACCGCAAGCGGCGATCAGCAGGTAGCACACGTTCGGAAACTTCGCCATGTCAGCCGCTTTCAACACGATGCACCCTCGTGAAACCTGGTGGTTACATGATTTCTTTCAAGCGGCCGCCGATCTTGACGCCGTCCGCCGCGGTGGGCGTCGCGCGAACCTCCAAGCCCTGGGGATGGGGTAGCTTGGCGTCGGGCGCGATGCCGAGCAGTTCATACATGCTGGCGATGAGGTCGCAGGGATAGACGGGCCGCTCTTGGACCTTTTCCCCGTTGGCGTCGGAGGCGCCGACCACGCGGCCGCCCTTGAACCCGCCGCCGGCGACGACGACGGAGTAGACCTGGCTCCCATGGTGGCGTCCGCCATTCCAGGGCGGTTCCCAGAGGATCCGCGCGGTGCGGCCGAACTCGCCGCCCCACCAGACAATGGTGCTGTCGAGCAGTTTACGGTCGGCGAGGTCCTTCAGCAGGGTGGCGAAGCCGCGGTCCATTTGCGGCAGCTTTTGGCGCATGGTCTGAAAATGCTGCCGATGCGAATCCCAGCCTTGGCTATTGATGGTGACATAGGGGACGCCGCGTTCCACCAGCCGTCGCGCCACCAGGCACGACTGCCCGAAGATGTTGCGGCCGTAACGATCTTTCATCTCGTCCGATTCCTGCGAGAGATCGAACACCTTGCCCGCATCGCCGAGAATCAGGTCATAGGCCTGTTTTTCCGCGTCCTGGAAGGCGGCGAGCCGGGCGTTGCCCTTCATGACGTGTTCCAGCGTGTTCAGGTTGCCCAGCAGATCGCGGCGGCCCTGCTGCCGCTGGTCGGAGATTCCCCGCGCGGCGATCCCTTCCACGGCAAACCGCTTCAGCGCGGGATTGCCGCCGGTGGCAAAGGGCCGGTAGCGCGATCCCAAGAATCCGGCTTCCGAAAACCGTCCCTGCGACCCGGTCAGCACGATGTACGGCGGAATCAACCCCTTGTAGCCGGCGCCGTAGCCTTTGAACAGCGCAACCACCGCGCCGGCGCTGGGATAGACCAGCCGGCCACCGGGCGCCCAGCCCGTCTGGGCGATGTAGGCCGCGGTCTCGTGGGCGTCGAAACCGTGGGTCATGCTGCGGATGATGGAATACTTGTCGGCGTGGTTGGCCAGCAAGGGGAGCATTTCACCGATCCGGATGCCGGGCACGTTGGTGGGGATCGGTTTGCGCCACGGGCCGCAATAGTCGGGGCCCGCGTCCGGCTTCGGATCGAAAGTGTCCAATTGCGACGGACCGCCGTCGAGCCAAATCTGAATGACCGACTTGGCTTTGGCCGGCCGCGCGGCGGCCAAAGTGCCGCCGCTAAGTGGCTGTCCGACAATAACTTCGAAATCTTTTGGTGCGGCCGTCCCGGCTGCGCGGGCAGGCGAGACGCCTGCACCACAAATTGGATAGTCGCCAAGCCCGCCGGCCAGCAGCAGACCGGCCGCGCCGCCGAGGCCGAGCCGCAGGGCCTCGCGCCTTGAGATCGACCCGTCATGTTCGCGACGTTGACTGTCAGGGGCGCTATCGGCGTGGTACTGCGTATTCATGTTTTCACTCTGCCCATAGGCCTGATCCGGCGGCGGGGATCAATGCCGATAAAGGAACTCCGCGCTATTGATCAAAGCCCAAGCCACGTCCACGGGGACCTCGCTCGGCCGGGCGACTCCGGACTTGGAATAGGTGTCGATGACCTTCAACTCGTCGTCGGTGGGGAAACGCGAAAGAATCGTCAGGTACAGCCCGTCGGCGATCTCCCGCGGGTTCTTCGCCGACTGGATAAGTTCCGGCAGGCCGTGGCTCTGGGTGATCTTCCAATGCACGTGCGTGGAATTGAGCAGGTGCAGCGATTGGGCCGCCGTGGAACGATTGTTGCGCTCCGATTCCAGGCCGGTGTCGCGCGACGGGCGGCCGAACAGGTCCAGGAACGGGCTGCTGATGCTGCCGTCGGCCAGGGCAATCGAGCGCCGCGCCTCGGGGATGAAGGTAAATGGCTCCGGAATGCTGCTGGAATAGCGTTCCGACGTGCCGGTGATCTGGTTCAACGCGTCGATCAGCACCTCCGCTTCCAGCCGGCGGACCGGATAGTAGGCAAACCATGCCTCGCCCTTGGGGTTGTCGGTCTGCGGGACGGACGCAAGCTGATAGGTCCTCGATTTCAAGATCAACCGGTAGATGTGCTTTAGGTCGTAATGGGCCGTGGCCAACTCCCCTTCCAAGCAGGCCAGCAGAGCGGGAATTTCCGGCGGATTGTCGGGGCGAATGTCGTCGGGCTCGTGAATGATGCCCCGCCCCAGCAGCCAACACCAGATGCGATTGACGATATTGCGGCCGAACCAGGGATTCTCCGGTCTGATGAGCCAATCGGCGAAAACCTCCCGCGGGTCTTTGCCCGCCGGCAACGGGGCCAGGGTTCCATCGGGCAAGACCGCTGCCGGCGGCGCTGTGCCTGCGGGCTGCGCGGCGGCCTTGCCGGGATCGAAGAAGACGATCTCCTCCTTCCATTCCGCGGTGGATTTGTAGCCGAGCTGGGCGAAAAACAGCGCCATGCCGGCCGAGCGGTCTTTGGGCCATTTTTCTGCCCGCGCGCCCAGGAACGTCAAGGCCACGGCCTGGGCGATGCCCGGCGGTTCCCGGTTTTGCATGGCGCGGTAAAAATTGACCTGGGGGACGCAGAAATTGCTGCCGCTTTCAGTCAGCAGTTCCCGCACGAACTGGTCGTAGGGCATGTTCTGCTTGATCGCCGTGCGGAGCCAGCGATGATACGACTCGGCCGCCAGGGGCCAGAGTCGGATGGGGAACTCCGCCTTGATCCGCAGCAGATCGCCCCACTTCATGGCCCAGTAGTCGGCGAATTCCGGCCGCTCCAACAGACGGTCGATCAGCGCGGAACGCTTGTTGGGGCTGCGATCGGCCAGAAATTGCCGCGCCTCGTCGGCCGTGGGCAGGGTGCCGATCACGTCCAGATAGACCCGTCGCACAAAGACGCCGTCGGAGCACAAGTTCGCCGGTCGAATGCCCAACTGCTTCAAGCTGGCGAAAACCAGTTCATCGATCTTGCCCTGGGGCGTCGGATCGGCGGGGGTCTCGAAAGCGTTCGGGGGTGGTGGCGGCGCTGGGGGCGTTGGAGCAGGGCCGGCGCCGGCCAACATGGCCGTCAGGGCCACCAGGGGCATCAAATACATCGTCATGTGCGGAGTCCCCCGCCGAAATACGCGTAATCGAGTCGCAGGCATCCGTTTGCACCCCGCGCGGTCTTGCATTTCAACCCCCAACGACCCAACGGTATCGCACCTGCTTATACACGCCAGCCGGCCCGGCGGTTACAGCAAAGCGGCGTTTTCTCGGCGGCCGAGGGAAACCCGGGGTGCGTTTAATTCTCGTGCGGAGGATGGCAGGGACTCGTCGTTGATGGTTTGTCATTGCTTGTCAGGAAAATGGTTTCGTCGGAGAGAATGGTTTCGTCGAAGAATAGCCGGGGGCTAACAGCCCCCGGAGAGAAATCCCGAAATCCACGCACATTCCGGGGGCTGCGAGCCCCCGGCTATTGCTACCTTGCTTTCCTGAGGGTCAACCGCCCGGGGCAAGCCCGCCGGCGAAACGTTGCATCTCCCAATCGTCACAACCCGATACGGCGATTTACAGAAAAAAAAGGCTTGCAAGACGCCTCGTGTGGCGGCTATAATGAGGGGTTGAGCTGCTAGGGTCCAAAAGAGGGGTTGGGCCCGCGCAGCGCTCTCCCGCCTGACAGCACGCCTTCCGATATTCCCGCCACGTGTGAGGTCGTCGTCGATGAAGACCAAGCCCATTGTGCTTTTCCTATTTGCGGTGGCCACGGCGAGCCTTCTTTCTGTCTGGCAAGTCGCGCGGTCCGACGCGCCTGCCGAACAGAAGCCAACCGTCCCGGCGAAACGTGAAGGCCAAGCCAGCGCCCATGCCGCCGATACGAAGCGCCCACCGGCAGCGCTCCAGATCGAACCGCCGACGTTTGCCTTGGCCGGGAAGTGGGCGTCGCAGACGCTGCTGGTCACGGCGCGGCTGGCGGACGGAACGATGCGCGACCTGAGCCCTCTGGCCGAGTTTCATTCGCGCGACGCCAACGTCGCCGCCGTGAGCAAGGAAGGCGTGGTGACGCCGATCGCCGACGGCCGGACCACGATCGCGGTGACGGCCAAGGCCGGCGACTTGACCCTTAGCGCCGAGGCCCAAGTTACCGTCCAGCATGCCCAGAGCGATGCGGTCGATTTCCTCCGCGACGTCATGCCGCTGGTCAGCCGGCTCGGCTGCAACTCGGTAGGCTGCCACGGATCGCAAAAGGGCAAGGCCGGGTTGACGCTCTCCATGTTCGGCGCGGATCCCCGGGCCGACTACGACGCCTTCGTGAAGGCCGACGGCGGGCGGCGCGTGAACCAGGTCGAACCCCGCAAGAGTTTGTTCCTCTTGAAGGCCACGGGGACCATTCCTCACAAGCCGAAACATAAGCTCCCGGCCGACTCTCGGGCCTACAAGTTGTTTGTCGCCTGGGTGGCCCAGGGAGCGCCGCTGAGCCGTGAGGACCAGCCGGCGCTGGTTTCCCTCCAGTTGTCGCCCAAGAAGCGGATTCTTCCGAAGGGCGAGGGCCAGCAGTTGTTGGCCACCGCGGTCTATGCCGACGGCTCGCGAAAGGACGTGACCCACGTCGCGCGTTTCAATTCCTCGGAGAAAGACCTGGCCGCGGTCGAGCAGAGCGGCAAGGTCACGGCGGCCGATTACGGGGAAGCGATCGTCGTGGCCACGTATCTGCGGCAGTCGGCCACCGCGCGGATCACCATTCCGCAGCCGCTTGCGTCCCCCTTCCCTCCGCTGGCCGCGAACAACCGCCTCGACGAACTGGTGTACGCGAAATTGAAGGTCCTCGGCATTCCCCCTTCCGCGCTGTGCACGGACCAGGAGTTCTTGCGCCGGGTCTTCCTGGATACCACCGGCACGTTGCCCAGCGTCGAGGAAGCCCGGGCGTACCTGGCCGACCGCGATCCGCAGAAACGGAGCAAGCTCATCGACCGGCTGCTGGCCGGCGAAGAGTTTGCCGACTATTGGGCGATGAAATGGTGCGACCTGTTCCGGGTGAAGAGCGAGTTCCCGGTCAATCTGTGGCCGAACGCGGTGGAAGTGTTCCACCGCTGGATTCGCACGAGCATCGCCAGCAATAAGCCCTACGACCAGTTCGCCCAGGAGCTGATCACGGCCACGGGCAGCAATTTCCGGGCGCCGCCGACCAATTTCTACCGCGCCTTTCTCAAGCGGGATCCGCAGAACGTGGGCGAAGTGGCGGCCTTGATCTTCATGGGCGCCCGGATGGGTTGCGCCCGCTGCCACGGACATCCCACGGAGAACTGGACGCTCGACGACAACCTCGGCCTGGCCGCCTGCTTTGCCCAGTTGCGCTTCAAGACGACCATGCAGTGGAAAGAAGAAATCGTCTACGTCAACCCGGCGCAGACCCTGCCCCACCCGCGGACCGGCGAGCCGATCAAGCCGAAGCTCCCGGGCGGGGACGCGCTGGAGTTGAAGGGTGACCAGGACGTGCGGGTGAAATTCGCCCAGTGGCTCACGGCCCCCGACAATCCCTGGTTCGCGCGAAACATCGTCAACCGCATCTGGTTCTGGCTCTTGGGGCGGGGAATCGTGCACGAGCCCGACGACCTGCGGCCCACGAACCCGCCGGAGAATCCCCAGTTGTTGGATTGCCTGGCCAAAGAGCTCGTCGGCCACAAGTACGACTTGAAACACGTCTATCGGCTGATCTTGAACTCGCAGACCTACCAGCGCTCTTCCCAGGCGAATGCGGGGAACCGGCAGGACGTGGCCCATTTCTCCCATTACTACGTGAAGCGCCTCGGCGCGGAGACGCTGCTGGACGCCATTGGCCGGGTGACGGAGCGGTGGGACACCTATCGGAGCATCATTCCCGAGCCCTTCGTGGTTCTGCCCGAAGGTTTCCGGGCCACGCACCTGGCCGACGGGAGCGTCAGCCTTCCGTTCCTGGAGTTGTTCGGCCGCCCGCCGCGCGACACGGCCTACGAGTCGGACCGCGATCTGCAACTGTATTCGCGGCAGACGCTGCACCTGTTGAACTCGAGCGACGTGCAGGGCAAGATCAGCACCAGCCCCTGGTTGATCCGGCTGCTGAAAGAGACGGCGGACGACGCGAAGATCGTCGAACAGATGTACTTGGCCACGTTGTCGCGGCCGCCGCGCGCCGAGGAGGCGAAGAAGATCCTCGTCTACCTCTCGGTTGCGGGCAAGGGTGACGCGGACACCGCCCAGGCCGAGCAGCAGAAGATCGCCCAGGACACGCTGGCCAGCGTCCGTCAGCAGCGGGCAAAGGCCAACGCCGAGTACGAGGCGGCCGGGCGGGCGGTCAAAGCGGCCCTGGCTGCTGCTGCCGAAGCCAAGGACGCCGAGGCCAAGACCGCCGCCAAGACGACCGCCGCCAAGCAACGGAAGCTGGCCGCTGCGGCCAAGGCCCGGCGCGACAAATTCGCGGCGGGAGAGAAGGCCGCCGTGGCCAAGTTCACCAACGCCAATAAGACGCTCGCGGCCGCCCAGGCCGCGGTCAAGGCCCGCCGGGACCAGGCCTTCCAGGACCTCTTGTGGGCGCTGCTGAATACCAAGGAATTCGTGTTCAACCACTAAACGTCGAACATTCGTCATCGAAACCAATACGGCACTTACTGTTTTCAGAAGGAGGGATCGGCCATGTTGGACATTCACGGTCGAGAAGTTACGCTCAGCGGCCGCGGGGTATGCCGGCGAGATTTTATCCGCGTGGGGGCCCTCGGCCTGACCGGCCTGACGATGGCCGACTGGCTGAGGATGCAGGCCTGCGGAGAAACGAAAAAGGAGCCCAAGGCGAAGGCGGTGATCCAGCTCTGGATGAACGGTGGTCCCTCGCATCTGGACACCTTTGATCCCAAGCCCGACGCCGGCGCCGAGTATTGCGGTCCCTATCGCAATCCGATCGCGACGAACGTGCCCGGCATCAAGCTCTGCGAGACGCTCCCCTTGTTGGCCAAGCAGGCCGACAAGTACGCGATCATCCGCAGCATCACCCACGGCGATAGCGGGCACGAGACGGCGACCTACGTCATGCAGACTTGCACCATGCCCGGCGAGTTGGCCTATCCCGCGGTGGGCGCCGTGGTGGCCTACAAGAAACACGAAGCCGGCTACAAGGGCTTGCCCCCGTACATGTCGATCAGCGCGCCGCTGGGCCGGTTCACCGAATCGGGGTTCCTGGGCACGAACTACCGGGTGTTTGCCACCGGCGGCGACCCGAACTCGAACCTGGTCCGCGTGGAAGGGCTCGCCCCGCCCGCCGGCGTCACCGACGAACGCCTCAAGGACCGCCGCACGCTCCTGCAGTCGGTCGACACGATCGGCCGGGACCTGGAGAAGAACCAGAAGTACGAGGCGATGGATTCCTTCCAGGAACACGCGTACAGCATTTTGCTGGGCGACGCCAAGAAAGCGTTCGACATGTCCGAGGAAAAAACCAAGGTCCGTGAACGCTACGGCCGCAACAGCTTCGGCCAGTCCTGCCTCCTGGCCCGCCGGCTGGTGGAGCGCGGCGTTCCCTTTATCACCATCAACTCCGGCGGATGGGATACCCATCGCGATAATTTCGGGCGGATGAAAGTCCTGCTTCCGCCGCTCGACCAGGGCTTCTCGGCGCTCTTGGAAGACCTGGCCCAGCGCGGACTCTTGCAGAGCACGATCGTCACTTGGTTCGGCGAGTTCGGACGCACGCCGAAGATCGACTGGAAGCCGCCATGGGACGGCGGCCGCCATCACTACGGCAACGCCATGTCGGTCGTGGTGGCCGGCGGCGGATTCAAGGGCGGGATGGTCGTCGGCTCCACGGACGACAAGGGGGCGTTTCCCAAAGATCGCAAGCTCTATCCGTGGGACCTCTCGGCCAGCATGTACACCCTGCTAGGGATCAACCCGCGCAGCAGACTTCCGCACCCGCACGGCTGCGTGGCCTACGTCACGCCGCCGCCCAGCGGCGAGTTCCAAAGCGGAGGGCTGCTGACGGAGATTATGTAGTTCGGCCCCAGCGCGTAGCTAGGGGCGCTGGGAATCGAGGATCGAATAAGCAACGTCATCAGCGACCAAACGAAGAAATAGAATAGCCGGGGGCTAACGGCCCCCGGAGAGAAATCCCGAAATCCTCGCACATTCCGGGGGCTGTTAGCCCCCGGCTATTGCGACCTTGGTTTTCTGCGTGTCGATATCTGAATCTAAGCGTCGATAAACGTCGTCGTGTTGCCTGATTCTTCTGGGGATCAAAGGGGATAGCTCGCATGATAACGCACCCTGCATTTGGCGTGACGATGGCGGTTTGCCTGGGACTTTCGCTGCCCGGCCTGCGTGCGGCAGACGTCTCTGCCAAGCGACCGCCCTTGACGATTCCCGTCAGCCTGGCCAATCAGCCGGCCGGGGCCATCGCCTGCCAGGTGACCCCGGGACCGGCGGTCCCGGTCAACGCGCTGGCGTTCAGCCCGGACGGAAAAACCTTGGCCGTGGGAGGCTACCAGGAGGTTCTGCTCTGGGACCTCTCCGGCGCCAAGCTCGCCCGGCGAATCGCGGCCGGTGGGCAGGTGGGCGCGGTGGTCTTTCTCAAGGACGGAAAGACGCTGGTCGTCGGCGAGGGGGATCCGGGATCGGCGGGCGCCGTGCGGTTTCTCGACGTCCAAACCGGCCAGGAAACCTTTCACTCCGACGACCTGAAGGACGTCGTTCGCTCGTTGGCCCTCAGCCCGGACGGCACGCTCTTGGCAGCCGGCGGGGCAGGCGTGCTGGGCTACGTGTGGAACGTCGCGGAGAAGAAGCTCGCCACCACCATCCAGGGTCATACCGACCGGATATTGCACGTCTCCTTCAGCCCGGACGGGAAGTTTCTCGCGACCGCCGGCGCCGACAGCACGGCCCATGTCTGGAAGGTCGGCGCCTGGACCTCGGTGGCGAAGTTTACCGAAGCTCAGGCCATACACGGCGCCGCTTTCTTTCCCGACGGCATCCAAGTGCTGCTGGCCATCGGCGGGCCGCAGACGTCGGGCCTGCGGCTGCGGAAGATCGATACCCCACCCTTTCGACGACCGATCGGCATTGGCGACGTCCTGCCGCTGGGCATGGTCGGGCCCACGAAGGCCGGCCGGGTGTACATCCCGTGCAGCGACAAGACCGTGAAAGTCGTCGACGTTCGCACCGCGGCAGTGTCGGCCACGCTCGGCGGGCATCAAGATTGGGTCTACGCGGTGGCGCTCTCGGCCGACGAAACCCTGCTGGCCTCCGCAGCCGCCGATGGGACCGTGAACCTGTGGAGCAGCCAGAAGCACCGGCTGCTGGCCACGCTGGTGCAGCTCGCGCCGCGCACCGATACGTGGCTTATCGTTACCCCGCCGGGTTATCTCGCCACCTCGTCGCCGGCCGCGCTGCGGTGGAAAGCGGAAACGGCGTCGTTGCCGCTCGATCGGTTGACGGCTCGGTTGCAGAACTCGGCGCTGGTCGGCAAAGTGATTGCCGGCGAGAAGGTCAAACCTCCCGTCCTGAAGTAATCAACACCTGTCCCGTTGTGTAGAGGCGATCCAGCCATGAAAGAACGGTTTCGACGATGGGCTCGCGTGGCGCGGTTGGCGGTCCTGGCGGTGCTGGCGATTCCCCTTCTGGGCCAATCCTCGGCCCGGGCCCAGTCGCAGCCCCAGATCGCCTACATCCTGCCGGCCGGCGGCCAGCGGGGGACGACGGTCAACGTCAACGTTCGCGGCCGGTTCTTGATGGGAGCCACCCAGGTGCACGTTTCCGGCAAGGGCGTGACCGGCAAGATACTCTCCAGCGAGCGGCCGCCGGTCGACAAGAAGCAGCCCCGGCGGCTGGATGTCGTGGCCAATCCGGACCTGGCCCATATCCAACTCACGCTGGAGGGCGACGCCCCCGTGGGCGAGCGGGACCTGCGGGTGGTCACGCCTGGCGGGGTCAGCAATCGCTTCCGCTTCTATGTCGGCCAGGTTCCGGAGGTCAACGAGGTCGAACCCAATTCGACGCTCGCCGAGGCCCAAACGCTCCCGTCGCTGCCGGTGGTGGTCAATGGCCAGGCCTTCCAGGCCGACCGCGACTTCTTCCGCTTCCGGGCCAAGGCGGGAGAAATGCTGGTCTTCGAAGTATACGCGGAGAAAATCCTCCCCTACATCGCCGACGGCGTTCCCGGCTGGTTTCAGCCCTCGCTGACGCTCTACGACGCCGAGGGGCGGGAGGTGGCCTTCGCCGACGGCTTCCGCCATCACCCCGACCCCGTCCTGTTCTACAAGGTCCCCAAGGACGGCGAGTACGCGATCGAAATCAAGGACATCCTCTATCGCGGCCGCGACGATTTCGTCTACCGGCTGAGCATCGGGACCATGCCCTTTATCACGCACGTCTTCCCGCTCGGCGGGCGGCATAACTCGGAGGTGCGGGTGAAGCTGTCCGGCGTCGGCTTGCCCGCCGCCGAAACGACCCTCGCGCTGGCCGCCGACGGTCCCGCCCGGCAGAGCGTGCAAGTCAGCGCCAAGGGTTTTCTCTCCAACGCCGTGCCGTTCGCCGTGGGCGACCTGCCGGAAATGACCGAAACGGAGCCGAACAATTCGCCCGAGCAGGCCAACCGGATTACGCCGCCGGTGACGGTCAACGGCCGGATCGACTCGCCGGGCGACGTCGATTACTACGTCATCGCCGCGCAAGCCAAGCAGACCCTGGTGATGGAAGTTTTCGCCCGGCGTCTCGATTCACCGCTGGATTCCCTGTTGACCCTTTTCAACCCCAAAGGGAAGCAGATTTTGGAGAACGACGATACGGTGGACAAGAGCGAGGGGCTCGTCACGCACCACTGCGATTCGTACCTGACGTACACCTTCCCCGCCGCGGGCAACTACATGCTGCGGATTGCCGACGCCCAGGGCAAGGGGGGCGACGAATATGCCTACCGGCTGACGGTGGCGCCGCCGCAGCCGGACTTTCTCCTGCGGCTTCGGCCTGACAACCCGCGGACGCCGCAAGGCGGTTACACCCAGTTCGGCGTGACCGCGTTCCGGCGGGATGGTTTCAACGGCGAGATCAAGCTCGCGCTCAAGGGCCTGCCCGAGGGATTCTCCGCCCAGAGCGAAGTCATCCCGGCGAAGCAGAACGAGGCCCGCATGATGATCAGCGTCGCGCCCGGGGTTCCGCTGGGGCTCTATTCTCCCACGGTCCTGGGAACCGCGCACATTGGCGACAAGGACGTGATCCACCAGGCGTCGCCCTGCGAAGAGGTCATGCAGGCCTTTTACTACATGCACAATATCCCGTCGCGGGAGTTCTCGCTGGCCGTTATCGAACGGGGCCCGTTCACGCTCACCCTCGATTTGCCGCCGCGGGAGGTTCTGAAGGTCCCGCGCAGCGGCCGCGTCGAGGTGGTCGTCAAGGTGACGTTCAAGAAGGGCGTGAAGCCCGGGGTGATTACGCTGAAGCCCACCAGGATTCCGCAAGAGTGGCACATCGAGGCGACGCCCATCCTGCCCGGCCAGAATCAGTCCACCATCACCATTACCGTCTTCGGCAACAAGGCCGTACATTCCGGACAGCGCGGCCAACTCATCGTTACGGCCACCATGAAACTGGACAAGACGACCGTCTTCGGTTACGTGCCCGTCATCCCGTACGAGGTGCAATAAACGCGTTCTGCGCGGTTCTTGCTACTGCCCCAACGCCCCTCCATTGCAATGGAGGGGATTTGCTCAACGGTCGTATCGAGTCCTGTTTTGCTTGTGAAACAGCTCAGCCGCTCAATCCCCGGGATTGCAATCCCGGGGCGTTTTCCGTGTTCCGCAATCAATGCGGGAGTTGATAATTTCCTGCCAGCCGCAGCAACTGCAACTTGATGGTCTTGATCTCGAACGGCCGGAAATCGAGGTGCAGCGCGTTGTCGGCCACCGCCAGCCTGCGGCCGGGGTCCTCCATGAGATTGACTTCCTCGGCCGTGACGACTTGCGCCGTCAGCCGGATCTTCGCCGTTGTCGGCCGGCCCTCCGCCTCGTACACCCGCAGCACCACGGCGCCCTCGGCTCCGGGCTTGAGCGCGGAGACGACGACGTTCGGCGGAGCGATGTCGAGGAATCCCCATCGCCGGGGCAGCACGCCGGGGTGCGAAGCCGCCGTGCCGGCCAGCAACGGATGGTTGAACTCCAGTCCGTCGCGATAGACGCCCGCCTGGCGCCAGTCGCCGGCATGGGGGACCAGGGCATAATCGAACCTAAACTCCTCGCCCAACTCGAAGCCGGAATCGGACGACATGCCCGGCTCGTAGCCGCCGCCGAAACCGTAGGCCTGGATCCGCGTGCTTCGCAACAGCGACAGCATCATCGTCCCGCCGGTGACGACATTACCGGGCAGGCCGCGGTTCAACAGGGCGACTCCCCGCTGGCCGTTGCCGTAGTCGACCCAATTCTGGGCCGGGAACTCGATCCCCGCCGGCCGCCGCATGGCGCCGAAGGGAATTTCGTGGACGCTCTCGCCGTCGCGGAGCGACGTGGGAAACAACGCTCGGTAACGGACGAATCGATCCTGGTTCACGATTTGCGTGTGGATGTCGATCCGCCGCACTCCCGTATAGAGACGGACCGTGGTGGCGAACTTGCCCTTCTGGCCGAAGGGATGCGCGATCGTGAACTCGGAGACGACCGGACCGCGGCGCACCGTGCCGCGCGTGCCGGGTGTTTCGCTGCTCTTGGCGGCCTTGCCCGCCTGCGGCACCGCGCTTTGGGTTGTCATGGCGATGCTGCTGCCGCCGTCCAGGTTGTGGTACAGCTCCCACAAGTCGCCATGGTCCTCTTCCCGAGCCACGACGTTGGCGGGACCGCTCAAGGCATTCCACTGTTCCGGCTTGACGATCAGACGCGTGATGGCGCCGCCGGCCGAGTCGAATTCGACGCGGTACCGGTCGTTTTCCAGCACCGGCTCGTCCTGCGTCTTCGCGGTCGCCGCCGGCGCGGCCAGCGGCAGCAGGCGATAGACGGAGTATCCCAGC
>Ga0182014_10005971_pt1 | contig 13347 bp, 12 predicted proteins | sample 612S2DmetaG_FD_120489 | JGI IMG/M metagenome (GOLD analysis project Ga0182014, IMG submission 120489) | Permafrost microbial communities from Stordalen Mire, Sweden - 612S2D metaG | ecosystem: Environmental > Terrestrial > Soil > Wetlands > Permafrost | place: Sweden: Stordalen | collected... | reverse complement strand
CTCAAACAACGCGGCCACGACCCCATTCGAACCATTACGGACGCCTTGACGTCTTACCTCATAACCCGTCACCTTCCTCCGCTTCCTGAGCCAAAACCCACTTCAGACGGCTGAAGTTTCACAAATCCGTGAACACCTTGACGTCCCTCGCTGCCTGGCTGACGGCGTTCAACTTGACGTCCCAGGGAAGGCGTTTCGCATAGGCGATCAGGTAGTGTCCGATGCGCTGGCCGCGTTGCATGGCGGCGGACCGCATGAGCTCGACGTTGAAGGTGGTGCATTGGCTGGAGGCGGCGCCATTGCCCCAGTTTTCTCCCCAAATCGCGTTCTGTCCCTCGTTTTCCAGCAGTTCGAAGTAATCCACGCCCAGGGCATAGAAGTTCGCGCAATAGGTGGCGCCATCACTGAAGTTTACGGTTACCGGGAACGTTCCCTTGTAGGCCGCGAAGGCCAACTCGCGCTGGAGTTGCAAGAATTTGCTTAGCGTGCGCGTGCGGAACTTTTGGGAATAATAGTAGAGCGCCGGCCTCTTGTCGCGCTGCGATTCGTCGACCGGCCGAACTCCATCCCAGGCGGCCACACCGAGGTCTGCCGGCGTTTTTCCGAGTTCCTTCATCCACTGCCGGAATTGCTCCGTGCATGCCGGGCAGTTAGCAACGTGCGAAAGCGGTTGCCCCGCGGGCTCATCCATGAGCATGCAATACGCGATGTTCTCGACCTTCTTTCCCTCTTTTCGGAACCTGTCGGCCGCCGCGGCGAATGCTTCCTTCATGGCTTTCTTGTCGGGCTGACAATAGCAGTCATGTTTCATGTGCCACGCGCCGCCGATGATCTCCTTTTCTCGATTGGAAAACCCGTAATGCTCGAGGGTCTTCCATTCGCGATCAGTCACGTTGTGATCCAGGGGCCGATCCGTCGACTCCAGAGCCGCGAGGACAAAGAACGGATATTGCACCGGCTTTTTTCCGATCCGCGGCCATCGTGCGGCATCCGCCAGCTTGGCGGTCGCTTGCGCGATGTCCATGTCCATCGCGAGTTTGGAAAGATTTTCAGGACTCAGACTTGGCGGCACAACGATGCAGCACATCCCCGGGGCGGCGTCTCGCTCCATTGTTCTCAGGATCTTTCGGTCGTCGGGTTCGGAGGCAAATGCGAATTGTGCCTTGAACCGTGGCGCGATGTGGTAATAATCGTATCGTGCCGACGTCGTCAGGATGGCCCCGGAGTCCTGGTACACCATTCGCGTAATATTCACCCATCCGGTGCTCTCGTTCTTGCGCAGATAGGACTTGGAATCTCTCGGCCGCAAGTCGAGCTCCAGCCCGGCTTTGGAAAGGGCATCGTGCTCGTACCAAGGATCACGGAAATGGTCGGCAAAGATGTGGATGTATACCGGCTTCTCATGGCAGTCGCCAAGCGTGACTTTCATATAGATCTGCGGGCCGTAGGCAAGATGGTCCGGCTTCAGATTCTTGTCATCGGTCAGCAATACGCAGTCGACGAGTCTGGCGTTGTGGCGGCAATTCTGCCCCCGGTACTTGCTCAACTGAAAAACGCACGGGCCGCCCTCCAGACGAACGTCCAAGGTGTCCCACAGGTAGTTCCAAGGTTGAACTTCCTTGTTCCTAGCGACGAGGTCGAAATCCTTGCGGGCGGTTTCCTTCCCATTCTGCAGCACGGCGACGCGAAACGGTCCTCGCTCCGGACTCTGCATATACCGGACGTGCAGCCGGTAGTCGCCGGCGGCCGGGATCGTTACGGTGGTGGTCGCGGTCGAATTGCCCGCCCCAACTGCGCCCCAAAGGGCCTTGGCGCAAGACGCCTTGCGTGCCATTCCTTCCAAGTTGCCGGCCGTGGCTATCTTCCAGCCGTCGCCGGTTACCTGAAACTTTTCGGCTTCGACAAAGAGCGTTGCCGCGCTCGCCAGTGGAGCATTCAATAATCCTACGGTCAACGTCATCCACACAACCGCGCCCGTCAGGACGAAGTTGTCGTGAAGTCTTATTGGCAGCTTCATCGTCTATTCCTTTTCGCGGTGAGCGATCTCATTGGCCGGGATTCGCCATAGAGGCTCCGCTCGGATACGCTCCGAGCGACCACTTTCCCCCAGGTTAGCCGATCGCTGCACGGGATACCAGTTGGCCCGCGGACTCTCTCGCCGACCATCCGGTCTCAACAACCGTTTTGATGGGTGAGGGGCATCGGCAGAGTGCAGACCTGGCCGTTCATGGCCGACTGGCTCAAGAAATCAATCGTTTCTCGGTTGTCCTAACAAACCACCCGCTTTTCGGAGCGCCTCTAGCGGTTCCATTAAAGGGTATCGCCGAGCAATCCGGGACACAAGCGACTACGGCTGGCAGAGAATCGCCGGCGGCCGGCCTGGCAAAGGAACGATTGGTGGGGCAGATTCTCTAGCCTTCGCCAACGGACCGACGGGCATCAGGATCGCCTGAAGAATCTAATCTCGGACGCCTGCCGGATACCAAAAACGCGCTTGGGCAGTAGGCGCGGGAGATCACCATGCTAAGATAGGTGGCCGAATGAGCCTGGGTCGTTCCCAAGCTCACTGCAAATGAGAAAGAGCGGGCGAAATGAAAGGGCATTCTGCATGAAGGCAAAATGCTTTTTTCTTGTTTCGGCTTTCTCGTTGGTCCCTTGCTACGTGCAGGCCGGTTTGGCCGACGCGCCGAACGGGATAATCGACCAGTTCGTGATCCTCGTTCACTCGTTCACGCTGTCCACCGTGCAGGAACGGTTCGTCGTCGGCAGGAACCTGGAGGCATTGATCTCGGTTATCAAGTCGGCGGAAGTAAAATCTCAGATGCAATGAAGAATGTTTGCCCATCCTTGGCCGATGATCGCAAAAGCTGAGTGCATACCGCTGCCACCGATCTGGTGACACTCGAAGCCGCAGACGCTTCGGTCATGCACAGCGTCAACGTGTGGCGAAGTATCGCCGCTAATCGATCTCGGTTTCCCGATATTCCAGCAAACATCTGGCCGAGACGAGACGTGTCGTAAAAGGACCGGAATCTGGAACTTCTTCCAGGCCGTCGGGAACTAACCGCCGAATCTGCTCGTCTTAGAGGTAGGAGGGTTCAGCAGATTTCCCTCATTGTGACCACGGAGAATTATTGCGCCCGTTCATTCCAGAACGTGGGTTCCCTGTTTGCGGTTCGTGCAGTTGATTTCAATCGTCCGGCGCATTTCCGGCCCCTCGCTTGACGGTATCGCGACAAAGAGTCGCGGTGGCGGGGGTTCGCTGAATTCGTAGCTGAAATCGTAGCTGCGGTGTTTGCCGCCCGGCTTCAGACTGAAGGAAAACGTTCCGAACGACGTTCGGAGCCCCGTCAGGCCCAAGGGGCGTCTCGCCGCGAACCAGGCATCTGGGACACCGGAAAGCAAATGCAGCCCGTCCCGCGTTTCAAGACACAAGCTGGCAAGAATCATCGACAGAATTCGGCCGTTGCCGCTGGCGTTGGGCTGCCACGGCAACAGCCAGGGAAGTTGCGGGCAGTAGCGCTCCTGCGTCATATGTACGTCTCGCGATGTCGAGTAGGCGAGCGTCGCGTAGAAGTATCGAAGGGCCTTGATGTGTTCGCCTCGCTCCAGCCACACCCGCTGCCAAATCCGCTCCGAAGAATTGACATAATACAGGTCGATCCTGCCGCCGGCCGACTGCTCCTGACGCTGTTTCAGCGTCGCATCCTCCATGGTTCTCATGTGGAAAGCGAACCAGTCGTTCATACAGCCGGCCCGGCGCAACGACTTCTCGATCATCGGCACGAGCGGATCGCCGGGCGGGAGCACTCCGGCGCCGATCAGCGCCGGCGGGCCCTCGAAAATCGCCGTGGCTTGCACTTTCGCCGGATCTTCGTAGATGTCGCTGGGGACCCATTTCAACGCGGCATCGAACGGATGCGGTTTCAGCGCGCGACGTGTCGCCTCCAGGATGCATTTCCGATAGTCGTCGGCCTCTTGCCGCAGCCACACGGCCTCCGACAATTGGGCAAGCTCGTAAGCGCGGGCCAGGCGATCGAGACCTTGCCAGGTGTAAGCGTCGGTGAACAGGTTGTAGGCCCGCTGCGGCCAGTCCGAGGAGCGCCCGGCAGGCATAAGCCCATAGTGCAAGACTTTCTTGCCATCGGCCGTCATCTGTTTGGTGCGGGCCCGCTGGCCTTGAATCCAACGCGCAGCCCTGAGCAACGATGGCGAGTCGCGGCGAAGCGCTGCCCAATCGCGGCTGCAGATTGCGTGCTGGGCGAAGATGCCAAGGATCGAGCCGGTCTCACACATCCAATGGATGTACGGTCGAAAACATCCTTCCGCAGTGGAAATGTCCCCCTCCGGTCCGTGGCTGCCTTGCTGCGTTGTGAGGAAGTAATCCAGCACGCGGCGGACCTCCTCGTGAAACCCTTGGGCGTCCATCACCGTGAGAAAATGCGACGATTCCCAGCCGTAAACGACCGCAAAGCTGCTGGACCCGCCCTGGCCCGGTTTGCAGTAGGTTAGGCCCGGCGAACTGCCGAGGAACTGAAGGTCGTTGAGCGTGAGCGTGCGGTAAACGTCATCCACCAGAGTCTCTGGCGTCTGGATAGCCGCAGCCCGCTGAAGGCAGCGCTCCCATCGCTTGGCTTGGCGGGCATACTCTTCATCGAACGAAAGCCGGAGCAATCGGTCCTTCTCTTTCAGTTTGAACGTTTTCCTTTCGCGCCAATCGGACTGCTGGATCATCGATGCCGGAAGCCCTTCATAGGGAACGATCATCTCAATCTGCGCTTCGCTCCGATTCCCAAAAGAGACCGTCAGTGCGAGGGCGCCCGCCACCTTGTTGTCGGCGGCAATCGAAATGTTGTCGCCCGGACGAATGGCGTCGAAGATGGTCTCGCCGTCGTGTTGCACACCTCCGTCGCAACGCAGGCGCAGGCTCGACTCCCAACCCGGCGACCAGGGCTCGAAGACGATGTAGTCCTCGTTCGGGTGAGAATAGTAACGGGCTTGCGGCGCTCTTACCGACAACCAGCCCAACTTGACGACGCGTGGAGAGCTGCTGTTCTCGCGCCGGATCTGCAATCGCACCATCACCAGTCGCCGCCCGGCCGCGTCTTCCGTGGTGAACGAGGTCTGTCGGAAGACGAATCCCGCCTGAACGATCTGTTGCGTCAGCAGCGGAAATGCACCCCGCGCAAAGTGCTGTTCCGTCCGCTTGAAGTCGAAGGATTCCGGCTTTCCATCCACGATCAAGATGAAGCCGAAGCCCGTTGGGGACAAGTCGGACGCGGTCGCGTCCTTCATGAGGAACTTAAGGTCCGGCCGGGCCTCGACAATCTTGTAGTCGCACGGTTGGTGCAAGAAGATCCTTTTGGTGCCCGGCAGAGAGTAATGCTTTGACAGCAATTCATAGGACGGGACGCCATCGCCACTTGGCAGTCCTTCGGCGAATGCGATCCGGCAGCATAGGCACAGGATCGAATAGGCGACACAAGCTATCCGCATGTCCATCGTACGGCTCCGCGGCAATAGGTTCGGCTGATCTTGGGCGGGAGACTTGATCGGACGAGGAGACCCATCCGTCCGGTCCGAGCGGCGAATGAGAACGTCGTATGCCTTAAACCGATATTTCCCATTTGCAGTAAGCCCGGAGGCGATCCAAGCTCGTTCGGCGGTCCATTTTAACATAGCGCCCCCCCGTGTCTAGCGCCCAAGCCGATTTTGTGTGCTTGGCTACCATTTTCCTTCGCCTGAAAACCGTATGCCCCGCCTCTGCCGGGGGAAAGACGGCAGCTTTCGGCACTTCGTGTGCGCGGCGACGCCCATTTGTCAATCGTTTCGCCGCCCTTCCGTTTACGCAGGTGCCCTCGCGACCGATGGTGGCGGCATTGCCAGTCGTTTGATCCGTTCCAGCGAGGGGGCCAAGACGGCCGGCAACGTCCGCGGCTCGCCCGTCGTGGCCGGCAACCTGTTCTTCGCTTGCGAAAACCCCATGGCCAACAACCAAGGCCATGCAGGCCGAGTACGGTGCGCGCTGCCGTGGAAGACCTTGCTGCAGCGAGGGAAGACGTTTCGCTGTTGGTCAGTTGTCGGCGTAGCGCCGGCCGGCCAGATGCGGCGCGCTTTTCTCTATTATGTCGAGCGCGAGCGGGCGCAGCCCTATCGGCCATTGCTGCACTATAACTCCTGGTACGACATCTCTTGGAAGGACCGCTGCTTCACGGAGGCGGAATGCCTGGAGGCAATCAACCTCTTCGGCCGCGAGTTGGTCGAAAAGCGGGGTGTTCGGCTCGATGCCCTGGTCTTCGACGACGGGTGGGACGATCCGCAAACGCTGTGGCGGTTCAGCGCCGCGTTTCCCGGCGGCTTCCTGCCGCTTCGGGATGCCGCGGCCCGCTACCAGTCGTTCGTCGGCGTGTGGTTCTCGCCTTTCGGGGGCTATGGGACGAAAAAGGAGTTGCGGCTCAAATACGGACGGTTGCAGGGCTTCGAGACGAACAGCCACGGTTTGCCGGGCTTGCGGCTTGAGACGTCAGCCGCGAAGCACGTATCGAGTCGCGGCGAGTACGAGCAGGCGCTGGTCTACCGGGTTACTGAGAAGATCAGCGGAGCATGCGTTGTGTTCACGGGTGACACGAGCTATCATCCGCCGATCGCGGAGTTTGCCAAAGAGGTTCCGCTCTTGCTGCATGACGTGTGCTCGCCGAATACCATACGAAGCATATCAGGGTTGTTGGGGCGGGCTGTTGTCTACTACCATCACATCGACGCCGGGGAGGGTCTGCAACAGGCGATCCAAAATGGATCGGCTGAACCAACGGCGATGGAAGGGCTGCCGCGTCCGTCCGAGGACGACGTGGGTAATCCCATATTCCTTGACGAAGGCGGCGATGGTACTGATGAGGTCGGCGCCTTTGAAGGCGAGCGACGTGCCGCCCAACTGTCGGGCAAGGTCCAAAGTGTTCCCGATCTGACGTTGCGTGGCCGCATCGACTTGTTCGGGCGATTCGCGGGGCGTCTGGACGTAGACAGCATACCAAGGAGCGCCTAAACGGCTGGCGATCCGAGCAGCCTTTCGCAGCAGGGCAGCGGCGTGCGGGCTCCGCGAACTCAGGCAAACCATGAGCCGCTCCGAGCCGGAGGACGGCTCACCGCTTCGCTGCTCGTCCTCTCGTCGAGACCGATCAAGCAGGAAAGCGATCTCTTCCATCGCCAGTTCGCGGAGTTGCGTCAGTTTCTCCGGCGCGAAGAAGTTCTCCAGCGCCGTTTGGATTCGCTCTGCCGGATAGATTTTCCCCGCCTGAAGCCTCTCGCGCAAATCTTCGGCAGAGAGATCGACGTTGACGATCTGGTCTGCCATCGTAACCACATAGTCGGGAAGACGCTCCTTGACGCGCACGCCCGTGGCGCGTTCGACGATGTCATGGAGGCTCTCCAAGTGCTGGATGTTCAGAGTGGTGATGACATTGACGCCGGCGTGCAGGATTTCCTCGACATCCTGATAACGCTTTGCATTGCGGCTGCCGGGGGCATTCGTGTGCGCCAGCTCATCGACCAAGGCGATGGTGGGCCGCCGCTGGAGTACCGCATCGATGTCCATCTCTTCTAAAACGATGCCACGGTACTCAATGCGTCGGCGAGGCACCTGTTCCAGTTCGTCGATTTGGGCGATGGTCTCTGCTCGACCATGCGCCTCGACGAAGCCGATGATCACATCGACTCCCTGCCGCCGCAGCCGGTTTCCCTCCTGGAGCATGTCGTAGGTCTTGCCCACCCCGGCGGCGAAACCAAGATAGATTTTCAGCCGGCCGCGCTGCTGGCGACGAATGAGATCCAGGAATCGCTCCGGCTTGGGCGGCAATTCGTCGGTCGACACCGTTTCTACCTCTGCGGATTGTGATTCGTGAAGTCTCGGCCGTTCTGTCCAAAATGGCTGGGGACAGTCTCCTTGTCCTGCGTCCAGACGGGCAGCGATATCCGAAAGACGGTCACCTTCCCCGGCTGGCTTTCGCACTCCACCGTGCCGCCGTGGGCCGTGACGATCTCCTTCACAATCGCCAATCCCAGACCACTGCCCCCTTGGCGCGTATCTCCGGGTACCCGGAAGTACCTCTCGAATACCACCGGCAGGTACTGAGGAGGGATCCCGCAACCGGTGTCGGCGACCGAGAAAACGACCCTGCCATCGGCCGATTGCGCAGCAAGGGCAATCCGTCCGCCTTGGGGCGTGTGGACCAGCGCGTTGTCGAGCAAATTCTGCAACGCGTGTTGGAACTGGTCCACATCTACGGCCACGGGGGGCAAATCGCCGGCCGCATCCATCGTAAGCTCGATGCCTCGATCCTCGACTCGCGGCCGAAAGGACTCGGTTGCGGACTGTAGCAGGGCCAGTGGCCTTTCTGGTTGCAGATGGAGTTGCACCCGCCCTTGTTCCAGCCGCGCCAAGTCGAGCAAGTTGTTGATCATGACCAGCAGCCGCTCGGCGTTATCGCGGGCATCCACAACCAGTTCGAGTTGCTTGGGCGCAAGCGGCCCGAGGTTTTCCTCCAAGAGAAGGTGGAGCACAAGGCGGATGCTCGTCAGGGGAGTCTTTAACTCGTGACTCACGGTGGCCACGAGATTGCTCTTCATCTCGTCGAGCAGGCGAAAGCGGGTAATATCTTCCAGGAGCACTGCGGCACCGATCGTCGCGCCATCCGCATCGCGGATCGGCAGGATGCGCGGCAGAAAGAAGTGATTGTCCTCTCCCATTTGCAGCACGACGGCCTTGTCGAATCCCTCCGGCAGGTACTCGCGGCGGTTTTGCAGAACCTCCGCCAGAGGTTGCCGCAGTTGATCGGGCGGCTGCCAAACCAACGGCGTCCCGTCCTCCGCTTCCATCGGTACCACCCCAAAGATGCGGTGCGCCATCGGATTGGCCAGTTCCACGTGTTGTTGTGCATCGACCACGAGGACGGGATCGGGAAATGAGTTGATCGTGGCCTGGCTCGTCTTCTGTGCGCGGATCAATTGTGCCTTGTGTGACTGACGGTAATCACGAAGCTGGCGGGCCATGGAATTGAAAGCGCTCGCCAGTTCCCCCAATTCATCCTCTGACGGGACGGGCACGAGTTGATCCAGGTCGCCCGCACCGATGGCGGCGGCCGATTCGGTAACGGCGCGAATCGGGTACAGGATCGTGCGAATCGTGCCGCCGATGAGGAATACGGCTAGGGCAATACCGATCGCCAAGCCGCCGCTATACCAGATCAGGGAGGAATGGGCCAAGCGGCGCGCTTGCCGGTTGGCCTCTTCCATGTTGTCCTGGTTGATCCGCAGAATCTCGCCCGAAACGGCTTTGATCCCGCAAAATCTGCCGTAGAGTCCGGCCGCGTTCTGTTCGCCAAAGTAGAGCTTGTCCCGTTTTTGGCTTGCCTGTTTGAAGAACTCTTCTCCTTGACGCCGATATTGGTTGCTCAGTGCTGTCAGCTTATCCGCCAGTTCTCCTTCCCCGGGCAAGGTAATGTTGTGTTGCTCCCTGGATAGGGCGGCGTCGTACAGTTTCCAGCTTGCCTTGTACTGCTTGTACGATTCCTTTTCCCGCCCGGCCAGCGCGAACTGGAACGAGGAGTCGATACGTTCCAGGGCCTCATTCAGGTCGCGCATGTAGATCACGCTATCGTAGTTCTCTCGCAAAATCTCATCAATGCGATTGCCGAGATGGTAAATCAGAATGATCCCGGTCCCGCCGAGGGCGACCAGCAGGGCAAACAGAGGAACCATGGCCACAATGATTCGGCGGCGAAAAGTCATGATCGTGCTCCTCCCCATGTAATTCAACTCATTCCTTTAGCCGCCATCGTCGAATCGCGACGAAGGACCAGATGCCCTCAACGAGTCCGAAAGGCCATGCTCCTTGAAGAAAGCCATAGGTCGATCCCAGCGCGCATGCAACCGCGAATCCGAGAGTATAACTCCGGTGGCGATCTTCCAAGGCATAGCAGAGCAGCATCGCGGTCACGGCAAACAAACCAAACAGTGTCAGCGAATCCATGAAGTGGTATCCATTCAGATTCCAAGGCGTTTTCGTTTTCTGTAGAGCGTGCTAGGGTCGATGTCCAGCCGCGCGGCCGCTTCCTCGATCGTCGCCGTCGACGCCAGGACGCGACGGATGTGCTCGGCCTCCATTTGGTCGAGCGTCAGCGGTTCACCCGCCGGACCAACCTGGCGGTCGGTGCCCGGCTCCGCCCCGCTACCAGGCCCTGCCTGGGTTGGGTTGCCGATCTGCGTGGGCAAGTCGGTTAAGTGGACGACGGGGCCGGCGGCGAGAATGACTCCCCGCTCGATGGCGTTGCGCAACTCGCGGATATTGCCGGGCCAGGGGTAACGGAGCAGGGCATCTCGTACCGGCTCGGCAAACCCCGCGACCGGCTTGCCGTTTTGCCGGGCAAAGAACCGCAGCAGGTGTGCCGCCAACGCCAGGATGTCGCCCGGCCGGTCGTGCAGTGGCGGCACGGTCACTTCGATGACGTTCAAGCGGTAATAGAGGTCTTCGCGGAAGCGGCCGGCGGCAAGCTCAGCCTCCAGATTGCGGTTGGTGGCCGCGAGAATACGAACATTGCTGGCCCGCGTCTGCGTTTCGCCCACCCGCTCGTAGCACCGTTCCTGGAGCAGCCGCAAGAGCTTCGGCTGCAAAGCCAGCGGCAGGTCGCCGATTTCGTCAAGGAACAAGGTGCCCCCTTCCGCGGCGGCCACCTTGCCAAACGTATCTCGCACGGCACCGGTGAACGCCCCCTGCACGTGCCCGAATAGTTCACTCTCCAGGAGTTCGGCAGAAAGACTTGGACAGTTCAGGGTGACAAACGAATTGGCGGTGCGCTGGCTGCGGGCATGGATCGCCCGGGCCAGGACTCCCTTGCCGGTGCCGCTCTCACCGCGCAGCAGGATGGTTGCCTCGCTGGCCGCGGTCTTGAAGGCCACGTCCAGGGCCTGTTGCATTTTCGGCTCGCTCGTCTGGAGGTCCACCTCGGGCACAACCGAGCGAACCTGTTCCTCCAACTCGTCCACTTGGGATTGCAACCGTCGCATGTGGGCGATCCGGTCGAGGATCACGCGAAGTTGATCCGGCGTGAACGGCTTGGGCAGGTAATCGAACGCCCCCCGCCGCATGGCCTCGACCGCCGTTTCGATGGTGGCGTAGGCCGTGACGATCACTACATGGAGTCCGGGGGCCAAGCCGAGCAGGCGCGGCAAGAGGTCCAAGCCCTGTTCCTGGGCCAGCCGCAGGTCTAACAGGGCCATTTCAAAGGGTCGGTGCCCCAAGAGTTCCAAGGCTTGGGCACTATCGCGGGCTTCGACCGCTCGGTGTCCCAGTACCTCAAGCGACATGCGGAGGGTGCGTCTCAGGCTGGCGTCGTCGTCAATTACGAGGATGTTCATGGTCGGCGTGTGCGCCTCCTCACTCGGCCGTCGTGCATTTTGCCCGACTCATCGTGCAATCTGCAATGCGAAACGGACCGGCGACCCACAGGACATTTTACACAAGTTCTTTCCACTTAGCTAGTTGTGTCTTTCGGCTCTGCTGCGGCACGCCGGATGCTTGAAGAGAGGTGCAGATACGATGCCACGGCGGGCAAGCCATGAACAATTGCCTCGGAGCAAGACCCCCGCGGCCTCGTGCAAAACCGGTTCAGGAGGGACGAGCTATGAGTTCACAATATCGGAATAAGTTGACCGCTATTAGCTTTGCGATGGCCGCGGCGGGGATTCTGACGTGCGCCGTGGCGCTTCTCGACGTGTTCATACCGGCAGGGTCGCTCGTTGGCTTTCTCGCCAAGATGGCACTGTTGGGGCTTGCCGTGACGGGAGTCGTGATTGGCTACACCTGGCTCTGCGACAAGTGCGAGAGTTACTTCCTTGGACGACGCGAGCCGTTTCTCGACGACAGCGAGTCAGATCCCAATGAGGTGGTGAGTCCGAAGACGGCGGTAAGTCCGCGAGTGATGGAGACAAGATTCGTTTACGACGCCCGCTGTGCCCCCGCTGCACCGCTACGTGCCTCCCGTGGATGGTACACACGCACGTTTCACGGATCGGTCTTGCCCAAGGACTCCGCCCCCCCCATGGCCACCGCGGCGCGCGTATGGCATGGACAATGACCTTCCGCCATTGACCCCACCGATATAATCCTCACGTTCCATTGAGAAGGAGCAAGACCTATGGACCTGGCAATTTGGCTTCCGGCAATGTTTATCTTGGGGCTGGTGACGTTCGCTCTGATGTTCGCCTGCGTGCCTGCCTGCGACAAGGTTTGAAAGGAAATGCAATGGGCGTTTTGACCTGGTTGACTGCCGTAGTAACGGTGCTGCTGCTGATTTACCTGTTTGCCGCCCTGGTGCGGCCGGAGTGGTTCTGAGCCGTTTCTCAATGCGAAAGGTGCTTGGCGATGTTCCAGTTCCAAGTCTGGTTTCTTCCGCTTCTGACTTTGGCGGTTATCACGGCGCTGGCGATTCCGTTTAGCCGTTACCTCGCCTGGATTATGGATGGGCGTTACCGCGCTCCGTCGTTCTTGCGTTGGATCGAGTCTCGCGTGGACACAGGGCCGCAGAACTGGAAACAATACGCCGTTTCCATGCTTCTGTTCAACACGCTAATGTTTGCCTTCGGGTTCGCCGTCCTGGCCTTGCAGCCGTTCATGCCGCTGAACCCGGATGGCAAGCACATGTTGGCACCCACCACGATCTTCAACTCCGTGACTTCGTTCTTGACGAACACGAACCTTCAGCACTACTCGGGTGAGCAACACCTTTCCTACTTCAGCCAGTTGTTCTTCGTCTGCTGGAACATGTTCGTCTCGGCTAGTGTGGGATTCTGCTGTTTGGCGGCGATCATCCGTGCCCTGCGCAGCGAGTTGCACATGGGCAATTTCTATCTGGACATGTGGCGAGTCTGCGCGTATACGTTTGTGCCACCTGCTTTGGTGTCGGGTGTGCTGCTCTTGGCCGCTGGCATGCCCATGACGCTCGACGGCAGCGCGAAGGTTGCCACCGTGGAGCCCGGTGCGATGGGCACGGACGACAACGGGCAACCGCAACTCCAACAAGAGATTGCCCGCGGCCCCGTGGCTGCTCTTCTTCCGATCAAGCATCTGGGGACCAATGGCGGCGGATTCTTTGGGGCCAATTCGTCGCACCCGTACGAGAACATCGGCGCATGGACCAACCTGCTCGAAGTCGTGAACATGTGCCTCTTCCCCTTCGCCCTGGTTCTGATGTTCGGCCGTATGCTGCAAAAAATGCGCCACGCCTGGGTCATCTTCGGCGTCATGATGACACTTTTTGTCGCCATGATCGCCTGGGGCATCTATTGGGACACGCT